>Ga0316217_10004834_pt1 | contig 14319 bp, 13 predicted proteins | sample 1anoAmetaG_FD_203633 | JGI IMG/M metagenome (GOLD analysis project Ga0316217, IMG submission 203633) | Freshwater microbial communities from Trout Bog Lake, Wisconsin, USA - 1anoA | ecosystem: Environmental > Aquatic > Freshwater > Lake > Hypolimnion/Profundal zone | place: USA: Wisconsin... | reverse complement strand
ACTTATATTTGAGTTTTAGCTGTGATAGAGGCGGAATAGTTCAGCACCTTAGCTCAAAGAATCAAAGATGAGTTCGTATTTAAAAGATTAGAGGTTGATCATAGGCGCATAGTGCTTTGCAGTATTTGGGTAGTGATGGGGAGGCGGGTAGACTAAGTCTAGTGACAGCTTTAAAGCCTGTTCTACCATGTAAGGAATAATTTTATCAAGAAGAGGGCAAACACAGTCCAAGCAAGGATTTGTGTTGATTTCAATGAGCCAGGGCTTGAAGTTACGATCTAGCATGAAGTCTAAACCAAATATCTCAAAGTTATTCAGCTGGTTATGAGGGCTTATCTTCGTATAGATGCTTCGAACGGAGTCTTTTCCTATTTTTTTCATTTTCGGCAGTATTTCATCTCTGAAATTGTACTTCCTGTCACTCAAAGTGTTCAAGTAGTTTTGAAACTAAGAGTAGGACAGTTTGTTGGCAGGCTAGTATTTGCCATAGTCCGGAAAATGTTTCTGTATGGCATCATTTGTCAGATGTATCTCTGAATCGAAGCTATGGATATTGAAGTGATAAGATGAGGTTCTGATGTATCCCTCTTCGTACCAATAGCCTCTAGTTACTCCATAGAGATTGGTGATAAGCATGTAATGTCTGATATCGAACTTCCTATCATTGTAGAGAAAGGGTCGGTCGATATACATTTGCACGATGTATGTTTTTTAGGCTTATTTTGCCTACTTTTGTTATTTGCTGTTCTTGCTCTGCTTTTCTCCCTATCTGATGATGTTATTCAGTTCGTAAATCTAGTCAATTACTGTGATTCCTCTTCCTTGGTTGGAGTTTTCTCCAGGTTTAACTATCCAAATGTTTCTGGTCTTTTTTAGTTTGCTTTCTTAGCTTTATTACTCTTTTTTGATAAGTTTAGCCCTTCTCTCATAAAATTAAGTGAATCTTTTGTACTAATTATCTTTAAACCCATGTTTGATATGGAAAGTAAGAGGTACATAATGAAAGACATCCTAACCAATTTTCTTATAATATTCCTGCAAGTTATAGAAGAGAGCTTTTTTGTTGCCTAAATGAAAATTATTTTACAAATGGTTGTGCACAATAGGCCTAGCTTTGTAATAGTTGTGACTATTCTACTAGTTTTCTAGCTTCAAAGCTGATAGATCCTCCAAAATTGTTATTTTTTTACAGTTTTCAGAAATTTATAAGGTCTTACCTAAATAAGTTAGTTCATTTGGTTTATTACTTGTCCATTTCTGTCTTTATTCAAGATTTCTATACTTTTCTAAGAAAGGGGTCAAAAACTTTTTATCTTTCTAGTTCCATAGGCAGCCATTTTTCTCTTAGATAAACCCTTTGTCTTTTGCCCTGATCTAAATAGTCTGTCTTTTCCTGTTTGAAGAGCTAGTTTTGATCAAGTTCCTTCTATCCTAGTCCTTATCTAACAGATTATAGACAGATCTTCCAAGTGTCCCTTTCTCCTGTTTTGAGTAAATCTTGTTTACTTTCAGTTGAGTCCACACGAAAAGGCAGTCTTCTTTCATTTCTTCTGTAACCGTCCACCAAAACCTACGCTTGACCAATCCTTTGATCATGTTACAATTATTGCCAAAACCAACATAGGCTTTGAGCCTTTTGATTGAAATCTGTGGACTAGCGATATCTAAATTCATGTAAACGTTGTGGGCAAGCATTCCTTTCCACAAAAACTAAAGATAGCTTTTTATCCTTTTCTCGTATACATAGTTAGTCTAGTCTCTTTGTTTGACCTCGGTTCCTGCCATTCTTTCGTAGAGGTACATTTTGGTTCTTTTAGTTGGAGAACAAGTTTTGAAATATCGTTCTTATTTGCTCAGGGTTTACCTTGCTATGCATCTATTCTCGATTGATTTCGCCGTATAAATCTAGCTTTTGAAGTTGCTTGGAATTCTTTAGCTTTCTACGATCTACAGGGAGCCCTGCTTATCAACTTCACACGTGAAATAAGTCTAATCGTTGGCAATTTTGCTATTTTTTTTAGAACTCAACTTACTATCTATGTTGGTTGCCTGCCTCCTATGATTGGGCTATGCTACGATACGTCGAATTTCGATATTGCATAGCTTATTTTGGTCTTACTTAAGCGTTTTGAGTTCACCAACTTTGAAGAAGTTATCGACTTGGCTACATTTATTAAACTGCAGCTGGTTTTTGTAGCTGTCTGCATCGATTATGATGTTCTTGCCTTTGCTGAGCATTTTTATTTTCTATGATAAATCTCGGCTTTTTAAATCGAGAGACTATCTTTGAGGTCGAAATCGATTGGTTTACGCTTAGTGGGTAGCTATGGTTTTCAGAATTTCATGGGTTTTAATGATGGACTTTTTGAGTTTGATGCGCTTGACATAGGCCGATTCTTCTTTTTATTGATAGTACCTCATTTTAAATAAAATATAAGCCTGATTAATCTTGAACAAGATCGTTATATTTTTATAGTTACAGTAGAAAGATTGAAATCTCAATTGAGTGGAATATCCAATCTTTTTTGCTTTGCTCTGGATTATTTCTGTAGATTCTAAACTCACTATCTTTGAAGAGATTTCTTAGTTGATTTGTTATTAATTGGGATACTTGTTTACATCACAAAAAATTAGTTAAATCCGTGAAAGCTAAAAGCCAAAGTTATAGTACGATGTCTTTAACAAATATCAAAGATATTTTGGGCTCAAACTAAGATTTTGCAGTATTCTAAGGCATGAGGAAAAAATACTTGTAGGCTTTTTGTGAGAAAATCCAAGGTTTTCTATCTCAGAAAACAAAAGAAAACAATCTACAAAGTTCGATTCATCCTTATTTGTGCTCTATGACCTTAATTCTTTCAATGTGAAAATGAAAGAATAAGATCGATTTCCATGGAAGAAGAATAAAACAAGTAGATTTTTACAATTGAAAGTAAACAATCGAAGTTGGATTGAATTTTCGCACAGAATTACAGCCATGAGATCTCTGTAAATTTTTCAAAGAGTATAAAAATGTTATCAGTCCAAAAAAGATTAAACTTCAAATCAAACTGTCGACTTTTTGTAGTAAAAACCATAGAAGCTTAAGGCCTCAAAAAGGCTATTAGATTATTTTCACAAAGGCAAAAAAGCGAATTCTCATTTGACTAAATTGATTAGCTGTGGACCCAATTATCTCATATTAAATACAATGTTAGAATAATCTCAGGCCAAATAATCTCAAATATACGAACTAATAAGTCTAAAAAAGTGGGAAGAGGCTGAAACTTTGATAATTCAGCAGCCCAAGTCGAATGACTTAATGCAAAATCTTATAAACCTCTACGATAAGCTGAGTTTCGCAGATGAAGACTAATATGAGCAGTTTTTACGTATCCTAATCTCAGCAGTTGACATCAAACTAGATTATAGGATCTATGAATCTGTAGTTACCACAGTCATCAGTCAGATCATTAGCTTATCTTCTGCTAAATATGCCATAGTGATTATAAGAGGCTTGATTTCGCAACTTCAACACAATGAAATGGGAGTTCTGGCGATTTTAGCCAACTTATTTCTTTTCACTGGACTTATTTTTGATTCGACGTTCGCTGAATTAGGAATTGCCTACTAGCAATTCAGAAGCGTAGATAAAAAAGTCAAATAATAGTTGTAGATTCAAAATTAACAAAATGATACAATAAATGGTATTCTGATGAAAACTTTGTGTCGTTTGTTGAAAAACATATTAAATTAGCCCAAGATAATCAATGATTCCAAGAAGCAAATCGCCATTTTATTTGTTTCAAGGCTTATAAAAGACCTAAAAAGAGAATTAAAGAGTGATGTAAGCTATGAATAGCAGGTAGCTTCGATAATTGGTATGCCTTTGAATAAAATTTCTTCAGCTTTCTTATCACTTCAATAGATAGATATAACGAAGATTGAACTGCCTTTGGTTTTTCTGTAGGTGATTATTGATTAGCAAAAATCTTAACAAATGCTTTCTTACACAGCTTCAGTTCTTTCTTAGCGATCATTTACAAAAATTGTCTTACTTATGGTGTGTGTTGAGCTGAGTAATGATTTGAATACTATGCCTGAGATCAGTGTACAAAGTTCTAAGCTTTTAGCATTCAGTATTTTAAAGGTTGTTAGGTTTCTCCACTAATAAACATAGAGAGATAGCTATTGTTTTTTGTCTGGAAACGTCAGTAAAATCGAGTAGTTTGTTGAAAAAGTGAACATATTTCTTGGTGCAATAGATCCAAAAGAGGAAATGTCTAAAGAACTTACCAAAAGGTTTAGTCCTTTATCCTTCTTGCCTCGACAATTCAAAGAAAAACTACTCTCAAAGCTAATTAAAAAGCATAAAAATGAAAGTTTTAAGATCCATCTAATAAGTCAGTATAGAAAGCTCTTGACCTTCAAAACCCCCAAAGATACCTGGATCCGTTCAACTGAAGTATTGATGAAATAGTTTTCATTCCTTTAGCCTAAATCAAGCATTGACTATATAGGACATATTTTGAGCTTTGCGTATTACTGGAAATAAGTTGGCAATAAGTTACTTCAAACCAGCTAAGTTAGCAGACATATTCATATAGATACAAACAGCCAAATGACCATCCTTCGAGAAAAACTGGTGAGTTTGAGAAACGGATTATAAGATAGATTGAAACTGTTGCAAGACTAAAAGAAATAACTGTAAAGAAACGAAATAAGCGTTTGCTTGTATAGAATATAGGAACTACTCCGAAATTGATTCAATTCTTTTCTAAGCTTAATATTTGTTAAGATATTTGAGTTTTTTTGAAAAATATTTTTCCTATGAACTTTTCTAAAAGTCTTTTTTACCGTCTTTACCGTCGGAAACAAATAATAAACAATACCAAAAGGCACATTTTTCTGAAGAAAAAAAGTTGAAACTATTTTACTTTGGATGTCTTACTACGGATGCCTTTAATAGTTTTATTTCTACATGCTTTAAAAGTTTTTGGAGAAAGTTTTTGACGAGTACAGGTTTTAGGACCTTTGGGAACTTAAACTCATCAAATTTGAGGTGAATCTTGATGAGAACCTAAAGCTTTACGAAAGATATATTGCAGCTTCAAGCATGGTGGAAGATATAACTGGAAATCCAGGGCATAAAGGCAATTTTTACTTGACAAACCTAAGAGTAATTTGGCACGCAAATAACAACAAAAGATTAAATATTTCGATTGGACTGGACACAATCCATAGTATTGTATTCAAATCAATACCCGTTCATCAAGGTTTCAATAGCCTGAGACATATAATCGCCATTAAATCAGTCAGTCCAAGCAATACGAAATACTAATTTAAATTTGGATGCGATTCTGAAGACGATTAGAAAATGTTTAAAAAAGTCGTTGAATTTCATGTGTATTTTGAAAAATAGGTAGAAAATCTTTAGAAACCAGGTGCTTTAGAACTGTTGATACAAACATAAAATTAACAAATGGAGAATACAAAAACCTTCAAAAGGAGTAAATCAAAACAATATACAAAAAGTGTGTATTTTACAAACATGAAGATCCAAAATAGGTGACTCTCATCTTGACCAACGTTAGATTGGTGATTATTCATTAAAAGACAAATAATATGAACTATGGAATCCCGTGGATTATGATCCAAAGCTATAAAAAGACCTATTTCAGAATCAAGCAAGTAGTTTAGCTGAAAGTTAGAGGTTTGCTGGGTGGTATCGAAATATTTTTGACTTGCTAAAGTACTACTGATTTCAATAAAATGCATCATGAGATGCTGAGCTTTGCTTAAACTTACAACAAGAATCCAGTTTTGGGTATGGAGTTATCTATTTTCGAACAAAAACCAATGCAGTTTTTACATTTCTAGGAGAAAACTTAAATAAGCGAAATACAGCAGACAAAAGTGAACATTACACGCAACAAAAATGTATATGGGGATGAAAATGGAAAAGGAACATTAAAAGATACCTTCTTCAACTAATAATTAGGTATTATGATGTAAAAGTTCCCAGAAGGTAGCTCCCGACAGGACTTTTGGTAGATTCTCAGGACTTAACGGCATGATTGATATAGAAAAAGATGAGACTACATGGTAAACATAAAAATAGAATCATTTTTCAAGCATAGTACATACGAGCTATGTTTTCCAGCCTTTCCTTTTGTAGATTTGCAAATAGATCCTCCAAAATCCAAATAAGCCGAGGGTAGTTTGCTATTGAAAGTATTTAGCCATAAGATGGTCAAAAGTTGCGCAGAAGTAGACTGTTTGATTGGTGAGGTCTTCTACTCTCCAACTCTTTTTGGAGATTTGTGACTATAGGCTCTGTTTTGAAAGTTTTTTATAGACTTAGTCATAAATTTGGGTATAAGGCAAATTAACACCAACATGTTCTTAATGTTTGAGGATGTTTTCAATGTATTTTTGTTGAAATTGGCTCTAAAAAGTTTAGAATTCTCTTAATTTGGCAGCTATTTCGTTGATATCTGTATCAAATTTATTCAGCTACAAACATAAGCTAAGAATAAATCGATAATCCGCCTTTATTTCCTCTAGATTGCAAATAAATTTTAGGAGCTCATCCATTTGTGCCTTACACTTGGTGTTAAAGATCTCATACTCTCCTCTTAGATTTGGATTCGTTTGGATGATTCGATTGATGTTGTTCAAAATCATGGTGTGAACGAAATAGAGGCTTATGAGTTCTTCGACTTCAATTTTTGGCAAAAAGGGAGAAATGAAGTGTTTATAGCTATATAAATAGCTGACAGTGAGCTGCTTATTCATATTCCAGCGATTCCTAGCCTCTTACTGTATCTTCAAGAGTTGCTCTCTCTGGTTTTAATCTTTAAGTTCCTGGATTGATTAATTCTAAAGCTTAGGTTATTCTGTTGGTAGAGTAAAAAGATTAACAAATGACCCAAAGAAGCCAACAAGCAAATTTAATTGTACTTACTTAAAATGATGCTTTCCATTTGTCAGAACTTTCTCGCAGATGTCTTCAAGAGTGTCAGTTACTCTTTTCTGCAAAGAATAAGCATTGACAACTTTTATCAAGCAAATAGTCTAATTGAGGGATAAATACTGCTTTTCTCTTTGTTTGAGCTAGTTTTCTGCTTTTTATAGTATTTTAAATGCTAAAGAATCAACTAATCCTTCGTTTTTGTATTGGACGAGACACAAACCAAACAGACTCTCTGCTAATGCTTTTAAGCTTAAATTTGCTTACTAAGTCTGCAAAAGCCTAGCTATTTAGTGATAAACAAAATAGAGTTTAGAGTTGTAGGTAAAGACTCTTTAGGGTAGCAATTGCCTCAAAGTTATTATTTTCATGGTATTTGTGCTGCTAAAAGGGGTCAACAAAACCTATTTTTCGATATATCTCTGCTATTTATTAATCACATTTTCATGGTAATCATAGTTAGAAAGTGTAGTTACAAGGGTAGGTAATGTGTATTGATATATCTTGTGTTTTTGTGTATGAATACTGCTTACTATTTCTTTTTTGGCGATGTTTACAATTATTTTTGGGATTGATGGTCCGAAAGGAATCCTGTTGAGTTGTTCAACAACGACTAAGATTCTGGAAATTTCCTATGTTAAGGCTAATTTACATTAATAGTGAGGGAAGGGATGATATTTTTTGTTTATTGAGCCTTGGAAACCAAAATTTACTTTAAGATAATCAAAGTTTTATTCTTTACAAAGGGATCTATAAGGTTGTGCTACTTTAGAAGAGCTGCAGTAACTCTTGAAAAGGTCAAAAGTGTCGATTTTTATTACCATTCGTACTTTTTAAAATACGCAATGTTTTAGACTATTATTGCGATGCTCTGGTTTGTCGTGGGAAGTAACGAAAGAAACTATAAAACAGACTAATATTAATAGCTTTCTTTGATTAAAGGTAATCTGCTTTGCAATACTTAAGTAATCTCTTCCCATTTTGAATGGTACTCTTCATTAGTGAAAAGATTGAGCTTGGTTATTGCTCTGAGTAACAAGCCTAGATCTTCTTCAGAAAGATGACCTATTCTTTACCTAAGCTATCCGAAAATAGCCCTTTGAATGGCATCAGACTTTTTCACATTTAGTAATCCTTACTATAGCTCATGGTTGCGGGCATATGACCAAACAGTGTCACAGAATAGCTAGTCGCTAATTTTGTCTAACTCCCTAAAAAGTGTTGACTCAAGTCTTTTGAAGATTGGATCATTAAGCATGTTAACTTTGTTGTTTTAGTCAGACTACGCAAAGACGTAAGTTGAAGTTTTGGAGTAAATTCTCGACATGACTGCTGGTGTGATTATTGGAAGATTGAATTTATTGAGATTGTCTTTGTTCTGTTAGAATAGCAGCAACAATTAAACTGGAGTTATATTTTCGGTCTTGATGTAGGACAGCATTTCGGGTTCTTTGAAATAAGTAAAGTCCACTCTTCCTTTAAATCTAAAGTTTATCATCTGATAGCGAGATAAGAATAGGTTTCTTTAATACTATTTAACTTTTAGGAGCAAATCTACACTTTATTCGCTTTTGGTTTTGGCCTCAGAGTCACTTGCTTTGTACATTGACAAAAACTGTTATATTTTTTAGAAATCCCTGGTTTATTAAGGACCAGTAACATTGTTAAGCATTTCAGCTTTAAGTGGATTTTACTTAATCTAAGTTTCTGGCTCGGCTTGCGAAACAATGCTCACTTATGTAGTATTTGAGTGAGCTCTTGTAGAATTCTAGCTGATCAAAGGGGTTTGGACCTGATTCATCTTTGAAATGACGATTTTCAAATTGTCAGGTTAATCGATGAAGCCAGACTCTATGAGAAGTTGAAGCTCATTATTGTTTCTTTTGTAGTTCATCATACTCTCAATTCTGTTATTCTTGAGCTTATTTTTGGCTTATAAGTATTGGTTAAATGTATTTGAGGAGTTTTAAGGGAGGAAGTTTTTAAAGTTATTCTCTTCTTTTTTCAGCATCCGATTGGTCTCCTTTTTCATAAACAGTTCTTTTCTGAACTTCTCTTCGAACTAAACCTCCAAACACTGATCATTTAGATAGGATTTAGACTCATTCAAAAACTTCAAATCGTCTGCTTTAGGACCTATAGGCTACAATGATTATGGAGTGATTCTTTCGTTGATACTTCTCTTCAAAACCTGAATGATATGCAAGTTACCTTGTTTAGTTTGACAGTATCTATCTTGAATCTCCTGCCGAAGACTGGTTTTTTCTGCTTGAATACGTCTGAAAATGTCTCAGTGATGTTTGAGATCTCGAATTCTTTTCTGTATTCTTTGATTTTCTTTTTTATGGCGTGGGTGGTTGTTAGGTCTTTGAGTTTTGGATCAATTTCAGGTCCTCTCCTGAGCCGACTTCTGCTGAACCAAAAGTTAAGATAAAACAACTTGGCCAACATTAATATTATAAACCACAGTTAAAGTTAAAAGTCACTTTAATCTAAAATTGGTGAGATATAAATTGACATACACATTTTGAAAACTTTTTGTTGTTACACAAAATAATTATTATAGTATGCTAGTTATCGAAAGTATCAAATGATAGTTCTAAGAAAGGGAGCATTTCTACAAATACGATGACGATTGTGATTGATTACAGATAGTATATTAGAGGCATCAAATGAAAATAACAAAAAATAGAGTTATAGAACTTTTAGTCGAGTTAAGATATCACTTTCCCAATTTTTTTCCACGGAAATAAGAAATTTTAGGCACTATGAATGAATAGATATATCAAAAATCTAGCATAATCCAATAAAAATAGGGAAAAGGCAACTGAATCGTAAAAAGCTTTGAATCAATCATAAAACCTTTCTTTTCTTCAGCTGGAATTTGCCTCCTCTCTGTGCATCTACTTTGACTTTTTTCAACCCTTTGATTGTCCTTTTCAGTAGCAAAGCCTCTCGCATATACTTGCTTTTCTTGATTTAGCCAATTGCATCCATTTGAAAGTTACAATAGTTAACGTTAGCCATCAAGTCCTCTTTTTAATGGAGAAAATCAATGTTTTCCTAAACATACAGTGAATTATGACTACTTCTGATGCACTTGCCTCTCCTCGTGCCGTCTTAGTTGAGCAAATCGGTGCTCAGATTGAATTCTATGTTGTTGGATTGGTTCTTCTTATGCTTTTTGATTCGAATAAAGTCGTTATACCTCTTTTTGCCCGAGATACCTCTCATGTGCTTGTTGAAGTCGTAGTAGATGTACTTTGAGCCATCGCAGGCACTGAATGTCTTCAAGAAAAGTTCATGGTAATCCTGCTTCTAAATTTCTTTTTACAAAAATTCGCATCTTTACTGAAAGAATTGTGTCTTTGTTTGGAGCTTGGCATGAGGTTGCAGAATGTTGGTGGATTTAGCATTGGAAAGATACATTTTATGAAAGCTCTACTTTTTTCTCTCCTTCCTATTTTATTACTTCTGCCTGAAAATCTAGTGCGTTCGATTGAAGCGTGCTGTTTTGTGCTATTTTTTGTTGATTTCTCGATACTCCTTCAAAGTCTTGGCGAGTAAACCCGTAAAAACATATTGCTTGATATCGATGTGATTGGCATTGGCGAGCATATACCAGTTGTTAAGGTGCTGATGGTTGGTATAGAACCTCAGGAAGAAGGCTTAGAACAGTTTTGGGTCGCTGAGCAGAATATTCAAGATATCTTGCTGGTTACTGATGAACTCCTATGGCGATTTGCTGGAGATCAGCTACCAAACGCGGAGATTGAAGTGCGGGGGCAAGATCTATTCGATCATGATGTCGAGTTAGCGGGTTGTGGGCTAGGCTTGGCCCTATCTATGCGTCATATGGAAGAAACTTAATTAGTATATGATATTCTAAGAGAAAATAGAAATGCTACAAAGCAAAATCACTTTTTTACTATTGTCAGTAAGGTCATCACTAAAAACTCACAGATTCCGCTGATTTATTGGTTGCGCTGGCTCGTGGCGTATTATATTTGAATGAAGTCTTCATTCAAAATGGTAAAAAAGATGTCGACTGGTTTGTTTCGGATGCTGACAGAGGATTTCAACTGTTGGTCTTACTGGTTTTAGTTCTTTATCTGCGAACAATTGAAGTATTCTGAAAAGACTTGCTTCTTGCTGAAAAGTTTTTTGTTGATCATCTAGATATGGCTCTTTTTTTGAATGAGGGGTTCGGGTATTGCTGTTGAGGGATGTTAGAAGGTTACGAACTTGTTATAGGAGATGGGAACAATTACATTATTGTTGTACTTATTGCCTTAGAGTGAGTACGAAAGCATGAGCTTGGGTAGCAGATAGGGAGGGTTAACTTTGAAACTGAAGCAGATCTTCCTTTGCTTCTTCTTTGCAATACTCTGCATAGTTTAAGAGGTCTCACTGCACTTGATATTGTCCATTAGTATCAGTTTATACTTGAGCTCAGATAGATCCTTCTCAGGGGTTAAATAAAAGATGACTTTGCCGATATCCTTCTCAAGCTAAAACAGGAACCCTATCTCAATATTCTATGTTCTGAGCAGCAAGTCTTTGTTTTTGATGAGCTTCTTGCCGGTCAGGCCGTCCAGTTGGGCCATCTCGTTTTTGAACTGATCTAGTTTTATCAGCTATTAGGGTTTCGATTCCGCTTTTTTCTTGAGCTAGCTCAGCTTATTCTCAGAGTAGTTTATAGCAGGCTATTCGTCACCAAAAAGGAAACTTGTCCAACTAAATTTTTTGTTCTTCTCATCTCTTATAGATCCAAAGCTATCATTCTCATTAGATTTGAAACTCGCAAGTTGCTTCTCTTTTTTCTCTAGTTCATTCTTCAAGTTTTTATTCTACTGCTCAAGATAGCTCACCTTTTATTCCAGTTTTTCGAGCCAGACCTCAGCTTTTTTGGGTTGATTGATGGCCAACTGAGAATGATACACATAGTTTTATTTTTGTGAGTTGCTCTGCTTTTTGAAGCCAGCCTCAATGTGGTGAATCTAGGTAGGAGGGAAGATATTAATCTCATGAATATGTTTGACTTCTGGACGACAAAATGAGCTGCTTTTGGATGTAGGCGATGAAAAAAATTCCATCTTCTCATCCGATTTACTATCTTCCTCTATGACAATTGAAACCCTGCTATTTGCTTAGACCTGCTTCACAGTTTGTTGCTCACACTTGCTGATAGACGTGCAGAGTTTATCGTTGAATAGATTTTTCATGCTCATCTTGTTCTAAATGGATTTGATCACAGGTTAGACCTTCCCCTATTCAACCTATTAACTGTATAGAGTTTATTAATCTGAGAGGTCAGAGGAATTATCAGTGTAGTTGCTTTAGAAATCGGAGTGGATGGTTTTGAGCATGGCGATCTTGTTGGGTCCTGAATCAGCATCTGAACGTCTTCGCTTCTCCTCCTGCTAGTCCTAGAAGTTGACGGTCTTGAAGTTGCTGGTTTGGGTTTTGCTCAAAGCATCATGAAGTTCTTAGTAGAATTGGTATCCTTTTTTCTTCTTCTGTCTGTAGAATTTCTTAGTGAAGGGGGACTTCTCATCCTCAGCTGAGGATCTTTGGCTGTTTCCTAGATTGTCCACCATGGTTTGATTCAATATTCCGACCTATTCTACATTTGTCTATTTTTTCCAATGCTTCACGCTGCCCTTCGATTTCTATCTCATTATCGTTGAGTCATTAAAAACCACTGATTTCCGTAGTTTGCCTGTGCCGGTGGGCGGATTCAAGAGCTGTCTGAGTTACATGGTGGGTCGTCTATTTTTGGGTATTCTCACTGTAGTTTTGTGGAGTTTGTACTTGAGCCACTTCTAATTGAGTCTCTTGTACTTCTCCATGTTCTCATAGCACTCATTTCTGATCTTTCTGATGTTGCTGACAGTCGGGAACTTGATATTTTTCTCAAACGCCATTTTTTTGAATAGAGCTGTTGATTTGGAGTCTTTCTGGGCGTCTTTGAAACTTTTAGGGATACAGGCAGCCCATATCTATAGAGATTTCAATATCTCGAGATACAAGTCCATTTTTTATGGCTATGTGCCCAGAATTCGCTCAAATCCGTACTTTCCTTTATAGTGATTGCCTGCATCTGCTTCGGCATTTTCGACCATTTCTATCAAGTGGTCAAAGGTGGTTTAAGACTCGATTGTATGAATAGCACCTATGTTTCCCCAGCGGATCATTTCAGAGATCAATCTAAGTACGTTTGTCAGCGCCACAGCTTCGCAACTTAGCGCAAACTACTTAATAAGCTATAGGGTAAAATTGGAAGCATAGAGTTCATGGAACTAGACAATTTTCCTAGGATCTAAGCCAATGGGAAACAAATCCTTCCTAATACTATTTTCAAGTGAAGACCTAATAAAATTTTGGTATTTGGTCAGATGCTCTTCGAAGTTTTGGAGATTCTCTAGATATAGTGCTCTCATTCTGAGTGGGTCCTAGTGATAGAAAGCCAGCTAGTCATACTCCTTCCAGCCCTGAGAACGCATAGACTCAAACGCCAACGCGAATTCCGAGGGTTAAGATACCTCCTCGTTTTTATATAGCTCATAGGGTTTGACGATTGAAAACATATTGATGATTTCGCAGGCGAGTCTGACGAAGTTGTAGCCTAGCTTCTTGGCGTTTCCTGACTTCTCATACCCGTTATTGGGAAAATAGTCAACTCCTCGCGACTTCTAGGGCAAGTTGACCTGGTAGCACGCAATCTTCTTGATGAGCGGCAAGAAGTAGACCTCAACGATGAGGATGGCTGAGAATTCGCAGGTGTCCATGATAACTTTGGTGGCGACTAGCGAGTTGAACTTGTGGTTGAGTTCGGTTTCCCCCAGCGAGAGGTATTGGTAGAGTTCTGAGAAGACGAGGAAGGTCCACTCTCTGCATAGAGGAGGGGGTACATGTTGCCTTTGCAGATCTCGGCGATGAAGGGCTCCAGCTTTTCTTTGACTTTGGACGTCACTGCCAGAGCCTACGTCAGCATGCGGTACTCGAACGTTTTTTAGGTCATGCGATTGCACTATTTATTTAGAAATTATTCCGACCACTTCTAATTTCTATTCTCGAATCATCCAATTTTATGCTCATTTGCCTTCAACCAACACTTGCGAGCAGCCTCTCCTTCCGTCTGCAGCACACTGGGCAGCTAAGCTTGCATCATTAGCTGAGGGTTGAGTGTGAACTCCTGCTGGTCTTCGGTCAACACTCCAAAAAGAATAGATTTGCGAGAGTGGATAATTGTGGGCATTTGAATGTTTCAGCCAAACTCCGCCAATCTACCGAATACCCTCGGAATGGATATTTGCGCGAGCTGTCTAAATTCGCATTTCTACTTATATTGATTCCAAGGTGGA
>Ga0316217_10004832_pt1 | contig 14321 bp, 8 predicted proteins | sample 1anoAmetaG_FD_203633 | JGI IMG/M metagenome (GOLD analysis project Ga0316217, IMG submission 203633) | Freshwater microbial communities from Trout Bog Lake, Wisconsin, USA - 1anoA | ecosystem: Environmental > Aquatic > Freshwater > Lake > Hypolimnion/Profundal zone | place: USA: Wisconsin... | reverse complement strand
GCGGTAAGTGTGTCATAATATACTCCGGTAGCGGCTAGATTCTGACCATTAAAATTATAAGTATTTCCCTGGCAGATGGTATCAATGAGGTTTGTGGTTAAAATAGAATTGACTTGCAACGTTAAGGTTACGATGCTATCGCATCCGTTGGCCGCTGTTAGGGTATCAGTATAATTACCGGCTTCGGTTAATTGGTGTCCGTTAAATCCATAACTACCACCGGGGCAAATGGAAGCGTGTATGCTTCCGGTTGAAGGTTCTGTTATGCTAAGCTGCAGAGTGATAATACTGTCACATCCACCCAATGCCGTCAGCGTGTCTTTATAATTACCAGAACTGTTTAACTGCCGTCCGTTGAAATTGTAGGAGCTGCCTGCACATATATTTGCATTTATAGTGTTTGTAATGTAGTTGCCTACCTGCAAAACCAGAGTTACAGTGCTGTCGCAGCCATTTGCGGCAGTAAAATGAGCTGTGTAAGTACCTGAGGCGCTTAACTGCTGCCCATTGAATGAATATGTACGACCTGAACAAATTGCAGCACTTATGCTGGTCGTTATTGCCGGTTTAACAGTTAAGTTAAGGGTTATGATACTATCACATCCATGGGAGTTATTCAATGTGTCATAGTATATTCCAGATGTTGTTAAGCTTCTGCCTCCAAAACTGTAACTATGGCCGGCACATACTGAGGTGGTGATCGAAGATCCGGTAGTTTGATTTACTATTAAATGAAGAATAACAACACTATCACAACCGCCTGAAGCTTGTATAGTATCAAAATAGCTGCCGGATGTGGTAATAATACGTCCATTGAAATTGTAAAAACTACCCGCACATATGGCAGCACTGTAAGCATAAGTGACCGCTGCCGCAGTTGATAAATTGAGTGTCACGATGCTATCGCATCCCGAAGAATTCCTTAGGGTATCGGTATAAGTGCCTGCTGAAGAAATGGTGCGGCCGTTAAAGTTATAGATACGGGTGCCGCATAAAACGGCCGTAATGGTGCTATAAGTTGGCTGGTTAACCGTAAGGCGCAGGTAGGCAATACTATCGCAGCCGCTAACCCCTGTTAATGTGTCCTGATAAGTTCCGCTTATACTTAATGCCATACCATTAAAATGATAAGTTTCGCCTTGGCATATAACTGCATTGGTATTGCTGGATGATGGCTGTTTAATGGATAAATGCAGCAGAACAATGCTATCGCATCCGGTATGCGTGGTTACGGTATCTCTATAAGTTCCTGCGCTTGTTAAAGGTATGCCGTTAAAGTTGTAAACGCTTCCCGGACAAATTGAATCGTAATAAGTATAGATTGGTGGTGGTGTTACAGTCAAGGTTAAAGTTATTACGCTGTCGCAACCATGGCTATTACCGATTGTATCTCTATAGATACCTGAGGTTGAAAGCAGATGGCCATGAAAGTTATAATTGCTGCCAGCGCAAATGCTCTGGCTTATTGTTGATGCTGTTGGAAAGGTAATTGTTAGTGTTGCCCCACCAGAGGCGGCGTTACCGCAACTGCTTGTTACATAACAGCTGTAAGTACCTGTATCCGTTGCTGCGGTGCTGTTTATTGAGTATGCAGGTGCATTGGCATTCGCAATATTCTGGCCATTCTTTTTCCACTGGTAAGTTGTATTTACCCCATTGGCTACAACATTGAAGGTTACGCTTTTACCCAGACAAACGGTTTGCGAAACAGGTTGTTGTGAAAAAGTTAAGGAGCTTGCTACAGATAGGCTGGCATTATTTGAAGTGTCCTTTCCGCAAACACCATTTACAATAACCCGGTAGTTGCCTGTGTCTGTGAGCGCAGCTGAAGGGATATTAAAGGTCGAACTCTGCTGCCCGGTAATGTTTGTGCCGTTTTTCTGCCATTGATAAGTAATGCTGTCGCCATTGGCGGTAACGCTAAAAGTTACCTCGCCGTTAATACAGGTAACCTGGTTGTCAGGTTGATTACTGATGGAGGTAATGGCGTTAACAGTTATAGGCGGTGATGAAATTACCGCAGAACACTGGTTACTATTAGTAACTGTAACCAGGTATGTTCCACCCTGGCTGACATTAATGCTTTGACTTGTTGAACTGTTACTCCATATATAACTTAACCCAGCTGTTGCGGTTAGGGTTACATTGCTACCCGCGCAAAAGGTTGTGGGCCCACTTGCAATAATATTTGCAGTTGGAGGAGCCAGAACAGTAACATTTACGGGCGCTGAAGATGCACTGCAGTTATTGGTATTGGTTACTGTTACAGAATAGCTGCCGCTTTGTATTACGGTTATTGCCTGAGAGGTGGCAGCGTTGGACCATTGGTAAGTAAGGCCCGATGCTGCGGTAAGTATAACATGCCCTCCTGAGCAGAATGAAGTAGGGCCGCCTGCCGTAACTGTATTTGCCGGTGCGGCGTTTACTGTAACTGTAACGGGCGTTGAAGTAGCACTACAACTGCTGCCACTGGTTATTGTTACTTTATAGCTTCCGCTTTGTGTAATATTGATAGTTTCAGAAGTTGCTCCAGTGCTCCAGTGATAAGTATACCCTGATATAGCCGAAAGGGTAACGCTTGAGCCTGCGCAAATAGTGGTAGGACCATTGACGGATATGGTATCAACTGGATTTGCAATAACGGTAACAACTATTGGGGCAGAAATTGCGCTGCAGTTATTAACATTGGTAACTGTAACGGTATAGGTACCGCTTTGGGATGTAATTATGCTCTGGGCATTGGATCCTGTGCTCCAGCTATAAGCTAAACCAGAAGCTGCACTTAATACTACGCTTCCACCCGCACAAAGGGTAAGAGAACCACTAGCGGTTACGGTATCATTTGGACTTGCAAGAAAAGAGACGCTTATTGGTTGAGAAACTGCAGTGCAATTGTTGGCATTAGTTACAGTTAAATTATAAGCACCTGCCTGGTAGGCTGCTATAGTTTGTGAGGTGCTTCCATTGCTCCAATGGTAAATAAGACCCGAAACCCCGCTTAGTATCACGCTGTCTCCCGCGCAAAATGTGGTTGGTCCACCCGCAGAGATAGTTGCATTGGGTGTAGTGCTTTCGGTGACAGTAACCTGTGGTGAAATTGCACTGCAATTATTACTATTAGTTACTATAAGGCTGTAGGTGCCGGCTTGTGCAGTAGTTATACTTTGTGTAGTGTAGCCGTTGCTCCATTGGTATGATAATCCTGCGGGACCGGTTAGGGTAACACTTCCTGCAGGGCAAAAAGTAAGCGGGCCGTTACTGGATATAGTATCGGCTGGCAAAGGGTTTACAGTTACGATTACACCCGAAGAAACTCCCGTACACCCGAGACTGTTAGTTACAGTAACATAGTAAGTGCCACTTGTACCAGGGGTAATACTGTTTGTTGTAGCCCCATTGCTCCATTGATAAGTACCGCCTGAAGGAACGCTTAGCGTTAATACGCTTCCCTGACAAATGGTGGTAGGGCCCGAAGCGGTAATGGTATCCCTGGGGGTAGAAATTGTTATTATTTGCGTTGATGAGTCTCGGTTGCAATTACCATAAACGGTTACCGTGTAAGTCCCAGCTCCGACTTTTATGGAATCAGATCTGCTACCCGTACTCCACGTGTAAGCGTAATAATTGTTGCCGGTCACTCTCAATGTGGTACTATCTCCTGCGCAAACTGACGTAATGCCACTTATAACAGGCGGGGCGAGTGTTCCCGGGTGAGTAGCTGTGTTTCCTGCCAACAGGGTATCAAGCCGGGCGCAAGTATCCCCCGGAAACTTAACCCTTAAAAAATATCTCAATCCCTGAACTGCAAGGTCCTGGTCGGTATTATCAGTTGGGAAACCCAGAAAAGTAGTGGTGGCATCGACAATAATATGTAGCTGGTATTCGCCCGGGGCATCGAAAGTAGTGCCTGATATTTTAATGCACCCTGTTGCGTTACCGTTAATCTGAAAATTAGAAGCACCCATAGCCCAACATAAGCCACAAGGAAGATTACTTATTGTATCTATCTGCAAAAAGGACAAGTTATCGGTATAGCCACCGGCTGTAAAGGTTGAGGGGGTATGGAATTGTATAACCTGGTCGTAAGGTTGCCCAATAATAATGCAAGGCAAGGTATCCTCTCTCGGGGCAAAACCGGTATTATGTAAACTAGTACTTGCCGTGCAGATATTCGAACCCGAGGCACCGCCGCAATATTGGGCGTTAACAGGGGGAGAAGACAACAAAGCGGCCATTATTGCAACAAGAACAAAAAACCTTTTCATGCCTGAGTATTTCTGGCATGAAGATAGAAAAGTAATTGGGGGGAGCGCCCGACAAAGGGTTATAAACGTACATTTTTAAGTAACATAGTTTACGTTGGTGAATAAGATAGCAATGGCGGGGGAGCGATGCCGGGAAATTTTGTGTTCAGGAGTATATTTTAAAATACAATTGCAGACAGTAATTTTCGAACATCCCTTATCATCCCCAACAAAGTTGGGCATGGTAAGGGCCGCCTTGGTTTTGCTGACAGAAGGCAAGTTAGATAGCTATTTATAAATATATGTATGATTTAAAGGATAAAAATCTGTAATAAAAATTTTAATTTCCGCCGAGCATGAATCCTGATTACAACACATCATCATTGTATTGTATATATTATGTGTTTTAAATCAGCTGCTTAAACTGTTTTTGGGTATTCAAAACTTTTAATGGGTTTGTGTTGAAAATAATTTTAACAGAAACTGGTGTTTGGCGTTTAGGCAGTTATTTTTGAGGCATGTTACTACATCCGCCATTTTTAAAGAAGGGAGACAAGGTATATTTTCTCAGCACTGCCCGGAAAATAACTGAAGAGGAAATCGCGCCGGCTTTGCTGGCATTTCAAGAATGGGGATTGAACGTTGTTATCGGTGATACAATTGGCAAGCAGGACCACCAATATGCAGGTAATGATCAGGAACGTCTCCGGGATTTTCAGAAGGCTATTGATGATCGGTCTGTGAAAGCAATTATTTGCGCACGTGGAGGTTATGGAACCGTGAGGATGATGGACGGCATTAATTATGACGAATTTATGAAAAGCCCAAAGTGGGTAGTGGGCTTCAGTGATGTAACATATTTGCACACCCATATCTCAAATAATATAGGTGTTCAGTCCATCCATTCAATAATGCCTGTTCAGTTTACAAAAAGTTCGCCTGAGGCTATTGAAACATTGAGGCGCGAGTTGTTCGGAGAGCCCAATGGCTACAATATACCTGTGCATTATCTTAACCGGAATGGCAAAGCCGAAGGAGTACTTATAGGGGGGAATTTGTCAATTTTATACTCTATTACGGGTACAAGGTCGGGGATAAATACCTTTGGCAAGATCCTTTTTCTGGAAGATATAGATGAGTACCGATATCATATTGACCGCATGATGATGAACCTGAAACGTTCGGGTAAATTGCAGGATCTTGCAGGTGTTATAGTTGGAAGTTTTTCAGAAATAAAGGATAATGCCATACCATTTGGCAAAGACGCTTATGAGATAATTGCCGAGCATCTGCAAGGCTATAATTACCCTGTGCTCTATAATTTTCCTGCAGGGCATTTAAGCGATAACCGGGCCTTGGTTATTGGTAAAACCTATAAATTAAGCATTGGTGACCGAGGTGTAACTGTTGCAGCTAAATAACTCACCTGCCAAGGCTTTTTGATTTTAGATTATTGATATTGTAATTCACACCGGCATCGTTCGGCTGTATAGCATGGGCCTGTTCAAAATAGAATAGGGCGCTATCGGTTTGTCCCATAACCGTAAATGTTTTGGCAATATTTACTGTAGGATAAAAAACATTGCCTGTTACTTGTATCGCTAAACGGTTTGTAGCGATCGATCTTTCGAAATCCTTTAACTGAAAATAAGCAAAGCTAAGATTGGTATAAGCCTCAAGCTGTTTTGGATATTGGGTAAGGAATTTTTGATACATGGGGATAGAGCCTTCATATTGCCCTTTATTATGTAAGATTGTAGCTATATTAAAATAGGGGGCCACAAAATGCGTGTCAATTTTTACTGTAGTTTGATATTGTGCCAATGCTTCGTCGTTCATCTGCAGTGCCTCATAGGTTCTTCCTAGGTCGTAAGAGGCATTTAAGAATTGAGGATAAATTTCAAGAGCTTTTTTAAAATGGGGCAAGGCTTCTTCTCGCAGTTGCTTTTGCAAAGTGCGGTCTGTTTCATGGCTTGATAGCAGCAATAGGTGTACACCTAACAAATTCTGAGCTTGCGCCGAATTTTCAACCACTTTTATATCATGCCTGAAAAGCGTAACACGGTCTTTCCAATCTAAATTTCTTGAAAAAGTAAGGCCCGAATAAAGAACCAATATCACCCCTAAAGATATTTTAAGCGGTTGTTGCAACGAATTGAGGTTAAGACTTGCATCCTCAAAACTCTGCTTAAACAGCTTTCCGCATCCGTAAACGACTAAAATGCAGAAACCGATGGAAGGGATGAGCAAGAAACGATCTGCAATCATTCCTGGTATAGGTGTTATAAGGTCTGAGAACACCACGATAGAAATGAGGTAAAAGAGTAATGCGAAAGACAAAATTGGCTGTTTGCTGAAAAAATAAATAGCTGTGCCAAGCAGTAGCAGGTGAATCAGCAAGCCCATAATTGGAATGAAACCGGCAATATGCTGAGGCTTGATCACTGAATAGCCATAGTAATAACTCATAGGGTACGGAATTAAAACCATCTTGAAATATTTACCCAATACCTCCATAGCAGTTCCAAGCCTCAATGAAAGTGGGTCTTTATTCGTTAGCGGAAATTCGAGATAATTTAATGGCCTAACAGATTGTACCGGCGTAGGGTCAGCGGCTTTAATGCTGTTGATACGATGGTAAATACCTTTGGCTTTAAGTAAAGTGTCGTTACCCGGCACCGGATGAATCAAAGAAAAATACACAATTAAGGATATAGGTAATAAAGCTGCCGTAGAATTGATAGCGGGCTTCCATTTTCCCTTCCATAGTAAAAATATAAAAACATAAAGTACCGGCAGCAGCAGGGTAATGTTCCACGGTCCTGCTCCGCTATGGAGAACTCCATAACTCTTTTTGATAAAAACAATAAGCGAAGCTGCCAGCACAACAAGGAAAGGGATAAATAATTTCCGATTAATAAGACCACCGAAAAAGACGATGAACAGGAAATGTGAGGAATGAAGAACAATGGCAAAAACCAGGCTAAAAATGATATAGTTTATCATTCCCACTATTCTGAACATCCTTTGACCCGAAAATATCTGACTGGCCAGGAAAACTATTAGGCCGATCTCAATAACGCCGGAGTGATGCGGGAACATGATCAGGGCAAACAACGCAACCAAAGACAGGGGCGTAATAAATACCAGCTTTAATTCGTTTGTTGCTAAGATGTATAAAACGCACATGAAGATGAATGGCAGACAGGCTAACCAGGCATCGCGTAAAAACAGACCATAAGTCGAAATGATAGCGGGTACAATGGCGCCCGTAATTATCAGCAGTAATGGCAGGGCGTTCTGCAGGGATTTGAAGTTAAGAGCCTGGGGCGATACGGAATCGCTGGATGTATTGCTCTTGAAATATGAATAAACATCCTGGAGTTTTTCTCTGCAAATCGCTCCAAAAGTATTTCTGTTTTTAAGTATGAACAGAGTGGTAACAGCCGCATATAATAAGAAGGCAAGCTCAATTTGCTGAATGGCCGTGTAAACTCTGGAATAAAAAACGGCTGGTACGATAAGTGTGGTGGCAAGTAATACTAATTTACCGAAACTGATTTTTCTGAAAAAAACAACGCACAAAGGAATAAGTAGTGCGAATGTGATAGATGTGGGTTTTGACAAAATTCCGCAAATGAAAAACAGCAGTACCGGAAGAAGATAACCTATCCTGTTCTTCTCGATGAAAGACAGGGAGAAATTTAAACTCAGCAATCCGAAAATAAGGGCCAATATTTCGTCCCTGTTCTTGATGCTTGCAATATCTTCTGTATGCATGGGATAAGCCAGAAATAACAGGCTTACCAGGAAAGGAAAAATAATGCTGTATTCTTGGAAAAGCCGATACAGGATTAAAAACAGCAAAACGCATAAAATTGAATACAGTAAAACGTTGATAAAGTGGCTTATACCAGCGCTATCTGTTTCTGTTTCACCACCATTTGTTATATTCTTTTTCGAGAACAAAGCATGCTCCAGGGCAAAACTGGCAAACACCAATGGACGGTACTCATATTTAAAACCGGCATTATCCTTGTAATATGGTACCCTGAAAGTGATAGGAAGAAAATATTTAAGCCTTTGGGTAAAAGTGCTGTCCGTTAAATTAATGATAATACCGTCTTCTGTTATTTCACCACCCCCCAGCGCTTCGAAATTGGGTTTCAGCGCATCCCAACCTTTAGAGGTAAGCCAATGGTTTTGGGTTACCAATTCGTCGTCGAGGTTGTAGTCGTTGAACAGGGTATTGAAATAAAGTAAGAAGCTTGCTGCAAAAATAATCATGGCGTAAAGCCTTTTTCCCTGTAGCCATTTGTTGCTAGCGGAAAAGGGTTTCGTTACCTGTTTTTGTTCATTTTTTTGCCTGGCCATATCAACGGAAAGCTTAGCTGGTTTTACATGCTAAAGGCGAAGTAATTCATTTCTATTTAAATAGGGGCATTTTTTTCAATTGACAGGACCGCAGATTCTAAATGCTTAACTCCTTTAATCCACTTCTTACCATGGCGTTAGTGTATGCCGTTTTACCAAGATTTATAAGCTCTGCTGAACGATAGAACTCAAATACGGAACAGGCATTACGTGGAATTTCTACCAATATATCTGCCGGGCTGCTTTCAAGGGTTATTTCCACCAGTCGATCAAGCGTGGCATCATAAGATGCATTTAAAAGTTCAAACATTGACAGGTTTGGAACCACTATTGCTTCGGGTGCTTTAGCCTCGGTTCGGGAAGCCGAATTGAAGAAACTCCGGAGCTTGTTAAGTATCGCCTGGCTTTCATTCTCAGTTTGTGACAACCCGGCTGAGTCTGGCTTCTTTTCGACCAGTATTTCGTTTGAAAAAGAGCCATTTAAATTAACGGCTACTATAATGGAATCTTCCCGTCGCTTTACCAGGTTAACCGGTAGCGGATTTAGCACTCCTCCATCTACAAATAAGCTATTGTTTTCTGCAACTGGTGTAAAAACTCCGGGTATTCCGGTTGAAGCGCGCAAAGCTTTATAAAGATCTCCTTCTGTAAAGTGTACTTCGGTGCGGGTAAGCATATCGGTTGCAATGGCAGTGAATGGCACAGGCAGTTTTTCAATCTGCTGTTTACCTGCCAGCTGCTCAAGCACTCCGAATATTCTTTCACCCTTTACAAACCCTTTCATCGAAAAAGTAATATCAAACAGCCGGTAAACGTCACTTTTACTTTGTTTCAATAACCATTCAGTATACTGGGTTAAAAAGCCTGCACAATACATTCCTCCAACTACGGCGCCCATAGAGGAGCCAATCACCTCAATTATTTCATAGCCATCTTGTAACAGCATTTGTATTACACCTATGTGTGCAATGCCTCTGGCGCCGCCACTTCCCAATACCAACTGCACCTTCTTTTTCATACAACGTAAAAATAAAAAATGCCCGTTTTCGGTTACGAAAAACGGGCATGTAAAAATTAGTTAGTGAATAGTTTTGCTAAGTCGTTTCGCAGGCTCCATGTGTCTCGCAAGCGCCTCCGCCACTGTTTACTCTTGCTTTTGTGGTAGGATAAAGCTCAATCCAGATCTTTTCAAGTGCTTCAGCAAAAACTTCTTTTGGTTGCGCACCCGAAATAGAATATTTCTGATCAATTAAAAAAAACGGAACGCCCCTGACCCGTATATTTTGTGCCTCGTACTCGTCTTTTCTTACATCGGCAGCATATTCATCGCTGTTGAGCATTTTGGTTACTTCCGAAGCATCAAGTCCGGCCTCAACTCCAATTTCTATCAAGGTATCATCGTGCCCCAGGTGCTTACCTTCGGTCAGGTAGGCCGATGAAAGGTGCTCAATAACCTTTTCCTGTACACCATACCTCGCAGCCATGTGTATTAACCGATGCGCGTTGAAGGAATTGGTGGCTTTGGCAATGTCCATATTGTACGTAAGTCCAGTACTTTTAGCCCGCTCTACAAGTGTACCGGTCATCTGGCGGGCTTTTTCAACACTGACATTATATTTAGACGATAAGAGGTCGTAAATATTACCCTCGTAATCTTTCTGCACATTGGGGTCCAGTTCGAAGCTCTTCCATATAACCTCCACGCCTTCTTTGTGCTCAAATTGTTTCAGCGCCTTTTCAAATTCACGTTTGCCGATGTAGCACCATGGGCACAAAATATCAGACCATATTTCAACTTTCATTTTTAAGTGTTTTATGCCTGGCAGAACCTGCCATAAGCGATAAATAGAACGCCGGCAAACAGGAAAAAGTTTACGCCAATGCCAGGGTACTCTTTATGGTTAAAATGATAGATAGCAGCAAATACCATTACCAGCGCTAATGCAGCCGCGGCTATTGGGGTAAGGATTGGCAGGATACCGAAATACCATGGCACAATAAGACCTATCCCTCCCAGTAACTCAGACAATCCTATCAGTTTTACCTGGGTGGGTGAGTAATCATTTACCCATGGCATGTTTTTAGCCAGTTTTTCTTTTGGCTGGGTAGATTTCATGATTCCTGCCATTATAAACATGGCCCCGAAAATTCCTTGCGCAATCCAAAGTGCTGTATTCATTTTTTTTGGTTTTTGATTATGCTGCAAAGTTATCTATATTTGCTATACTTTAGTAACTGATATACTAAAGTATAGTAGAAGTTTAACGAGGACCTCGATTTTTATGGCAAAAACCAAGAGCAAAGAAGAAAAAGAACCCATCCACGGCGAGTGTTCGCAATTTACAATCCCTATCAGAGATACGCTGGATATATTAAGCGGCAAGTGGAAATTGCCCATTATAGGAGCTTTGATAACCGGAAAGAAGCGTTTTAAGGAGATGGAAAGGGGTATTCCGAAGATTACGGCGCGCATGCTTTCTAAAGAGTTGAAGGAACTGGAAGTGAATCAGCTGGTAAAACGCACTGTTTACGACACTACACCGGTAACAGTTGAATATGAGCTGACATCTTACGGCACTTCATTACAGGATGTATTAACTGCACTGCGTGATTGGGGCATTAAACACCGAAGCCGCATATTGGGCCCGCGTAAATAATTTTAATAAACCACAATACGTTGCGTAGATGAAGAGTTTGCTCCTTCAAGTCTGAGCAGATAAACGCCTGAGGAAAGACTTGTGTTTAATACCTGCAAGTTCTGCCCGGCAATAGCGTGTATTTCACGCTGTTGCAGTACGCTACCTGTTAGATCGCATATTTTAAGATTAAGTGTTTCAGCAATTAAGTCCGTAAATCTGATGTTCGTTTCTGTGGAGAAAGGATTTGGGAAAATGCTCAGGTTATTATCTGTGGTAATAGTTTTAACTGCTGTGTTCTGTACATCACCTGCGGCATTTCCAATTCTTCCGGTGAACCACCCGCTGCTACTATCTGTAGGTGTGGTGCTGGCAAAAAAGAGGTCGCCAAAATTATTTACATGCACCAGCAGGCCTGTGTTATCTGAAGTGTTGTCGAAGCTACGGTTCCATTGTACTAATCCGCTGTCGTTGCTTAACTGGCTAAAAGAAAATGTAGAATAAAGTGGTGAAATGGTGGATGGCGTTTTAGTGGTTCCCAGATAAACGTTATTGTAATAATCTACTACAGTAACCGCCGCATTTACCAAAAACTCACTATCTATTGCAGACCAAAGTATGCTTCCATCGGAACCGGATACCTTATAAAGCCCCGCGTATTGAAAAGAATCGGTGTTGTCGCTATATGGGCCTGAAATGAGGATATCATTTCCATGATCTAGCAAGAAGCTATTTACCATGTTGGAATGGCCTTTGTTTGAGGCGCAGGTGGTGGTATAAAGTTGATTACCTGCAGTATCGAATTTATTAACCACCAATTGTGTTCTTCCCAATGAATCGATGGCGGTTGCTGCCAGGAATATATTGTTGCCAGGGTCGACCAAAACTTTAATGAAATTGTCGTTTACAGGCAGGCGGTTTACATGGGTGTTAAAGCCCGGAAGTTCAACTCCGGTATTGCTGTTATAGCGGTGAATTATAACCTGTGGTAAAATACTATCGTAAACGCCGGCAACGATGTTGCCTGATGGGTCAAAGCTAATGGTGCCGACCTTGGTATTATAACCATTACTGATTGGGGTGGACCAGATCACATGGCCGCTGTTATCACATTTAAAAATGCTGGAGACGCTATTCAACTGTCCGAGCATATAAAATGATACTGCGTCAGAGATCACCATAAGCGGTTGAGTTTTTTTACCTGTTGTTGTATCGCCGATTAAATGATCTGCCTGGATGTTACCGTTGGCATCATAGCTGAATATATGTGTTAAAACAGCCTGCTTGTTTATGTAAGCAATAACAGTTACCCCGGCCTGATTATCAGGAAACAAAGCCACAGGTTTATCAGCATTTGCAGCTGGTTGGTCGTTGTTGTACAGGCGGTTCCACATCAGGTTGCCGACACCATCGTAACGGTTTACAATTACGTTGCCGTAGCCATTAAGGTTAACAACTCCGGCTAAAAACAGGTTGTCGTAATTATCTACAGCCATTACAAAAACCTGTTGGCTATCGGTTGGGGTGCCATAGACCTGATGCCATACCAGTTGGGGGGAGGCAGAGAACAATCCGGCAGATATTAAGAATGTTGTAAGCAGAAGGGCAAGTCTTTTTTTCATAGGTCCGGTAATTTTCATTACATACAATTATTACTTAAAAGTAATGCAAATTTCGCTTTTAATTACCGGTGGTAAAAATGAGAGATGAAGAATTGAGGTTAACCCCGGGGGGACAGCGCTTTTTTGTAAACCGATAACACCCTTTCACGAGCTTCGGCGTGAACGACAATAGGTTTTACGTAGCTTTCAGTGCCGTATTCGGGTACCCAGTGCTTTACATATTTAAGCTCCGGGTCGAATCGTTCCATCTGTAATTGGGGGTTAAAGACCCTGAAATAAGGTGCCGCGTCCGTGCCGCTTCCACTGGCCCATTGCCAGCCTCCGTTATTAGCGGCCAGGTCAAAATCAAGCAGCTTTTGGGCAAAGTAAGCCTCGCCCCAGCGCCAATCTATCAGCAGGTGTTTGGTTAAAAAACTGGCCACCACCATACGTACCCGATTGTGCATATATCCGGTAGTATTTAATTCGCGCATGCCGGCGTCTACCAAAGGGTAGCCAGTATTCCCTTTGCACCAACTATTGAATTTTGTTTCGTCGTTTTCCCATTCAATGTCGTCATACTCACGTTTAAAAGCGTTCTCAACTACTTGCGGAAAATGAAATAATATCATTTGATAAAAATCGCGCCAAATAAGCTCGTTTACAAAAGTTTGGTCTCGTTCAAGTGCGTAAGCAAGTAATTTCCTGATACTTAAAGTACCGAACCGAAGGTGTATGCCCAATTTCGAAGTGCCATTCACTGCCGGAAAATCTCTTCTACCCGCATAATTTTTTACAATTTCGCTACTAATGATCCTGGCCGGAAAAACGAATTCAGTTTTTCGAAAGCCCAGCGATTCAAGAGCAGGAATAGGCAGTGATTCAGTTCTGCAAAAATGCTTTGCGTATTTTAATGAAGGATAAGACTGGCTATAAAAAGGGCTGAGTTTTATTTTCCATTTTTTGCTGTAAGGCGTAAATATGGTATACGGCTTGCCATCATCTTTTAAAACCTCATGCATTTCGAAAATGACATGGTCTTTATATGTAAACAGTGGAATACGGTTTTCTTTAAGTAGTTTTCTTATTTGTTCGTCGCGCTCACTGGCGTAAGGTTCATAGTCGCGGTTGGTATAGACATTTTCTATTGCATATTCTGAAATCAATTGCTTCCATATATCGGTAGGCCTGCCGAACCTCACCAAGAGGCTGGAGTCATGGTTCTTTAATTCCGTGTGCAAACGAGTAAGTTCCTGGTGAATGAACTGAACTCTCAAATCGGCCTTATTTTCGAGTTTATCCAGAATTTCGGTATCGAAAATAAAGAGCGGCAAAACGTTTCTGCTCTCTTTTAATGCATGATAAAGACCCGCATTGTCATCCAGACGGAGGTCTCTTCTAAACCAGAAAATGGTAACTGATTTTTGTTGTGACATACCTGCTAAAAACATATTGCCATGTTTTTT
>Ga0316217_10004831_pt1 | contig 14321 bp, 9 predicted proteins | sample 1anoAmetaG_FD_203633 | JGI IMG/M metagenome (GOLD analysis project Ga0316217, IMG submission 203633) | Freshwater microbial communities from Trout Bog Lake, Wisconsin, USA - 1anoA | ecosystem: Environmental > Aquatic > Freshwater > Lake > Hypolimnion/Profundal zone | place: USA: Wisconsin... | reverse complement strand
GTCAACTTTGATGCTGAATATAGATTTTAAGTTCGGCAGATTGTGTTTATTTGTGGGCTTTTTCTAACTACTAGCAATATTCCGACATTGTTTACTTTGTTTGTTAGGCGATGGGTATAATGTTTAAGGTGAGAGCTATCAAAAGTGTACTTAAAGGTTATTATGATTTTAACCTTTATTAAGGAAGAGTGCGAAGGGTTAGATGGTGGATTGAAGTAGCAGATTGGCTACGTTTTTGGCCTAAGAGGAATACTTGTAAGAAATAAGCTCCCTTTGATTTATTAATATTATTCTGATTTTTAATAATAGCGATTATAAATCAACAAAAAAGCTTACTCATTTCTAATTTCAACGTTAAATAAAAGGAAAATACAATCTTCCCCCGATTTATCATCTTATTTGAATCTCCTTTTTGATCAGATCACGGCTAATGTTGGGCAAATATAAATAAATTAGAAATAGTCCTTTTTTAGAAATTAAAGTTAAGGACATAATTGGCAAAATCAGAGGTCTTAGGGAGCTTATAAAAATTTTGATTTTAAGTTTTTTTCCGTCAAAGGTTTTTAGTGAAATAACTATCTTTGCAGTATTTTGCAAGCGACAACGCATTTGCAAAGCAGTGTTTCATTGGCCAAAAAATTAAAAAATAAGAATTGGCTCCTGAAGAGTATGATGAGAGAAGTATTTGAACTATTCAAAAACCTTCACTATTTGATCTGATGATTGTTGAAATAAATAGCAGATAATAATCTTGTTGTGTAGAGATAATTGGGTTAAAAGTCAAAAAAGATACAATATTTTGCCTTTTTTGATATTTTTGTTGTGTTTTGGCTTTAGAGTTTTCTAGTGTTTTTGGTAAGTTATAACATTTTACAAAAATTAGCAAAAAAATGCATAATCTATGTGCATGAAAAACTCTTTAGTTATTTATAAAACAATAGAACTAAGCTTCAAATGACCGTATGCATAAATTCATGAATTAGTAATCATTTATAGTGAATTTTCAGATGGCAACTGCTAAAAGGATGGATAACAAACGAAAGCTTTTAGATATAAAGAAAAGTGGAAATTTTAATGATTAATTTGCCTGCTTTTCACAGGTCTGAATGGTGATTCATAAAAGCTTTGAATGATCATTATTAGTAAATTTTTATTCCCTGCTTCTTTAAAGCTCTAATGATAGATCTCTCATATTATTCTAGAGTCACCTGGCCATCGCCATCACCATCGGCTAGTTTCATCTATATTGCATCATAAATACCCATGACCTGACATCTTCTTCAGTTGCAGCAAAGCTTTTGCCTAGAGATTTGTAGGTCTCAGAAAGCAAGTTAGGAACCTGCTTTTCTGTTAAGTATCCTTTTTTCTCAACATCAAACTGTTTAAAGAGTCTTCTGGCTACAGCTAGCCTTTCTTCGACCAATGGGGTGAAAGCAATGGGTCTCTTGTCACAACTCAAGTATCTCCTGCAAAGGGACACTATGTCCTACTCTGTTACTCTTCCATCTCTGTTTTGATCCATAGTTTTGAGTAGTTGTTTGACTGATTCTTCTCCAAATTCTGGCTTTTGGCTACATTTTTCATAAGCTTCTTTCTGAATCCTATAGAGACCATTGCTTTGGACTTCACCCCCTGATCCATAAAACGTAACAAAATCTTTGGCTATCTTTTGAATACGTTCCTATGCCAAGTTCCCCAAACCTTTTCCTACCCCTCGAATAGTGCTCTACTGGAGTGGATTATAAAAGCCACTTTTCGCTAATGAGACGTCCCCAAAGGAGCGGGGTTATTGCCTCACTCCTGATTCGTAAAAAAGACGAGTGGGTTCAATAGTTCTGCGAGTGATGACAGTTGAGCTGTTTTGCTAGAAAGAACTATTCTGAGGAGGGCTGGAGACATATTTGATGTTTTGATAGCGTTCCATCTTTTCAAATCGCAGCAAACTTAAAAATGATTTATAGATAACTGAGTTGTGAAATTAATCTTAAATAATCAGATGAGATTAACATTGAGCTTGGCCTCGCGAGCCATTTTCAAGATTTCGGTTATCTTGACTGCCTTCATTGCGGCCTCCTCGAGATCTTCAGTGAAGAAGAGGTTGAAGCCGGAGTCAGATATTATCTGCCTTGCTTCTTCAATTTTGGTGCCTTTCATGCGCAACACTATCGGCTTCTTCATGCCAGTCTCCATGATTCCTTTTATGAGGCCCAAAGCGATTATGTCGGCTCTAAGTAATACTCAGTTTACCTTGCAATGCCAGCGAAGATGTTTACCAGGATGGCCTCAACGTTTGGGTCGTTATCCATTATTCTCAAGGCTGCTGCAACTTGGTCATCTGTGGCTCTTCCTCCGACGTCCAAGAAGTTGGCAGGACGACCGTTTTTGGTTGAAATTAAGTCCATAGTGGCCATCGCTAGGCCTGCTCCATTGACCATACAGCCAATGCTGCCATCTAAAGAGATGTAGTTTAGGTCATATCTCTAGGCTTCAACTTCTTTCCAGTTCTTTTGAGACAAATCTTCCAGTAAGAACAGTTCCTTTTGTCTGTATTTCGCGTTATCATCGATGTTGATTTTATTATCGCAGATAATTAGTTTGCCCTCGACTGAGACTCCAAGAGGGTTTATCTCCAGAAGGGTAGCATCGCTTTCAAGGAAACATTTGTACAGTTTGGGGAGCAATTATCGCGCTTGTTGAGTCAAGTCTTCAGACAGCTAAAGACTTTAAGAGACTGTATCTATGATTTAGGATGGGATTTTAGGGGAAGGAGCGAAAAAAAACTTATGAACTTTGCTATGCTAGACTTCCTCAATGTTCATTCCACCTTTTGGAGAAGATACGATCGCAATAGACCCTGAAGACCTGTCTAACAAGAAAGATAAGTAGAGTTACTTTCTTAGCCAAGCCTTTTATACCAAAAAGATGTCGTTTACTTTCTTTCCGCTTTTGCCTGTTTGTGGGGTCACCAATGTTTTTCCTAACATTTTCTAAGCGTAATAGTGGACTTCCGAAGGCTTGGTGGCAGTCTGCACACCTCCTTTAAGGGATGATTCTTTGAAGATGCCTTTGCCTCTTCCTCCGGCGTGGACCTGAGCCTTGATAATGACATCAACAAAAGGTTTAGTTTTGCTGGTTTGAGACATGACTCTTTGAGCAATGGCCAAGGCGTCTTCTGGGGTACTGGCCCTATAGCTCTTGATAACATGATTAGTACTGGCACGAGAGGTACTTGATACCTTTTCAAAAGGTCATAGGCCTGGTATTCATGCATGTATAGGTTAAAGACATTTTGTTGGGTGAGCAGGCGGGATTGGATGTGGCGCTGAACTTTGAGCATACCGAACCGTAATCTAAAACTTTAAATTAACAAATGATATGTCATAGTTTTAACATAATATTTCGTATTTTTTACTACCCCTTCTTTCGTTCCAAACCCAATCTTAATGACTCTTCAGCAAAGAGCCAATCTTGCTGATTGCTGCTGCATCCATAATCAGTCTAATAACATCTAGGCTTATTAATAAATTATATAAATAGTCGTTAAATTATGAGGCAAGGAATATTACCTCTAAATTCGTTTATATCGGTTCTCTACGTCTTCGTTTCTGCAATAACTTTGGCTATTCTCAAAAAGGCAGTCAAACCTCGCTTATGTCTGAGCAAAGCATCGAAGAAACAGTTACAAACTTCAACAAAATCAGTCATGAATTATGACAAATTACTATTTCTAGCTTGGCTAAAAAAGTACACTCTAATAGGCAGCTTCTTCGTCAAAGACAAAAAGTTTCTACTCAAAGAATCTGCATTTGTGAGTGCCTATGCAGTTACATGCCTTAACGTCAACCATCTAATAATTTGGCCACTGGGCCTAAGCGCAGTAATTTTAATCACATCCTTCCTTCTTCTGTAGCTGATGGTTTTCAAGTACTAGTAGCGATAGATTGGCGAAACAGCTACGAACAAAGTCAAAACCATCCATACTCAAGCCCAGTCTTAAATTGAAATATAGTCTGCTAATATCTAAAATCTGAAAAGACAGGTTAAGACTCAAGAGTAGGTCAAACTTGATGCTAAAAAACAAAGATCTTTGGTCTAATTAGTGGCTATTGCCTCTCTGGGTTTCGCTAGTCTTGTAATGCTGCTTCAGACAGCTCTAACTCTTGCCAATTCTGTGAGTAATTCAGGATAGCTTAATATTCTTTCTGTTTTATCAATTTTGGCAATTGATCAATTAGCTTTGAGGCCATTGACTGGAGGATTTATTTGGATAGTTTACAAAGTAGTGACTAATGTTACAGAAATAAAACCTGAGTAATTTCAGCTGGTTTAATATTTATCTAGTTAGGAACTAACTTCTATTTTGATTGAAAACGAAAAAGTAAGATTGAAAAAGTTAGCGGAAATGACTGCGTCTCCTCCAAAGAGGAAAAGCTAATCACCTTCAAGGGTCCCAAAAGGCTTACGATTGAGTGCAGATGCCCCTACTTACCTCAATTTGCTTAGTTTTCAGCCCACAAAAAGAGAAAAAGAGGCTTAGGATGAGCAAATCTAAAACATCTATTTAACAACAGCTTAAAAAGAGCTTTTTGAAGGCAAAGAGACGTTATAAAACAAAAGCGGAATGTAGACTCGCAGGAAGGGCAATAAAGAAAACAGCGAAATTTACAGTTTATCAGCAGCCCAAAAAGGGACAACAATAGATGCAAGCTAAAACCAAGATCTTGTACTTATCAAAGACCATCCTCTGCACTAAATTGACAACAACCACACGGATGACTTCTATCTTGAGTAGCACGACGGTACCACAAGAAGGAAAAATGGTTACAAGAAGAAAAAGAATAGAAGAAACCTGAAATTGACAGGAAATTCGCCTTACCTTGAATATTTGCCAGATATGCTCAAAAAGGTAGATAAATATAAGAATGAACATCCCAAGAAAGATAACGACTAAAACAAGAAATCCAAGAAAGTACTATGATCGCATTATCCATAATTCAATATCTCACTTATCAAGTTTAGAATGTTCCTTCGAGATTATACTGTAACGATGAACCCAAAGGAAATACAATTACCTTCAAGAATCCAATAGAAAGATGCATTTCATGACTTATTCTATCAATCGATTACTAAGCTGATGATTAATCAAGAGCTGTTTTCTTTAGAAAAAAGTGTTCAAAAAGTACTACATTTTTCATATTTGTTCGATCTTGTCTTCAAAAGATCATCATCATGAATCCTGTTTCAAATTGCACTCTGGATACATTTTATTAATAACGTATGATTGATTCCCAAAACAGCATTACTGATCTCTAAATAATCTTGAAAATCAAAAAATATCATTAATCAACATTAAATAGGAGATATAATGAAGGTAAATCTTAAATAGGCCTATTATTATTGATCAAAAATGATTTCTTTATCTTCTTTTGCTTAGCTTGATGCTGCTGCCTCTGAAAAAATTGATATTTTACATCAGTTTCAGTTTCTAAATGCTATGAATCTTGATGAGTCTATGGAGCTATTGTTCACTGAGGGAATGTTTAAACATTTTCACCTATTTGTCTTGTGATCTAACAAGTTATTTGATTTAGCTTAATTGTATTGAAATACTCTGAATTTTACTATTTTTGAGTTCCTTTTTCAGAGCACCTCCTCTTAACTTCTTCGGTCTGAAGCTCAAAGGCTATTGAAAATGACTCTTTTAGTGTAGTGTGTTCTTGTAGAAAAATATGGATTCATGCATTTTGGATGTATTTAAATTGTGAGTTGAGTCAGTGGGATAAAGCTTGGAATTAGATTTATTTTTGAGTTTAGCGCTCAAGTTGCTTTCTTTCAACTGTTTGGCTTCTGAAACTTTGCCCCATTGAAAAACTTTGAACTCTTTTGTTTCAGGGTTGTTAGCATAGTTCTGTCGAAAAAGCTATTTGCTACTGCAAGGGATTTGAAGAAAGTTTTTCTGCTATGCTTCATTCTTCTTTTGATGGCTATAAGCAATCATCTGAATATCTTTAAGCGATATTTTATATTCTTTACTAATAGGTTATAAAAGGCTTAGAAATGTTCATAATTACAATTTTATTTGCTACTGCAAGTAAAAATATTAATCAAATGATTTATTCTATCACTTTGTATGTAATTATCACTGAGATGAGACAACGATGCTTTTTAGATTACCAGTGAAACGAAAAAAGTATATAATGAACACTAACCTGATCGGGCTCACTATTGATCTTAGTAGCAACTGACTCTTTTCAGTTGGAAACTATTGCTTTATGTTTACCATCTGAGGTGGACGCAGATATAGCTGCTTTTACTTCCACAAGACCATAATTTGAACTAAGATTAGTACTTTACTCTTATTCCTAGGCGTTTTGTAAGTTGTTATAGCTTTGCTTCGCTGTTTTTGTTTTTATTTTTTGGGATACTTGCATATGCTAAAGCATTGGTTGATTAGTCTTTTAAGAGAGATTTCAGTAGATCTGATACTATGAAGCTTTCCATCTTATCAATGAGATTTCTCAGCCATTACTTTCTAGTTTTAAGGCACAAAGCTTTGTTTTCTATGAGTCTGAATGCAGAATGAGGAAATATAAAATCTTATAGTTGCCTTTTAGCTATTATTTCATCATATTGGAGGATGCTTTCCCTGATCATATTATAGCACCGGAGGCTGGCAGAAGTAATCTTAGGCAGATTTTTTTTAATTTCTTCCAGATGCAGCTGATTGAATAGCAGAGCGTAGAATATAACACACTATATTGATTTATTCGAGTATTTGTAGGGATTTTTGATGATCAGATTTTGTTAGAGAGGTAAACTTTGAAAATAGCTGGGATAAAAAGTAAAATTGAGAAGAGATTAGTAAACCTCGTCAGCAGCCACATCTGATGGTTCTTCTTTGAAGGAATGGTTAGTAGATTGCGTTTGATGGCTTTCCCTGACTCCAACCTGAATACTGAGGTTCTTAGATTAGGAACTAAATATCTCTGACTGTAGAGTTGATCTCTTTAATAACTTTTATTATTTTCCATTGTGGTGATACCGGCCTTGGTTTCCTAAAAGAACTGGTACTGTTAAGGTTGCGATCATGTACAGAAAAACTTGGTTTTAGGAATTTCTAAATAACTATTATAACATGTGGCTTGAAACCCTCATAAATACAAAGGTTAACAGTTACCATGATAAAAATATGGAGAATTTTGAATGTTTTAGTGCTTTGGATATAAAAGTACATCACTGATCCAGCTTTCATAATTTGTTGCCTCAAGTTTACGATTTTGATTTTTTAGCATCACTGAATATTGTATTGATTTTGTTTTTTCTTTGGGCTCAAGCCAAAAACAAACTCTGTTTTGTTCTTTTCTAAGACTGCTTAAAAAAGATTCGCTTTAGATTACGGATTCAATCTAATAAATTTTGCGGTATTATTTCTTAATCTTCTCAGCAAATCTCTAATAGAATAAAAAAAAGGTCAAAGCAAAGCTCAAAATTTGATGATCATCAGTTACCCCAAAGCTACGTAGTGAAAATAGCTTTTCTTTAGCGAATCACATCTTTTGACAAGTATTAGTAAGATCTAATAGACAGATATTCAACCAGAACATCCAAATCACACAAAGGGTAAGCAATTAATTTTCAAAAGCCAACAGATTATCACAAGCGAGTTAATTCTGCAAGTTTAATAATATAATGCTAAGCTATACCTATTTGTTCAAGTTTATCATCATAGGAGACCAAAGTAGGACGTTAGATATTAAGGTGTTGGAAAATCATGCATTCTCATGCAGTTCATTGACAACCAGTTCAGAGTTGACTCAGATCCCACCATTGGAGTTGAATTTGGATCTAAAACTATCATCTTGGACAAAAAAACTTTGAAATTGCAAATTTGGGACACAGTAAGACTCGTTTAAGATAGGCTGGGCAATAGGCTTACAAGTCCATAACTCGCTCTTACTATCGAAGCACAATCGGAGCTATTTTAGTCTACGACATAACAAATAAAAGGTCCTTTGAAAACCTCTAAAAGTGGCTGTAGTAAACTCACAGGCATGCCAACAACCAAAATATTGTTCTAATGCTTGTAGGCAACAAAAACGATCTTCCCAATAGGTAGCTATGCCATAAAGTAGAGAGGTGAGTAAATAGCAGGGAGAAGAGTTTGCCAACAAAAACGGACTATTGTTTTGCGAATGCTCAGCCAAAACTGGTAGTAATGTTGAAAATGTTTTCAATGTGCTTTGCAGTAGCATCGTTGAAAAAGTGGAAAGTGGGAAGATAAATCCTGCTGACTAAAGTGGAGGAATCAAATTAGGCGGGGTTGAGACTCTACCTAAAGCTACGGGCAAAAAGTGTTGCTGATATTTTTGTATTTTTAAGAAAAATGTTCAAAAAGCTCAAAAAGATCATTCAATACTAGCTGGGGTTTGCATTGAAAGTAAGGTAGAAAGTACGTAATGGTAGTCGTAATTAAGGATGACTGTATTGTAGTCGATTTCTCCGATGAAGCACCTTTAGAGATCGATTAGATCCTCCCTTGAAATCTTCATCACGTTCATGAAACAGTCAATAAGTCCCTCGATTTCTTAGTCATAGTAGAGCTTATAGGCTAAAATAGTAGCAACACTCAATACCCATGCGCTTTCTTCGAATTTTACTTTTCTTTTGGTCAAGAAAGTATAGCGGATGAAGAGACAGAGTGACAGATTGATAAGGAAAGGCTGAGGAGAATCGTAGATAAGGGCAATAGTGTCCAGATTCATTTCCATCTGTGGGATTTCGATGGAACGGATAGTTTTGATGGAGTTTTCTGTAATGAAATCGTCGCTAAAATCTTAGCTAGATGAGGAGTAATCTTACTCCATCACGAAGATTGATATTTTTTTGGAGTTTCCTCTGGCTCTACCTTCTTTCTTTTAGTCTTTCTTTTCCTATTTTTTGGTGGTTTCTCCGTCGAAGCAAACTCTGGAGCCCATGTTCATTTTTTTGAAAGAAAGTATTTTCTACTCTTGCTTGGCATTCCCAACTTTCTTCGCTGATTTGTTTTTGTTCAAAACCTAAAACATTGTTTTGTATAGAGTTTTGTTGACCAAAAACTACTCAAGGAACTTCAGCACTTTTTGGTAGAGTTCATTTTATTCTTCATTGGTGAGTACCATTTTTTGACTGTGTGGCGTAAATGACATTACTTACTATTCATTATCCTTGAGTAATTAAGGTTGGATAAGTACAGAGAGTGACTTAAGGGCGTGCCTGTTGATGTTAACACTTGACATTTTTGCTAAGTGGTGCTTTTATAATAAATGGAAGAAATTGACGCTCTAAAACGTTTAATAGCATTTGATGTCAGACATTATCAGATTTTAATTTAGATTCATTTGATGTAAAGTAAGCCTAAAAGGAAAACAGGTTGAAGGGGATTGTGAAAAACCTCAGCTTTTTCCAATTTTTTGTTCCAGATTGATTAATTTGGTAGCTTAAGCTAAAATATGATTTGTATTCATTATTTACATTTTAAGAAATGAACCATAAATCTATTGATTTGATAAATCTTGATCAAAACTCATTGAGAATAGTCTAAATAGACCTTTTTTGGTGGTTGAATATCTTAGATTTTCTAAAGAAGAGATCATTTTTTTTAGGAGATTGCAAATAAATCAATGCTATTCTGTTAGATAGCTTGTGGGTGATGAAATCCTTAGGCAAAATCTTCTTTAAAGGTTTAAATAAGGAAGATTAAAGCAGAGATTTGTGAGTGGAGGCAACATCTGAAAATGATGGAAACTTTGGGGAATTACTCTCCAAGTGAACTAAATAACTAGCATTCTTAACACTAAACCAGAAAGTTTGGAGTGAGAGACATGCTTTGTAAAGACAAAAATTTCATCTTTTCGAGCTCAGTAAGAAAATGAAATCAATAAAATGGAATAAAATTTTAAAAATATGATCAAAATATTCTTCGAATGTAGAATTAACTGAGAAATGATTATTAAAGAATGTAATTTTTCAAAAAATAAAGTTATTCGCTCTAAAATGACAAAAAAGATTGCTATTTTGTAAAGGATGATGATTAAGATATATTTTTTGTACGCAAATATATCGCTATAGAGTAAATTGGAAAGAATGTCTGCCCAACTTTGGTTGCACTTATTGAGATAAACCTAAATCGTCCTAATATTACATTATTTGCTGAAAAGTATAAATATTATAAAGTATAAAAAACTCTAAGGCTACTTAGGTAAAAGAAAGTTTATGCCTTTTTTTTGAATTTCAAGTGGTTTGTATTCTATTTAAGTTTAATTTAAATATAACTTATAATCCAAATGGACAATGACCCTTAGCCTGACATCTAAAACGATGAGCCAGTCGAATAGCCTTCTCAAATAAATAACGATATTAACCAAAATGCGGACTCCTAGGACGAAGACTAATTCCCCTAATTCGGAAACGATTAAAATAAAAAGCTGTTTTAGTTGGTATTTGTTTTCTAATCTAGATTAGGCAAAAGAAGAGATACATCAAACGAGTTAACAAGGAATATTAGAAGGATTTCTAGAGAAAGAAGATTCTTTAATAACATTTGAAGAATGTTGATCAAGAGCTTCTTAATACGAAAGCACTCATTGATTCCAAAAATAAGGAAACTTAAACTGAAAACCATTTTTGGCAGGTAACTGAACGTCAGAGTGGAAGGCTTTAGAGCGAAATAAAGAAATTCAATAAGGTTATTGTAGAGCATGAAGAGAGACTTAATGATATTCAGGTTCGGATATTTAGGACGAATGAAAAAGTGGAACAGATCAAACTTGAACTTAACTGGAACCAGGAGGAACTGTAGCAGTGGGCCATTACTGGAAAGCAAAAGGAATAAGATCACGTTACATTACAAAAATACAGAAAAGAAGATGACGCCAAAATAAGGGAACTAAATCTACAAATTGAAAAACTTACAATCTAAGTGGGCAGAAAACAACAGGAGCTTTAGAAATAGATAACTTCTACTCAGGCTACTCAGATTTAGTTGGACAAAACTGCTGAAGAGTTCAAAAAGTAACATGATTAAAGGCACAAGCTGTTCTAGAAATGGCAGGATGTGACGAAAGTAATAGCAAGAAGAGATTAAGATATTTTGAAAATCGGAGAGGAAGTTGGAGAAATTTTAGATTTGATTGCAAAGAACAAGGAGATTTTAGACTAAAAGAAAAGACAGCTAGAGGATCAAAAAAGGTTTAACAAAGATTAAGAAGCCAGAAATGTAATGGGAAACAGAGATATTAGCGAAAAGAAGAACCAGAACAAGCAGCTTGAATTCTAGGTTATTGCCAATCTTAGAGCCTAAGTGTAAATCTTAAAAAACCAGCTGTCTTCCTTCTCTACCTAATGGGCCAATAAACGCAATACTGTGAACTACAAAAACCAGTAGCTTCTGCAGAAAAAGCAAAGGCTACAAAACTAGTAGGCAAAATTCAAGGCATACTAGATTAAGCTTCGCAATTAGTTAAAACTAGCCTAAAAGTTTGAAAACGCCAAGGCTATTGCCTAATAGACTTTTAAGGATAAATAAAGTGATAAGAAAAAGCTGTAACAGCAAATAGCTTTGCACAAAGACATTTCAGTTCGCAATACTCAACAATTATTCAAACTCCGAGAATAATAAGCCTCTCTCTACGGAGAGATTCAAGGAATCATGGCTGCTTGCAGAAATCTGCAATCCCACATAAACAAACTCAACCAATAGTTCCAAAAGCAACAATAGTTGCTATACAATGCTTAATATCAGATTCAGCTAATGGAGAGAAAAGTTGCAAGAGCAAGAGGTGAGAGAACCCTTTAAGAAAAAAAAGACTTGCAGAAGGATATCTAAGAGGCAAGCAAAAAGAATGATGATATCAAGAAGCAATACAAAATATTGAATGAAAGTGTTAAAAAACTTAATGATGATCTAAGAGCAGTCTAAAACAACCTGAATGACATAAGAAACTCATAGAAGAAGCTTAACTCTCAAATATAAGAGCTTTCCTTATAAAATGATATGACGATACAGGATTTATCAAAGGTGACAAAAAAGAAATAATAGGTGTTGGTACAACACGATATCATGAAATTAGAGATTAAAAAGATAAAATAAAGCTTGAATAAAGCCACTGATCATGTTTATGGACTCTAAAACAAAAAGAACCAACTAGAGATGAGTATGCAGGAGAGATAAAGAGAAATTCTTGTGCATCGTGATGTCTTATTGGCTGAACAGAAAGCTATTGAGGATTAGAGGCATAGAATTGCCATCTAACTAGCAGAACGTAAGAACAAGGTCAAAAATTTAAGAATCAAGTATGAATCGCTTGTCCAAAAAGCTCGTAATACTTATGTAATGTAGATGGATCAAACGATGGATAGGCCGAACATTCCCAAGCCTATTACGTTATCAAAGCCTCACAATAAAGAGAATAGTTACAAAGAAAAGGTGACTAGCTTAGTGGAAAGATCAATAAAGCCTAAAAAGAACTAAAAGGATTGCAAAATACTTACTTAGCCTTGAGCAACACTAACATCAAGATGGCACAGAAAAACCATAACAAAGGTGTATCTAAATCAGATCTTTCATAGAAAGAATCTCTTGAGGAGCAATGCAATGCGGCCAGCTAGAATTTGTTCAAGAAGAAAGGATAGCTTAAAAGACTAGAACAGGAATATGAGCAAGACGCGAAAAGGCTCACATAGACTTTGAATAAGGTAATGTTTACTTAACCTAGAGATAAACACTAAAGTAAAGAAAAAACAAGCTTTAGCAAGTGATTTACAAGCAGAACCAAGATTTATCGGAACTGACTTAAAAAAAGGCAAGAGCTGAGAAGTCTTTGGGCCTAATACAAACAAGCTGGAACAAAAAGAAACTAGAGATTAGTTAGAACAATCCACATCTTGCTCAACTTTAGTTCGACATCGAAAATGACAAAAATAAGACTCTTATCCAGTCCTTAAAGTATTTAATCATTGACCTAGAAACTTGGGAGAAGATTTGCCTGACTTAGGACCTTTGATTGACGAGTTCTTAAAGTAGAACAACATCTAGCTACCAAGCAAGGCGCCCAGTTCCGTCGAAGTGTTATCTTCAAATGGCTCAGTGAGATCAGGCGGCTCTGCTATTTCCCGTTCATCAAAGATGTCAAAAAAATGATAGTGTGACTTATCTGATGAAACTATTTACTTTTACCAAAATAAGTTTTTTTATATGCCTCTTATAGTCAAATACTTTCATAACTTGTTTTCAATTATTACTTAAAACTTTCCTGTTTTTCAACTTTAAGCATTAATACATACAAACTAAAGCATTTTTACTGCTTAATACAATAGAGTCTTGACAGATAGAAGACATAGAGATAAACACAAATTTAAAAAGTAGGTTAAAAAATAATCCTAAAAACCAAAAAAGACATCATGTTTTCTTTCTCACATGAAATTCTAAATCTTTACATTGGCAAAAGTTTTTTATTGAGCCGTAGTCTAGTCGAAAATAACCGAATTTCAGATTGTGGCATTCGTATAATAATATAATTCGCAAACAATGAATCATTTTACCTTTGTAAGTAATTTCAGTCCAATGCCAATAGTATTCCACAGCAATTTCCTAATTCCAGTCTCTGTAAATCCTTCCGCTCGTTTACTAAGTAAAACATCTGATATATAGTGACTCTTTCATCAGCTTTGCGGTCCAGCATTTTTCAATTCTAACACAATTTTTTAAGAGATAAAACGCAAAACAAGGAGCAACCCATGCAAAAAAGTGAGAACCAAGATGATGGAAGCAAAATCTTGCATAAAGATGAAACTGCAAAGGAAGTTGGCAAAAAAAGCAACCATTCAGAGAGTAACCCATAAATGACACTCTCTTAGTAGAAAGTGAACTCCAACACTTCTATTAATTAAATAGCAGTTCTTTCACATCCTAGGACCTCAAATCGCTAAAAAAGCAAAATCAATTTAGTTGCTAGTAAGACTTCGGAGCCAACTGATGAAATCCTAAATCAAGCGCCTACAAACGTGTTGAAAGTAAACAAAAACAGTGCATTTCTAGGGCTAGATCAGAATGACTTAGCTTATTTACCTCGTTTGGGAGCTACCAACAAATAGCTGCGAAGGCTGCGGTAAAAATTATACAAGAGGAGGGTTACCTAATGGAGTAAAATGACAAAACGAATAAAGAAAATCAAAAACTTGATTGAGAATTGAATGTATTGATTCTAATCAAATGGTATTGATTATAGAAAGATTCTCCTTGATACTTTGAACCAGAAATCGTTATTTTTGAATTGCAAAAGCCG
>Ga0316217_10004830_pt1 | contig 14322 bp, 13 predicted proteins | sample 1anoAmetaG_FD_203633 | JGI IMG/M metagenome (GOLD analysis project Ga0316217, IMG submission 203633) | Freshwater microbial communities from Trout Bog Lake, Wisconsin, USA - 1anoA | ecosystem: Environmental > Aquatic > Freshwater > Lake > Hypolimnion/Profundal zone | place: USA: Wisconsin... | reverse complement strand
CGAGCTTATTGCCTTTCTAGACGACGATGATCTATGGCCGCCAGACAAACTGGAATGGCAGACCGCCACGCTGCGCCATCGCGCCGACTTGGTCGCCATCGCGGGAATCGCGGCCCTGTTTGAGCAGGCCACAGCTTCGGCCCGTCCGCGAAAGACGCCGCCTTTGGTGCTGACTTGCAAATCGCTATTTCTGCGAAACCCCCTCTCCTCCCCCGGTCAAATGCTGATTCGCGCCTCAACCATGAAGAAGCTGGGGGGATTCAACCCAAACGTTTGGGGCGCGGATGACCTCGATTTGTGGATGCGCCTCGCGCATTTTGGCCGCATTGAAATCGAGGCGCGCGTGGCCTTATACTATCGGCTTCACGCAACCAATGCTTCGCATGATCATCTGCGAATGCTGGCCAATTGCGATGGCGTGTTTCAGCAAAATTTCCCTTTGCTCGGCGCCGCCGGCGGCGCCCGCTTCCAGCGGCTGGCCTATCTCCGGCTTTACCGCACGCTCGGCAGCCAGATGGTCGGCGAAGCCAAGCGCCGGGCCCGGAACGGTGAAGCCGTGAAGGCCTTGAAACAGTTGGCACATTTGCGCTTGTTCTTTCAGCGGCTGGGATTTTCCGCAAGCCTTCTGGGCGCAATTGTCCGGGATATTTTGCCCTGGACCCTGACGCATCGCCGGAAAACTGAAGGAGTCATGCGTCCCGCAACGGCCGGCGCTCGCTGACCGGTTAGCAGAAATACCAGATAACTTTCGATGTCCCTGGTTAGCGTCATCATTCCCACGTTCAATCGTCCCAAGCTGTTGCGAGAGGCACTGGAGAGCATTGCCCGGCAGACGTATCCCTCGTTTGAAATAATCGTTGTGGACGATGGTTCAAAAACACCTGGCGTGGGCGATGTTTGTCGGTCGTTTCCCCAATGCCGGTACTTTCGCCAGGAAAATGCCGGCCGGTCGGCGGCCCGCAATTTTGGGGTAAAACACGCCAGGGGCGATTTTTTGGCATTTGTAGATGATGATGATCTATGGAAACCAGACAAGCTGGCACGGCAGACCGCATTTCTAACCCAAAACCCGGAAGCCGGCGTGGTTCACGGTCCAGCCGAAGTAATCGGCGAAGACGCGCTGCCCACCGGCGTGGTCATTGGGGCCAATAATCCCGAGTGGCGCGAAGGGAAGGTTTTTGCGCACGCCGTGCGCCGGTGTGTGGTCAAGTCGCCAACCCCCCTCATGCGCCGGAGCCTGCGTGCGCGCGTGGGACCCTTTAACACGAATTTGCATCACGGCGAAGATTGGGAGTTCTGGGCCCGCGCAGCCTATGTCACCAACTTTGGCTATATCAAAGAACCCCTGGCCTATTACCGGGTTCACCCCGGCAGTTCAACGGAGCAAACAACCTCGCAGGAAGCGGAACTGATGGACACCGCCAAATTCATGGCCGGCACGCTAGCGCGCTTTGTGCAGCCAGCGGACCGCGGAATTGTACGGCAGCAGTGTTGTTTGGCTTATCTCGCCTTCGCGGCCGCGTCTCGCCCGGCCGGAGGAAAACGCGGCGCTTGGCCTTGGGCGCAGGCTTTGCGCCTTTGGCCGCCCTGCCTGCTCCGGAAGGAATTTTGGGCCCTGGTAAAAAAAAGGCCTGTTCCAGACCGGGGAGCAGGGCCGGGCTTGAACTGAAGCTCCAAAAAACGTGGCGAATAGCAAAACCCTGCCAGCAGTGCCAGGTCTGGTAAGCGTCATCATTCCTTGCTTCAACCAAGGGGGTTACCTCCGGGACGCCTTGGACAGTGTTTTAACGCAGACTTACCATTGCCTGGAAATCATTCTCGTGGACGACGGTTCGACGGACAACACCGCGGAAATCGCCAAGAGTTATGGCGACCGGGTGCGCTATTTCTGGTTGAACGACCGCGGCCCTTCCGCAGCCCGGAATCTTGGTTTGCAACACGCGCGCGGACAATACATCCAATTTCTCGACGGTGACGATTTGCTCCTGCCTGAAGCATTGAAACTGCTGATCGCCGGCTTTGACAACTCCGCGGAGCTTCAGGCCGGCTATTGCGACTTCATGCACGGGCAGGCGGAGAACCCGCAGTTACCGACTCCGCAGGAAAGAATCCTCGATTGGCGGGTGGACCTACGCCACCCGCTGCTGGATTTGGTACGGCGATGGGAAACACAACTTTCACTTCCGCCCCACTGTTTTCTCTATGATGCCCGGATATTTCGCGAGCACGGGGTGCGTTTCGATGACGTGTTGCTGCCCATGGGCATGGAGGATTGGGATATTTTGCTCCAAGTGTTCGCCCTGCCGGTCAGGCTGCATCGTGTGGATCAGTGTTTGGTCATCTATCGCAGCGCAGAAACATCAGCCACCGCAAGACAGAACGCCTCGTCGCCGGCGCTGGAGGATAGGCTGCAAAAGGTGTACGCGGTTATTGACAAGCATTCATATCTGCACCGCCACACCCTGGAACTGCAAGCGGTGCTCCAGCAGAAGCGCCGCGAGATGGCAGCGCGCTACGCCCGCAGAATTGAACTGAGCCGGTGGTCATTGCGCAAAGCCACCAAGCGCTTCTTGCGCCACCAAGCGGCAAGCTTGCCAAACCGTGTGAAGTCACACCTCAAGACTGTGTGGCGGACGAAATAGGTCCGGGCCAATACCAACGAAGGCTCCGCGATTGAATTGCCACGTTTTCAAGGCGAAACCCAGGCGAGGCCGTATCGCAACTTCAATTTCCAGGAACCGCGCCGGGTGACCGCTGAATTTCCGCACGCCATTGATGATTCGGGCTGGTTCGCCAGAAACCCGCCCGGCCTGGCCAATCACATGCAGCCTCCCGTTGTCAGCGTCATTATCCCCACCTATCGCCACAGGGACTTTGTCCTCCAGGCGCTGGACTCCGTGTTTGCACAAACGTTCAAGAATTTTGAAGTCATCGTGGTCAATGACGGTTCGCCGGACGACACCGACCAAGTGCTCCGTCCACTGCGCGAGGCCGGACGCATCAAATACCTTGAACAGCCCAATGCCGGGCATGCCGCCGCCCGCAATCGCGGCTTGGCCGATGCCAGCGGCGAGTTCGTGGCCTTCCTCGACGACGACGACCTGTGGCCACCCGACAAACTACAATGGCAAGTCGAAGTTTTGGCGGCAGAACCCACCCTGGGGGTTGTCGCCGGGAGGGCCGTCGTTTTTGAGCAGTCTCCGGAAAACTGCCTCGAATTGCGGCCCCGGGACCGGGTCGTGACCTTCGAATCCCTTTTTCTGATCAACCCCATTTGGTCACCAGGTCAGACACTCATTCGCACCGCGCTGCTCAAGGCGCACAACGGTCTGTCGGCCGAGGTTTGGGGAGCGGACGATCTGGATCTTTGGATGCGGCTGAGCCGGAGCACCCGCATCGAAATGCATCCGCAATTGGCGCTCCGCTATCGCCGCCATGGCGGCAACTCCTCGGCCGACCGCCTGCGTATGCTTCAGAATCACCTCAAAGTTCTGAAGATGAATCTGCCTTTCATTAAACCGGACCAAAGAAAAGCGCTAACACGCGAGGCCTATTTGCGCCTGTACCAATATCTTGGCAAACAAATCGTTGACGCAGCGAAAGTTCAGGCCAAACGCGGCCACCTGGTCGCTGCATTTCGCCAATTATTTCAGTTGGGCGTCTGCTTTGGCTGGCCGATCAACGTACAAATCCTGAGGGGTTTTGTTCGCGATTTGCTGCCGCGAACGCGAGTGGCCATCTGACGACATGAGCAACTACCCAGGCACCGTCTTTAACCAGGATAAACCTTCAGAGGAGGCAGAGGTGGCGGTGGTCATTCCGGTCGGTCCCGGCCAAGCGCAAGCCTTGGACACCCTGGAAAGCGTTGAACATTACTGTGGTGAACCGCATGTGGTGGTCATCGTGGATGATTGCACCGAAGACGGAACGTATGAAGCGATGCGGTCCGCCCAGCAGCCGCACTGGCATATTTTACGCAATCCGCAAAGGCAGGGCAGCGCGAAATTGATTCACACGCTTTGCGCCGCCTACCGGCACGTGCTCGAGCAGACACCTTGCAAGTTAATTTTCAAAATGGATGTGGATGCGCTGATCATCAAATCGGGAGTGCTGCCCGAGGCGCTCGCGTTCATGCGCGGGCACCGCAAAGTCGGCATGTATGGCGTTTATGAAAGAGATTATAACCGGCCCCGCGATTTCAGCACACACACGCGCCGGATGGCCGCCGAAACGAAATGGTCAAAGCGGTGGTTGGGCCAGAAACCTTGGTGGTATGGCTATCTCCAAAAGGCTGAAAAAAGGGGCTATGTTAGCGGAAACAATGTGTTTGGGGGCGCTTATTTTCTGACGTCCGACTGTGCCAAGGCGGCAAGGAAACTCGGCGCTTTAAATCCCCCGCCAGACTGGAAGAGCACGCTGGAGCAAGAAGATGTTTATTTCTCCATGGTGGCAGTGGCGGCGGGCTACGAGCTGGGCCATTTTGCCGCGCCGGAAGGGCCGCTTTGCTTGGAATGGCAGGGTCTGCCCATGCCGCCGGGCGCCCTGCATGCAAGCCATTATAAAGTGGTGCATTCCGTGGATAAAGGAAAACACACCACGGCCGGGGAAAATGAGGGCAAGACGGCCCGGCAGATCTTTGGCGACCAACGAACCGGACAATAACTGTTAGCCATTGCGGTTGGTTTGGCGAGGGCAAAACCGGCTGGCAGGATGGCAACCAGATTCAAATGATTAACTTGTCAGGCATTAAAGCTCCCCAAGATCAGGCATGAATCCACAGGTGACAGTGATAATGCCCGCGCACAATGCGGAACCGTTCATCGCGCAAGCGATTGAAAGTGTGCTGTGGCAGACGTACGCCAACTTCAAGTTGTGGATTCTGGAAAATGGTTCGAGTGACAAGACCTTGGAAATCGCGCGGAGCTTTGCCGACGGCCGGATCACGGTATTTGAACTGGGAAAGGTCGGTTTTCCTGGCGCATTGGAATTCGCCATTCGCAACGCGGCGACCCCCTGGCTAGCCCGCATGGACGCCGATGACCTGATGTTTCCTGAACGACTACAGCGTCAGATGGCTGTGCTGGAAAGCCGGACGGACCTAGCCTTTGTCGGAACGCATCACTCGCTGCTCACACCGTTTGGGCACATCTTGGATCGTTTGCCCTTTCCGCCCAGCCAGGCGGTGGACACGGAGAGGATGGCGACCCAGCGCGGCTTTGCCGATGCTTCGGTCATCTTCAGCCGCCAAGCGGCCTTGGCGGCGGGCGGCACCGATCCGGAATTCGGAATCGCCGACTTTGCGTTATGGTTCCGGCTGCTGGCCAGCGGCAAGGGGTGGCAAACCGGGGAACCGCTATATCTTTATCGGCTGGTGCCGACTTCACATTCAAACGAGTCGGGACGCGCCGAGGAGATTTGGCGGCTCAAACAAAAATACGCCCCCCACGTGTCGCAACCGCGGGCAGCCGGCAAACGGTGCACGCCCTTTTGGGCAGAGGTGGCGGCACTGGAACTGACCGTGGGAGATTGCCAGGCGGTGCGCCGGGCCGCCCAAAATCTGGAGCGCCTCGGGGAACCTCGCGAGGCAAAGCTGATGCGGTGGCGCGCGCGTATGGGAAAATTGGGGACACTTTACTACCGGTTTCGCAACCGCCATCTCCACCGGCATCGTCCAGACCTTGAATCCAAGTTTAGCACGCTGCTGGGGGGCAAGACCGATTCTCAAGCGGTTGGCGGAGAGGGCTTGGCATTGATACCGTAGCCGGCGGCGCGTGGCAAACTGACATTAAACTGGCACCGGAAACAACATTTCATATCATCGGGGGGGGCGGCGCAGCTTGACTGATCAGCAGCCGATGGACTTGGTGGAAAAACTCCAGAAAATTTAGAAGACATGCATTATCTCATTACCGGCGGCGCGGGCTTCATCGGCTCGCATTTGGCTGAGCGTCTGCTCACCGCCAACCACAAAGTCACTATTCTTGATAACTTGAGCACGGGCAGGTACGAGAACATCGCGCACTTGGAGCGGGCGGATGGATTGAGGTTCATCAAAGACACTGTCCTCCACGCCAGCTTGGTGGAAACACTGGTGCGCGAATCCGACGGCATATTCCACCTGGCCAGCGCGGTGGGGGTGAAACTCATCATGGAGCGTCCGGTCGAGACCATTGAAAACGTTTTCCAGGGCACGGATGCGGTGCTCAATGCCGCCGCCCGCTACCGGAAACGCTTTTTGCTGACCAGCACCAGCGAGGTGTATGGCAAATCCGAGGACCTTCCCTTTCGGGAAGATGGCGACCGCATCGAGGGGCCGACGCACAAGCATCGCTGGGCCTATGCCGCCGCCAAGGCCTTGGACGAATTTCTGGCTCTGGCCCATTGGAAGGAGTCCCGCCTGCCCGTCGTTGTGGTGCGATTATTCAACACCGTGGGGCCCCGGCAAAGCGCGCAATACGGCATGGTGTTGCCTAACTTCGTCTCAGCGGCTTTACAAAATCGGGAGTTGCTTGTTTTCGGTGACGGTTCCCAACAGCGCTGCTTTTCCCATGTCGCGGATGTGGTGGATGCCCTTACGGCATTGATCGCCTGCCCCGGTGCGGCAGGGGAGGTTTACAACGTGGGGAACGCGGAGGAAGTCTCGATACGGGGATTGGCTGAACAAGTGATCAAAACAACCCAGTCGAATTCCTCCATCCGGTTCATTCCTTATGAGGAGGCCTACGGCAGCGGCTTCGAGGATATGAAGCGACGGGTTCCCTGCACGCAAAAAATCCGATCACTGATCGGCTGGGCACCCAAGTTGTCGCTGGCTGAAATCATCCGGGACGTGATCGCCGATCGCAGGAAAGACCTTGAACCGTTGACCTTTGGCAACGGGGCTCCCACAGAGTCAGTCGGGCGCCGCAATCTCGCACCCGCCCCGGCCGTTGGAAATGAGGGCGAATAAGATCAGTGTTCCTGGTTGCTGGCGAATCCAGCAGCACACTTTATGCGCATAGGCTCGAATCCAAAGAAAGCAGCCCCAGAGCTTCAGAGCTACGGCCTCCACCGACTGATCCTGCCGGTGTATATTCCCAACCAAGAGGGCTATTTCACCCAGGCGCTCGACATTTTGAAAATTTGTCTGGAGTCCGTGCGCCTGACGAAAAGGCCCGCCACCGCCGTGACGGTTGTCGCGAACGGATGCTGCGAGCCGGTGCTACAGTTTTTGGCCGCCGAGCACCAGCGCGCCTGGCTGGATCAGTTGGTGATCAATGCCGAAAACCGGGGAAAGTTGGATGCGATCATGGGTGTTGCCAGAGGCTCCTTCGAGGAGGTCGCCACTTTTTCCGATTGCGATGTTTTCTTTCGTCCGGGCTGGGATACGGCCATCGAGTCGGTATTCCGGGCCTTCCCGGAATGCGGTTTTGTTTGTCCGTTCCCCCATCCCGGCGGGGAGCTCGAGTTCACCTCAGCCGCCCTGCTGGGGACGATATGCCGGAGGGAACTTGCCTTCCAGAAAGTTGCGGCCGACGCAGATCTGGAGATCTTCGCGAAGAGCATTGGCCGGCCGGCAATGTTCTCAGCCGTGGCAAAGTTGGGCCAGATGGTGTGCGTCCGGGGAGGTATTACCGCGGCCGTTGGAGGCGCGCACTTTGCATGCAGCCTAAGACGACCAGTCTTGAAAGAAACGCCTCAGGAACCCGCGCTCCAAGCCCTCGGTGGCGGGTCTGAAACCAACTGGCTTGACCTGCCCCCGGACCGGCTCGGTTACTGGAGACTGGGCACCCTGCGCGCCTATGTCCAACATCTGGGAAATCATTTGGAGCCCTGGATGTTTCAAGACCTGAACGCGCTCCGCTCGACTCCAACCCTGGCGCCTTCACCGACTCCGGAGCTGCCTCCATTGCGCCGGCATTGGACCGCGCGGCTGCCTTATCCCGTGCGAGCACGGGTCGCTCACCGTCTGGGCAAATACGTGCGCGCCCAATTCCAGAAACGAGCGCGGCAAAACCAGGAGCCAGCCAAGCCTCAAGCTAATGCTTCGTAAAACCGCCAGCAAGTTCATCTGGTTTCTGCGTTGGCTGGTTTCACGGCTGGTGGACAGCCGGCTCCAGTTCGAGCGGAAACAATCGGGAAAAGTGGTGGTGGGCCGGGACGTGAAGAACCTCGGCCAAGTTTCCTTCGCGGGAAACAACGCCGTCGGGCATGGCACATTTTTCGCGGGCGAAGTGAACGTAGGCTACGCCAGCACCATCGGTTCCAACTGCTGCCTCCAGGGTCCGGTGAGCATCGGCAATTATTGCCAGATTGGCCCGGCGGTTGGCATCTATGGCCGGGATCACCCTACCCGCCTGGTGACCACTTACTTCAATCAGAATCTATTCCAAGGCCGGCTGAAGCGGCACGAGCAGATTGCCGAAGTGCGAATTGGGCATGATGTCTGGCTCGGGCATGGGGCCATCATCCTGAAAGGAGTCGAAATCGGGACCGGCGCCGTGGTCGGCGCGGGCGCCGTGGTGACGAAGGATATTCCAGCTTATGGAATCGCGGTGGGAAATCCGGCCCGCGTGATCCGAATGCGATTCGATGAGGAATTGGTCCGAACGCTTTTGCAAGCCAAATGGTGGCTCAAGACGGTGAAAGAATTGGAAGCCGCGGAAGAGTTATTCCACACAGATTTGACCCAGCATCGGGAATCCGCAATCGGGCAGTTGAAAACCTCCTTCCCCCACCTGTCGGCCGGCGGGACGGGAGGCGAAAAATGACGGTAAAACGCATGAACCCTGAACCGCACGACGAATTATATAATCCGGAGTTCTTCCGCAGCCTGCGCCAAATGAAGCACGAATCCGCGCCGGTCATCGCCCCCATGCTGATCAGCATGTTCCATCCGCGGTCGGTGGTTGATGTCGGCTGTGCCATTGGTGAATGGCTCCAGGCGTTTGCCGAGTGCGGAGTGCAGAATTACAAAGGTTACGACGGCGAATGGGTGCCCAGGGACCAACTGCTGGTGCCGACCTCGCACTTTGAAGCGGTTGACCTGTCGCAAACCATGCCACGCGCAACCGGGTTTGATCTGGCAATCTGCTTGGAAGTGGCCGAACACCTGCCGCCAAAAATGTCATCAGCGCTGGTGGAGTGTTTAACCCGATCCGCTCCGGTGGTGCTGTTTTCCGCAGCCATACCGGGGCAGATTGGCACCGGGCATATCAATGCCAGATGGCCGTGGTACTGGGACAAGCTTTTCTTGGAGCAGGGATATGTACAAGTGGATGCGATGCGCCCCCAAATAGCCTACAACGAGCGCGTGGCCTGGTATTACCGGCAAAACCTGGTCTGTTATATTGCCGCGAAGCAACTCCCATCATTTTCCGCGCTCGCCGCCTTCACGGCCAAGTTCCAAGGCGAATGGAGACTCATTCCGATTTCGGAACGCATTTTACGCGAGACGGTGGAGGAATTCAAAACCTACAAAGCCGCGGACTTGGTGAAAGCGCTGGGGCAAAAAGCACAGCACCGGTTGAAGAAGACGTGGCGCCGCTACACGACTCGGCAGAAATGACCCGTCGGCAACCGTTGGCGGTTTATAATCATGGCAGTACTAGCAATCATCCCTGCGCGCGGAGGCTCAAAAGGCATTCCGCGCAAGAACGTGTTGCCCGTGGCGGAAAAACCGCTGCTGGCGCATTCCATCCTTCAGGCCAAACAGTCCCCCGCCGTCACTCGCGTCGTGGTTTCGACCGACGATCAGGAAATTACCGCCACGGCGCGCGAATGGGGCGCGGAAGTAATCCTGCGTCCCGCTGAAATCAGCGGCGACCGGGCCTCCTCGGAATCCGCCCTGCTCCACGCGCTGGATTACCTGAAACGGCAGGAAGCCTATGATCCCGAGCTCGTGGTGTTCTTGCAGGCGACTTCGCCTGTTCGGCCGCCCGGGGAAATCCAGCGGGCCATCGAGAGCCTTCGGCGCGCGAATGCAGATTCCCTATTTTCCGCCTGTCGCGTCGAGGGGTTCACCTGGCGCCTTGCTGGCGGCTCTGTCGCGCCCGTCAATTATGATCCGACCAACCGTCCGCTGCGTCAGGAATTGCCGGAGGAAATCTGGGAAGAAAATGGCTCCCTTTATGTCTTCAAGCCGTGGGTATTGCGGCAGTTTAATTCGCGCCTGGGTGGCAAAATTGCCATGCACCCAATGAGCCGGCTGGATTCATTCCAGATGGATGAGCCAGGCGATATCGAATGGATGGAAGCGCTGCTGGCGTTCCGCCAACAAGGAACTACAGACTACGCGCCACGGACCACGGACCACGGCACGGATCGGACTGAAAGCAAAGGTCAGAAGTCAGTGGTCGGAAGTCAGTGGTCGCGCATCAAATTGCTGGTGCTGGATTTTGACGGTGTGCTGACCGACAACCGCGTGGTAGTGATGGAAGATGGCAAGGAAGCCGTGTGCTGCAGCCGCGGTGACGGACTGGGAATCGAAATGGTGAAGGCCGCTGGAATCGAGGTCGCCGTGATTTCCAAGGAAAAAAATCCCGTGGTCGCCGCCCGCTGCCGGAAGTTGAGCATTGAATGCATCCAGAGCTGCGATCACAAGCTGGCCGCCTTGCAAGCCAGGGCTGAATCAAAAAACCTCAAGCCGGAGGACATCGCCTACGTGGGGAACGATGTGAATGATTTGGAGTGCCTGCGCTGGGTGGGACTGCCGCTTGCCGTCGGCGACGCCGTGCCGGCAGTGCTGACCGCTGCCAAATGGAAAACCATCCAGCCCGGCGGCCGCGGCGCCGTTCGGGAAATCTGTGACCGCCTGCTGGCTCACAGAATTCAATAGAATGATCTCCATTGAACGCATACGATAACTGTCTGGCTCACCATTTCGATTTACGGCGCGTTGGCACGGATGCTCGCAGCTAGCATCTAATAACTGAATCCACGCTCTGTCACCTTTGCCGCTTTCGTTATGCCCCACACAACTAATTTGTTTCTTCTGCCTTCCGAGAACCAAGAACAACAAGACTTTTTGTCTGGACGCCGCCTCGTTTTTGTGATGTGTGCTGTCTTTGCACTCTACCTTTTGACCTATCTCGCAATGTGGCCCCAAGCCCCAATCCTAGCAGGGGACTCAAAAGGCTACATGGCCATGGCCCGTGATTTGTCTGGCGGACTGCCTCATCAATCAACCATTCGGACCCCAGGGTATCCATTGTGGCTGTTGTGGTTAGGTTCAGCCTATACGCCAACGAAATCTCTATTTGTCGCCGGCCTTCTGACTCATTTCCTTGTGGTTTGCATGCTAATGTCAATCCTTAGACACTTCAACTTGCCAACCATGATCGTGCTAATTTCGGCGGTTCTGCTTTTGCTTCCGCCCTACGTCCAATCCGCCGCGCTGGTAATGACGGAGAATTTGACCGAGTTCGCGCTGATGTCGGCGGCTTGGCTCCTGTTCTGGGCGCTAAAGCAGAACCATTGGTTTTCGTCAGGCATCGCCGGGGTCGCGATCGCGGCGGCGGCGTTGGTCCGCCCCACCTATCAGTTTCTTTGGGTGGCATTCGCGCTTTCTGTATGTCTGGCTTCGCTTCTATCTGGAGCTGGCAAACGGCAGGTAAAATCAAACTTGGTAATGCTGGGAATAACGTTGCTGCTGGTGTTGGCGATGCTGGGAGCTTATAGCGGCTACAACCAGAAGCGCTTCGGTTTCTTTGGACTGACGTACGCGCTGGGGGTCAATTTGTGCGACAAAACCGCCCTCTTTGTTGATGCTCTGCCGGAATCCTACGAACCGCTGCGCTCGTCCCTGATACGCCAGCGCGACGCCTCATTGCTGCACGGGAAATCTCACACGGCAGAACAGTATCCGTGGGACCATTGGGAAGAGTTAAAAACGGATCTCAACCAAAATGACCTTGCCCTGGCAAAGAAGCTGGCAAGAGCCAATGCCGAGCTCATAGCCAGAAATCCACTCAGTTATCTCCTGTCCGTGGCCAAAGCCGCGGTGAGTCTGCTATTCCCCTATGTCACCCGCGCGGTTGGCGGCCAATCCGCGATGGCGCAGGCCGCGTGGTCAGGATTGCATTTCGTGGTTATTGGCGTATTCCTTGTGCAATTGATTCTCGTCTTTGGAGTCGAATTGTGGACCCAATCGTTGCGCGGCATCGGCGCTGCCGCTGAAAGATGCGAAACCGCATACCTTTGGCGGCTTGCTTATTTGCTTTCCCTGGCGATTGTGGCGTACACGATTGTAGTGTCGGCACTGACCGACTCTGGCAACCCACGATACCGTTCACCCACTGACCCGCTACTCGTGATGAATGCTGCACTCGGCATCGGACTTTGGTGGCAACGCATGCGGGCCATCCGCACCAATTGCGGGGAAAACTCAAAAATCTTGGCACAACCGACAGTGAACAAAACAAAGCGATAAGCACATGACAAATAAAATCAACATCGGTAATCATCTGGTGGGCGACGGGGAACCTTGCTTCGTCATCGCAGAAATTGGGATCAATCATAACGGGGATCTCGACCTCGCGCGAAAGCTCATCTCGGCCGCGCACCTGGCCGGCTGCGATGCGGTAAAATTTCAAAAGCGGACGGTTGAAGTCGTTTTTACGGCGGAAGAATTGGCCAAACCACGGGAGAATCCCTTTGGCCCCACCAACGGCGACCTGAAACGGGGGCTGGAGTTCAAACCGCAGGATTTTGCCGCCATTGACGATTTCTGCCGAACGCTGAAGATCGCCTGGTTCGCCTCCTGCTGGGACGAGACCGCGGTTGACTTCATCGCCAAATTCAATCCGCCCTGCTTCAAGATCGCATCCGCGTCGCTCACCGATGACGAGCTGCTGCGACATCATCGCCGTTACCAAAAGCCCATTATCCTCTCCACCGGCATGAGCACGCTGGAGCAAATAGACCACGCGGTCGAGGTTCTGGGAAAGGAGGATTTGATCCTCATGCACACCACCAGCACTTATCCCTCCAAAACCGAGGAACTGAACTTGTCATGCATCCGGCATCTCAGGGAACGTTACGGCGTTCCCGTCGGATACTCGGGACATGAAGTTGGTCTGCAAACATCCCTGGCGGCGGCCGTCCTCGGAGCCTGCATCATTGAAAGGCACATTACCTTGGACCGCGCGATGTGGGGATCCGATCAAGCAGCTTCGGTCGAACCCAACGGCATCGCGCGGTTGGTGCGCGACATCCACACGGTGGAAAGGGCGATGGGGGATGGCATAAAATGTGTATTAGATTCCGAGTTGCCCATCATCAAAAAGCTCCGAAGGGTGGATTCGCAAAATTTGACCGCCCCCGGCGCCAACTTGCTCCGGCCCAAAGCGGAAATTTGAAAACCCTGCGCCCGGCAAGAGAGGATCAAGATGAGCGAACCAACTGAGCAAACAACGCGAAATCTCGCCGAACTTTACGATGATCGCTACCAGAGCGGGGGCGCCCACTGGGAGAACGCACCCGGCAAGGCCGTGATCATCCAGGCCCTGCGCCGATTTTGCCCAAATCAAAAGCCACTGCGGTTGCTCGACATTGGCTGCGGGACGGGCTCATTTCTCATGCGGATTCTGATGGATGTCTCCTCGGCGTGGAATTTGCACGGAATTGATTTTTCGGAAGTCGCCATCCAGCAGGCGCGGGAACAACATCGGCAAATTCAATTCCAATGCGGGGATGCCACAATATTGCCTTTCGCGAACGACAGCTTCGAAGCCGTCACCTGCTACGGTTCATGGGAGCATTTTGAAAAGCCAGCGGCCGCGATTGCGGAAGCCAGCAGGATTCTGGCGCCTGGGGGGCACGTCTTTGCAATGTTGCCTACGCTGGGGATTCACCGCACTGACCGGGCTGACGAAGGGTGGTATGAAGACACCGAAGTTCCGGGCGCAACTTACCGGCAAATGCAATGGAATTTGAAATGGGAAACCTGGTCCTCGATGTTTGCGCGCGCCGGGCTGACATTAATGGAAAATGCCGTCGCGGCGGGATGTGGCGCAAACAAACCGCAGGTGTTTTATTTCGGCGTCAAAGAAGTTGTCGGCTCGCAAGCTTGAGCTCCGCATCACTTTAGTTCGATGAATGCGGACACCCAATCAATCTGCTTCTTTTGATGCAATGTGGTTTGGGAGGTTCACACCTGGGAGACCGCGAGTAGCTTGGGCATGCGTTGCGCATTTGATAGCGCGGCGGCCACAATCAAAAAAACAAGTCTGTGAATCCACCAGCAATACCCCAAAAGGCGCGAACCCGCTTGAACTTGCTATCCATTGTGATTCCCGCGCGCAATGAGCAGGGGTGCATTGCATCCACGGTTGAACATTTGCA
>Ga0316217_10004829_pt1 | contig 14323 bp, 10 predicted proteins | sample 1anoAmetaG_FD_203633 | JGI IMG/M metagenome (GOLD analysis project Ga0316217, IMG submission 203633) | Freshwater microbial communities from Trout Bog Lake, Wisconsin, USA - 1anoA | ecosystem: Environmental > Aquatic > Freshwater > Lake > Hypolimnion/Profundal zone | place: USA: Wisconsin... | reverse complement strand
CCTCGTGTTGTGGGGCGTGATGCTGGCGATCATCTTCTGGTTGCAGCGTCCGATCTGGCTGTACTTGTTCATCAATCTCTTCATCGCCCGCGCCATCTGGGAATTTTACCGGATTTGTGAAGCGAAAGGTTTGCGCACCTACAAAGTCTGGGGCGTCATCGGCACGGTGGCGTTGATTTCCGGGAGTTGGTTTTTCTACCGGCAAACCAAACGGCTGGAGTTGTCGTACGACTTCGACATCCTGATCCTGCTGGTCTTTGCGCTCGGTGTCTTCATCCGGCAATTCCCGGAAAAGTTGAACCCGGCCGGCATCGAGACAATGGCCGTCACGTTGTTCGGACTGATCTACGTCGCGTGGCTCGGCAATTTCATCACGCGCATTAATTTCGCCAACGCCAACGGCCGGTACTTTGTCATGCTGCTCGTGGTGGTGACGAAGTTCACCGACATGGGCGCGTACCTGATCGGATCGACGCTCGGCCGGCACAAGATGATCCCGCGCATCAGCCCCAAAAAGACCTGGGAAGGCACCATCGGCGGCATTGCCTTTGCAGTTGGCGGTGCGGTAATGTGTTTGTACTGGCCGCATCAACTCAGCCAGGGCATCCTCGCGTCCGGCATGAGCCTCACGCACGCGCTGGTGCTCGGTCTCCTGCTCGGCACCGCGGCCGTGATTGGCGATCTGGCCGAATCGCTCATTAAACGCGAAGCCAACGTCAAAGATTCCAGCAACATTTTACCCGGCCACGGCGGCGCGCTCGATATGCTCGACAGCTTTTTATTCACCGCGCCGCTGCTCTACGTCTACATGCGCTTGGTGCTCGCGTAACGCTGCCAAATGTTGCCGGTAGATTAGCGTGCCGGGATCGAGTTCCACTGCGCGTTCCAGTTGCCGGCACGCTTCGCCAATCTGACCGACTCCACTGAACGCGCTGCCAAGTTTTGCCCGCAACCGCGCGTCATTCGGAAACTCCCGCACCAACTCCGCCAGCCCGCTGGCCGCGCCTGCAAAATCGCCCAACTCCACCTGGCAATCCGCCAAGGCCCGGCGCGCCCGCGCATCGCCAGGATGCCGGCGTAAAAATTCCCGGTAACCAGCCTGCGCCTCGCCCAACCGGTATTGCCGGGCCAGTTGATGTACCAGTTCCAATTCCGCATCCGCCTGTGCGGCGCGAATGCGCGGCTCGAATTGTCCGCGCAATTTTGCCGGCTGTGTCGCCAGCAACGCCAGCGCGCGGTCAAACGCCGCGACTGCGGCCGGCCGGTCCTGTTCGGCCAGCGCGGCGAACCCGAGTTGGGCCTGCGGCAAAAACGCCGTCGGCTCGACCGCCGCCGCGCTCCGCCACAATTTTCGGTCCGTCTGCCAATCCGCGCACCGCACCCAGGTCTTGCCGGCGTGATGCGCCAACACCAGTGCCAGCGCCACGGCCCACCCACGACTCGATCGCCAGCCACTCAGCGCCAGACTGATCCCAATCAACGGCAAATAGGTGAACCGTTCCGCCATCACGCTGCCGATGGGCAAAATCAAATTCGAGACCGGTAGTAGCGCCACAAAAAACCACGCCCAACCCAGACATAAATTGGGATACCGGTCACGCCGCCACCACAACCACACCGTCACGCCGGCCAACAGTGCCACCGCCACCAGGCTCCACCAAGTTTCAACCTGCACCTCGTGAAACACCGATTGCGGATACGGTATCAACGCCAGTGCGAGATACCGGGTCAAGACCTTGCCGGCAACGAGCCGCTGCGTCCACGCGTTGGCGAAACCGGCGTACGCCACCTGTTCCAGTCGTACGCCGGCAAAGAGGTGCTGCCGCCACGCCAGATATGCGAGCGCGATGCCGGCGTAACCGGCCCAGACCGGCCACCGGCGTTTTGCCGGCCACCGCCACGCCAGCAACGCTGCCAAAGCCGGTGTCATGATCGCGCTTTCCTTGCACAATAACGCCGCCGCAAACGCCAGCCCTGCGAGTGCCGGCCGGTTGCGCACAAACGCAACCAGCGACGCCAACACAAAAAATGCCGCCATTAACTCCGCCCGCCCGGCCACCCACGCCACCGCTTCGGTCGTCAACGGATGCCACGCCAGCCAGGCTGCCGCCAACAGCGTGCCGGTTGCCGGTGTGCCAAGTTGCCGGAGCAACAGCACCAACATTGCCACCACCGCCAGATGCCAGAGCACATTGGTTACGTGAAACCCGGCTGGCGTGTTCCACGCGGCTTTGTCGAACGCATAGGACAATGTCACCAGCGGCCGGTAAAGCTTTTGTTCCGGGTGTTGGGGCGGATACGCCGTGGTGAACACGGCGCCCACATCCAGCCGAGGCGCGGTCAGCAACGGATTTTCCACGACGAAATCCGCATCGTCATACACAAACATGGCGCGGTAAACCGGGCTGAACAACAAGACTGTCAGCACCGGCAACGCCCACCACCAAAGCTTGGAGCGCATCATGCGCGGCCAGTATCCGGCAAGCCGCGACCCGGTCAAGCGCGAAAGCCGGTCGTGCGTGACAAAGGACGCACTTTCTGTCGGTGCCGCCTGCGACCGCAATGGGCTCCGTCACGCTCCTGCTTGGCAGCTTCAGGCTCAACGCCAATTGCCAATCGCACTCGCCGGTCGGCTTGCTGGCAGCCGCGAGCCTTTCGCCCAGCAGGTTATTGTAATCGGTTTGCCTGTTTTGCGCTTTCGTATTCCGCGACGCTGATCGGTTCAATCACAATGTTAGCAAACCAATAGATGCCGGCGGGATAATAGGCGAACAGCATCACGCGCATCTCCGTGACAGCGGGCCGGTATTTCGCCGGGAAGAAAACTTCCTGGTAATGCACCCAGCCGGTGCCAGGTTTTTCGCAAAACACAATTTTCTCATAGAGTCGTCGCGTCTCACCGGCCTGCTGACCAAAGCACCGCATCCAAACCTTGCCACCGCCCGGCGCGCCTTTGTAATCGAAACTCACCCGGTACGCCTGCCCGGTTTTCACCGGGATCGGGTCGGAGTAGAATGAGAGGCCGTACGTTTCGGCGATGGCGGTGCCGGCCGCCTTGGGAATGAACCACGTGTTCGTCAGCCCCATCTTCGTCCACTGCTCATTCATCCGGATTTCAGAAATCTGCGTGTCCAGCCGGATCGCCTTGCCGTGGTCCGACTGCATCCACTGCACGCCCAATCCATCCGGCAAATCCCAGCTCAACGGCCGGCGCGCGTCTTTGGGATCGGCTTGCGCAAAGTCGCCATTTGGGAGCATCCCGGCGGCACACGGGATGGCCAAAATCAGCAGAACGGTAAAGCGCCGCCAAGTCGGCGCACTCCATAGAGCGCAGCTTGACACTGCGGCGATCTTCCGGTCTGTCACCCTGAGCAAAGCGAAGGGCCGCGCAATCGCTTGAATGTTCAATTTGCAGCCGGTTGAGAGGTTTGCCGCCAAACTACAGGCGGCCCGCCGCGGTTTCGCTTTGCTCAGAATGGCTCGGTTCTGGGATTTGGCGGCAGTATCAAAACATGCCGCCTCACTCCACCGCCGTCGGTTTAGACTGCGGTAACTTGTCACCGCTTTGCTGTTCATTTCCGGGCGCCTTCCGCTAGCGCCTTAAAATACTCACTCACCATTTCCTCATAACCGCGTGGTACGCCCTCTTGCCAGCCGGTCGTGATCTCATCGCGCATCCATGCCGGCAACTTCGTCCGTTCGCGCATCAGGCCCGACTCCGCCTTCACCGTGTGCCGCGCCTCCTGCAACGCGTCCACCGCCCGGCTAAATGCCCGGCGCACGCCGAGACCGTCGCGCTGCTGCAACGATGTCTCAACCCGTTTCATCGCCTGCACCGACGCTTCCAGATCGCCGGTCGGCAACTTGTATTGGCGGAGTTTCAACGCGAGCGCCTCGGCCTGTTGCCGAATCTTGGCCTGCTGATCGGCCAGCCGTGGCGCATTCTGATTTGATGGTGGCGAGGCCGGCCCGCGTAAGCCGGCGCCATCGAACCCGGACAGCTTGCCGCCGCCGGTCGCGCCGCCATGGCTGCTCTTATCGGAATCTTTCACGCTGCCCGGCTCGAATGGTGTCGGCGTCAATCGCGTCGGTGTTTCGCGCCCGCCTTTGCCGACAGCGCTGTCCTGCACCATCTGGCCGGTGCTCCGGCCGGTCCGACCTTCACCGGACCGGCCGCTGATTTCCATCTGGTTTGGCAGCAAATTGCCGGTAATGCCTTTCGCGCTCATGTCGGAGATTGGCCCGTCCATCGCATCCCAGCCCACGCCCTTGTCCATTGAGTCAAGCCACGAGCTGGTGACGTCCTCGACATCGTCCTTCATCTCCTCTTCCTTGTCGAGCAACTCGCCGGTAATGTCTTCCAACTCTGCCGGCAACTCCGCCAATGCGATGTCCGCCGGTGTCGGTGGTTCTTCCATCATCCATTTCTGAAAATCCGGCTTGTTGCTCAGCCAGCGCTCCAAGTTCTGGACGAACTCCTTCGCGTTCTCCAAGCCTGATTGCTCCTGCGGCACCGCCATTTCAACTTTCTTTGCGTAAAGTTCCTGGGCCGCCTTGTCGATCTCCTGAAACACCGCGTTCAATTCCTTCGCCAGCGCCCCATCGGCGAAATCCTGCTGCGGCAATTTTGCGAAATCCGTCAGCTTCTCTTCCATAAATTTCGACCAATTTGACTCCTCGCGCGCCAGGTCGCCGAGAATCTTTTCCTCCTCCTTCGTCAAATCTTCCGGCCGCTTATCCATCAGCGTCTTGCTGCGCTCTAAAATCTTCTCCTGTTCCCGGGCAAACTGTTGGAGATCGTCTTGCATGTTGTGCAGCAAATTGTCGGCAGTCACCAGGGGCGGGTTCTTTTCGTTCTTGAGCGCCTTTTCGACCGGCGGCTGCTCTTTCCGTCCCTCGGCAATTTGGCCGAGCAACGCCAGCAACGTATTCAAAATGTACTCCTCGCGTTTCTGAATCCCGGCCACCAACGCCGGCACCTCCGCGTGGGTTGTCGCTGCGAGCTTGCCGATGTCGCCAATCACCCACGGCATTTCGCCGTCCACGATCGGCGCGAGTGTCGCCGCATATGGCTTGCCAACTGGCGCAAACCGAAACACCGTCAACGCCGCCTGGCCTGCCCGGTAGGCCTGCACCTGCCGGTCGGCAATCCCGGTCTGATGCCGGCTCAAATCGCGTTTCCCCAGCGCCTCGTCAAGATGCGCCGCCAAGTTCGCGGTCAAACTGTTCGCGGACTCCTGCAATGCGACTGCCCGCTTCAGGTTTTCAAATCCGTCGCTGAGTGGATCGTCGCTCGCCAAGGTCCACTCCGTTGCCGACCGGACCCGCAACACAATCGGCCGCGCTTTGCCAAGCTGACCGTTCGGGCAAAAATCACCGGCCAGCGCTTCCAACAAATACGTAGTTCCCGCCTCGAACCGTTGTCGATCCACGTTCAGACTGAAAACTTCCTTGAATGGCCCGGGATTCCCCGGCGGGCCGAGGTAGCTCCATGTTTTCAGAATGACTGGCGCGCGTTCCTGCTCAGCCGGGCGGGCTGTGATCTGGATGACGCGCACCCCAAAATCGTCCTGCGCCTGGACTTCGAGTTTCACCGTCGTGCCCAGCGTGGCAAACCGGTTGCGGTCGGCGGTTACAAAATCCACTTCCGGCGGATTGTCGGTCTCCAACCGGATCACTCCGCGCGCCAGCGTGACCGGGCGCCGCGCCACTGCCTCCGTCGCCACCACTGCATACGGCCCCGCCGTGTGAATGATTGTCCGGGCTGTCCACTTGCCGGCCACCGCCTGAAACGCTGTCGTGCTGGCCGACTCGGCCCACGCCGTCTCGCGGACGACCGGCTGGATGTCGAGCGTCACATCTAGCTGTGACCCCGGTAACGCCGTAACCGGCGCCGGTGGCCCGGCCAGAATGACCGGTTTCTGGCCGGTATACGCCGGAGGCGTCAACCGAAATTCCGCCGCGTTCAATCGCGGCAACGGCCGAATGTTAACGTGGACACTGCGCGTGTACGTGTTGAACCCGAACACCCGGAACGCAAACGGTCGCCGGACGGCGGTGAACGTATAAATGTATGTCCACGGTTGTTTCGGAATCAAATTCATCGGCACCGGCTCGCTGTTGGCTTTGCTCACCGGGATCTCGCCGGCGTTTTCCTGCCAGACAAGTTGCGGCTTTGCGCTGGCGGGTTGTTGGGGGGTGCCGGTGAATTCCGCGATGATGGTCACGTCGAGGTTCTCGCCTTCGCCAATCGTCACATCCGCCGCCGGCACGAGTTGCAACTGCGCCGCGCTGGCCGGCGGCACGTCGCCAAGCGGCTGGACAAACCGCAACCCGGCATTACGCGCAAACGCCGGGAAGAGCGCGATGTAGGCCAGCCACGCCGCCACCACGACCACGGCGCCGACCATCCACCACGCCAGCCGGCGCGCGTCCCACAACTCGCGCAACTGCACGCACCCGATCGCCGCGTCACAGCGGGCGAACATTTTTTGGACGAAAACCTTTTCTGCGGCGCGCAGCGGTTGGTTTTGGAATTGGTAGGCGTTGATGAGCAGATTATCCGGCACCTGATACCGGGTTTCGAGCGCGACCGCCACGCCTTCCGGCCGCAACCGGTGGGTGGCCGGCCGCCAGACTTTCCGAAAAAATCCCAGCCCCGCCACGATCACGCTGCCAATCGCCAACGGCAACCGTAATCCCGCCGGCAACCCCAGCAAATTATCGAGCACGAACAGCACCAGCCACACCCCGAGCGCCGTTACCAGCCACCAGCACGCTCCGAGCGCGAGCGTCGCCGCGCGCATCCGTCGCCCCGCCTGCTCGACACATTGAGTGGCTCCGGTCATGCCGGTAGTGTCCGAGTTTGCCGCCCGCGAGTCAATGCTTTCGATGACTGGATTGTGCTCAAAAAAAGATTGACTCTGGGATATCCTTACTATATAGTAAGGAATAATAATTAAGTAAGGAAACGTGATAAATGGTTACCGCGACGATTACAAGCAAAGGGCAGATCACGATCCCAAAGACGGTGCGGGAGTCGTTGCACCTTCATTCCGGTGACAAAATCGCATTTACCATGCACGGCCAGACCGAAGCCGTGCTGAAGCCCGTGACAAAAACTGTGGATCAGGTTTTCGGGCGGCTTCACAAACCCGGTCAGGTTGGCAAAACCGTTACCGAGATGAACCACGCCGTCGCACAGCGGCGACGGGGTGAAAAACCGTGATCGCACTGGATACAAACGTCCTGATCCGGTTCCTAGTCCGTGACGACGAGAAACAGGCCCAGATCGTGTATGCCCGATTCAAGCAGGCCGAGTCGGCTCGCGAGGAATTATTTATCCCCTTGCTGGTCGTGCTCGAAACCATCTGGGTTCTGGAGAGTGCGTATGACCGGTCCCGGCAGGAAATCCTGGACGCGTTTGACGAGTTGAAAAGCATGCCGATTCTGGAGTTTGAGAAAGTTCAAGTACTGCACTCCTTGCTGTCCGAGGGACGAAAGAGCAATGCCGATCTTGCAGACCTACTGATTGCCTTGGCGGCGCAGTCCTGCGGCTGCACCGGTGGATTCACCCTCGACAAGAAAGCGGCGAAGTCCCCGTTTTTCCGGTTGCTGACTTGAGAAGTCCAACAACACATCCGCGGGTATCGACCACCAATAGCACCAACCACCAGCACGCTCCCTGCGCCAGCGTCGCCGCGCACATCCGCCGCCCCGCCTGATCAACAATCCGCGAAGCGCGGCCGTAATTTCGGCACCTGCAATCTTACCATTAACTTGTAACACATGTTACAAGTTAATGGTAGAAGCAACGGCTTGGTGCGTTGTTGCCAGATCATCGTTAGCAACTCTGGAGACTGGCTGAGCCAGCACAATGTATTTGAATGCTTCGATGGACCGTGTTCGGTGGAGGGTTCCCGCTGAACCGAAGGTTTGCTCTGTCCCGCAAACAGCTCGCCGGCTGGCTCGCCCGCCAGGCTTCGATGCCAAAACACTTTGTTCAGCGCTGCCCGTCAATCCAAGTGGCGTCCACGAGGACGGTGAGATCCAGAAAAACTTTTTTGTTCAGGGCGACTTCAAGTTCTTTGCGGGCGAAACTGCCGATGTCACGGATTTTGCGGGCGCCCTGGCCGATCAACATGCGCTGATGCCGGTCGTCGGTCGTGAGAATCACCGCCCGGATGTGCACGAGCGGTTTGCCGGCTTTATCCTTGCGGTCGGTAACCTGTTCGACTTGGACGGTGGCGGTGTAGGGCAGTTCTTGCGACGTCATCAGGAACAGTTTTTCGCGGATGATTTCGGCGATCCAAAATTCGTGCGTGACGTTGCTGACTTGGCCTTCGGGATAATGCAGCGGGCCGACCGGCAGATGTTGAAAGATGGCGGTGATGAGCGCGGGCACATTTTTGCCGGTCAACGCGGAGAGTTCGATGACGTTGGAGTATTGCGGGCCGCGCTCCAGCCAGCTGTCGCGGAACGGCCGGTCCGATTGGTCGAGCTTGTTGAGCACCAGAATCCGTGGATGCGGGACGTGTTCGACGATGGAGGTAACGCGCTGGTCCTCCACGCCAATCGAACGCGTCGGGTCGGCGACATGCACGATCACATCAATGCCTTCGATGGCGTCGCGGACTTTGTGGTGGAGGTTGGTGACGAGCCGGCTCGGTTGCGTTTGGAAAATGCCGGGCGTGTCCACAAACACAATCTGGCCGGCCGGCCGCGTGACGATACCGTGGTAGGTGTCGCGCGTGGTCTGCGGCTTCGGAGTGACGATGGCGATTTTGGTGCCGACGAGCGCGTTGAGCAACGTGGACTTGCCGGCGTTGGTGCGGCCAACGAGCACGGCGAAACCGGATTTGCGAGTGGGAGATGGAGTCACGGCGGCAGTTTAGCAGAAGAATCATGAGTGCGGAACCACGTTTTACCGGTGATTTTCTTGTTGCGAAATCAACCGGTTGCTCCACATTGACAGCATGACATGGAAGGCAAAACTCGGATCGCAGATTCCGGCGGAGCTCGGCAAGGAAATTGATATTTACGAGACGCAGATCGAACTGCGCAAACTCGGAAAGATTGACGAAAAACTTTTTGCGGAAACACGGCTGCGGCGCGGTGCCTACGGCCAGCGTTACGACAATGCCCAGCGTTTCGACGGATTTCAGACGCAGCAACTGAAATACCCGCACGCCAGATTGACCAAAGGCCCGGACACAGCGTGGGACGCGCCGGGGATGCAGCGGATCAAGACCCCATTTGGCGGCGTCACGCCGGAACAATTGGAAGTGCTCGCCGAGATTGCCGAAGAATACGCTGACAGCATTCTGCACATCACCACCCGGCAAGATTTCCAACTCCATTTCGTGCACATCGAAGACACGCCGGACATCATGCGCCGGCTGGCAGCGGTTGGCATCACGACCCGCGAAGCCTGCGGCAACTCGGTCCGCAATGTCACCGCCTGCCCGATTGCCGGCGTGTGCCGAACCGAAGCCTTTGACGTGACGCCGTATGCCAAAGCGCTCGCGTATTTTCTGCTCGGCCATCCGGACACGCAGGATTTTGGCCGGAAATTCAAGATCGCGTTCTCCGGTTGCGAATGTGAAGCGTGCGGGTTGGTGTACATGCACGACATGGGCGCGCTGGCGCAAGTCCGGGAGGGCCGGCGCGGGTTCAAGCTGTTCGTCGGTGGCGGCCTCGGTGCGGTGCCGTACCAAGCCAAGGTGTTCGCCGACTTCGTGCCGGTGGAGGAATTGTTCCCGGTCGCGCAAGCGATGGCGCGGGTTTTTGCGCGGCTCGGTGAAAAACAAAACCGGGCCCGCGCCCGGATCAAATTCCTGATCGACAAACTTGGCATCGCTGAGTTCCAGCGGCTCGTGGCTGAGGAGCGCAAGATTCTACCGGCGGATTCGCGTTGGACGTCGTACCTGCCGGAAGCGGCCGTTTTTCAGGAGATCCCGGCCAAGCCCGGCTGCCAACTCACCGGCCAGCAGCCGGCAGATTTTAAAGCGTGGCTGGAGACAAATATATACCGGCAACGTCAGGCCGGTTACGCCGCCGTGACGATTGCTTGTCCGATTGGCGACATCACCGCGACGCAGGCCCGGCAACTCGCCGACCTCGCGCGGAAATTCTGTAATGGCAACGTGCGCACGACGGTTGAGCAGAATCTCGTGTTCCGCTGGGTCAGCGAAGCGGACTTGCCGGAACTGTACCGGGGGCTGCAAGCCATTGGCCTCCATGAATACGGCGCCGGCACGATTCTCGACATCACCGCCTGCCCTGGCACCGACACGTGCAAACTTGGAATCGCATCGTCACGCGGATTGGCGCGCGAGTTGCGGACGCGGTTGGCGAGTAAATTCTTCACGCTGGATGCGGCGGTCAAAGGGTTGCGAATTAAAATGAGCGGCTGCTTCAATTCCTGCGGTCAGCACCACATTGCGGACATTGGGTTTTATGGGAACAGTCGCACTATCAGCAATCGGAAGGTGCCGCACTTCCAAGTTTTGCTCGGCGGCCGGTGGCGCAATAATGCCGGAAGTTACGGCTTGGCCATCGGCAGTGTGCCGGCCAAGAACGTGCCGGTGGTGGTGGAACGCATCACCGAACGCTACGTGCGCGACCGGCAAGGGAACGAGACGTTTCAAGATTTCATCGCGCGCATCGGCAAGGCTGAATCACGCCGGCTGATTGAGGAGTTGATGACCGTGCCGACGTATGAGCAAGACCCGACTTTTTACAGTGATTGGGGCGACCCGCGCGTGTTCAGCATGGGCGATATTGGCATGGGTGAATGCGCCGGCGAGGTGGTGTCGGCTTTGCAATTTGAATTGGCGGCGGCGGAACGGTTGAATTTTGAAGCGCAACTTGCGCACGAAGCCGGCGATTTCGCCAAGGCCGATGAACTGGCCTACGGGTCGATGTTGCAAGCGGCGCGCGGATTGGTGCATGAGCAATGGTTGGATGTGCCGACTGTGCCGGCTACGGTCGTTACTGAATTCAAAACGCGCTTTGCGTCACTGTTTCAGCCAGCACTGGCGACGTATCTGTTGCGCCGGTATGAGAATGCGGCGGCGACACCCACGCGGGAAACGGCGCACCGGCTCATCGAGGAGGCGCAATTGTTTATCGAAGGCGCCTACACTTGCGGCGACAAACTCCGGCAACAGAAAACTGCAGTGTTGAAAAAATAATCCCATGGAACTTTACAAATTCGGCGTTCAATTTCGGATCAGCAACTCGACAGCCAAGACGCTCCAGGATTTCATCCCGGTATTTCACGGTTGGATTCAACGGCAGGCGTTGGCCGGGCATCTGTTGGTGGACGTGCATGATTACAGCCACGTCCCCAATGGCCCCGGTGTCTTGCTGGTGGCGCACGAAGCGAACCTGTGCATCGGCGAAGCGGAGCGCAGTCTGGTTTACGTGCGGAAACAGCCGGCCGCGCTGGCCGAAACATTGCAAGCGGCGCACGCCGTTGCGAAATTACTCACCGATGACCACGGTGTGAAATTCGCCGCCAACCGGTTTGAAGTTTTCAGCAACGACCGGCTGCGGGCGCCCAACACCGCCGCCGGTGCCGCGCATTGGCAGCCGCTGATTGCTCAGGCGGCAGTTGGTCAAGTCGGACAGAAAGCGAACGATCCCCGTGAACGTTTAACATTTGTTGTGACACGTACGCCATGATCCTTTTGCCAGCCCATCGGTCGCATCCCCGGTTCTTCGAGGATTTCCGGTATGTCTATCCGGTCTTGTCGCGGCGGAGCCGGGGCATTTCGATCGGGCTGAACACCAACCCGAACAAGGCCTGCAATTTCGATTGCGTGTACTGCCAGGTGGATCGCAGCACGGCCCCGGCCGTGCGCTGTTTCGACCTGGCCGGCGCCGAGGCGGAGTTGCGGGCGTTGCTGGACATTGTCCGGTCGGGCGCGCTGGCGAAGTTTCCGCCGTTTGACGCGGTGTCGGCCCGGCTGCGCCGGTTGAATGACATCGCGCTCAGCGGCGACGGCGAGCCGACGACCTTGAAGAACTTTTCGGCCGTGATCGAAATGGTCGCCCGGCACAAACCGCGCGGCGTGAAGCTGGTGCTGATCACCAACGCCTCCGGTCTGGAGCGTGCCGACGTGCAGCGCGGGCTGGCCGTGATGGACGCGCACGACGGTGAGGTGTGGGCGAAACTCGATGCCGGCACGAGCGAACATTACCGGCGGGTGGACCGGTCCGGCATTGCGTTCGGGCGCATTTTGCGGAACATCGGCGCCACGGCGCGGGTCCGGCCGGTGGTCATCCAGAGTTTGTTTTTAAAAATGAATGGCGTTGGGCCGAGTGTGGAGGAGATTTCCGCGTATTGCGACCGGCTGGGCGACGTTGTTGCCGGCGGCGGGAAAATCAAGCTGGTGCAGATCTGCACGTTGGCGCGGCGGGCGATGACGGTGGTGAACGGGATCCCGGCCTGGCAATTTGTGGCGGCGCTGCCGGATGCGGAACTGGACGCGCTGGCGGATATTGTCCGCCAGCGGACCGGCTTGCCGGTAGAAAACTTTTCCGGGCAGGCTTGAGTTAATCGCGGCCAGTGTTCCGCTTGGCATTGGCGATAATTCTGCTATGCTCCGACCCCGGCAATGAGCACCATCGATCCAACCGGCGCGCCGCAACCGCTCGCAGTCGGCGACCAGCTTGGCCAGTACCAACTGGTCGAGTTGCTGGCGATTGGCGGCATGGGCTTGGTCTATCGGGCCCATGACGCCGCGCTCGACCGGGATGTTGCCATCAAAGTTCTTGCGCCCGAATTGGCCTGCGACCCGGAAATTGCCCAGCGCTTTCTCAACGAAGCCCGCGCCGCCGCCGCGCTCAACCATCCCAACATCGTCCACGTCTACACGGCCGGCGAACAAGCCGGGCACGTTTTTTTCGCGATGGAACTGGTGACCGGCGAGCAGATCGAAACGCTGCTGGCCCGGCAGCATCAGTTGCCGGTTCGCGAAGCCGTCGAATTCAGCCGGCAGGCCGCGCTCGGTCTCCAGCATGCGCACCAGCACGGACTCATCCACAGCGATGTCAAACCCGCCAACTTTCTGGTCTCCGACACCGGCACCCTCAAGGTTTCCGATTTCGGGTTGGTGCGGCCCGTCAAAGTTATGCCCGGGCTCGTCGAGAACGAAAGCCTGTACGGGACGCCTGCCTACGTCAGCCCCGAAGCCATTACCGGCCACACGCCGGACCAGCGGAGCGATATTTATTCACTGGGCGCAACGCTGTTTCACATGCTGGCGGGGCGCCCGCCATTTGTTGGTGCCACGGCGGAGGAAACGATGCACCTGCAAACCAGCGCACCGGTGCCAGGCGTCCAGACTTTCAATCCAAATGTCCCGGCGCCGCTGGCGAAAATCGTCACCCGTATGTTGGCCAAAGACCCGGCCGACCGGTATCAGAGCTATGCCGAGTTACTGCAAACGTTGGAGCGGTATCTTGGGGAACGGCACTTGGCTGGTCCGCGGCCGTTGCTGAATGACGGCGGTCCGAAAAAAACGCCGGCCGTTGCGCCGGTCCCCGCGCCGCACCGCGAATCGCTGCTCAGTGTGATTTTCACGCTCATCTCGGTCATCGCCTGCGGACTGATCATCTATCTCGTTTTCCGGGCGCAGTTTGCCGGCAAGGCGCCGACCCAGGCCCCGGTCACAACGACCAAGCCAACCACCACGGGGCTGGACCGCGAGTCCCAGGCCCAGCGCGAATTTGGCGCGCTGAAAACCGCGGCGGACGGTGCCGTAACGACCGGCCAATTTGGCCGGGCGGCGGTGATTTATGATCAGTGGTCCGCCGACCGATTTGCCGGAACGAAGGCGCACCAAATGGTGGATACCGAACGGACCAAGTTACTCTTTGCCGCCCGGCAACAATGGCAGGCGGCGCAGACGGAAATCACCACGCTCCGCAGCGCCGGCCAGTTCGCCGCCGCGGAGGCGGTATGCGACCGCTTCGCGCTGGCCTGCGCCGGCTTGGTGGACTTGCCCGACGAAATTGCTGGTCTGCGCAATGAACTCGACCAGGCGCAGCAAGCCAAAATCGCCGCCGCTGCGGCGGCTGTCACAGCGGCGGCAGCGGTCGCCGCGCAAGCCCGGCACGCCCGGCTCCAGCAACTGCAAGCGGAACTGCCCGGGCTGATTACCGGCCTGCAATGGGACAAAGGCCGGCAAGTCGTGCAAGCCGCGCTCGCCGACGCCGGAAATGATGCCGCGTTCCGGCAGGAGTTGGGCCGGTGGCAAAGTGAATTTGATTGTTTGGTTGCCTTGCGCGCCGGCCTGCGTGCGCGGCTCAAGGT
>Ga0316217_10004828_pt1 | contig 14326 bp, 10 predicted proteins | sample 1anoAmetaG_FD_203633 | JGI IMG/M metagenome (GOLD analysis project Ga0316217, IMG submission 203633) | Freshwater microbial communities from Trout Bog Lake, Wisconsin, USA - 1anoA | ecosystem: Environmental > Aquatic > Freshwater > Lake > Hypolimnion/Profundal zone | place: USA: Wisconsin... | reverse complement strand
TGCCAATATTTGGCATCCTTCCGGCCCAATTTTGTTAAAATCTATTTTTTTTGAAGACTACATAGGTGAAGTATTCGAACGTTGTCTTTTTCAGCTACTTCCTTACATCCTTTATCCCCAATGTTCTTCCATCCTCGATTAGTTGAAGGATACCTAGGCTCAGATTTTCTCCAGCATCTTATTCCTTAATTTGCATTCAGCCTCAAATTATAAGTTAGATATCATTAGTCAGGCAATACTTCTTCAAAATAATTTCACTTCGTTAAAGCAGCCCAAGTAAAAAGAGGAGCTAAAAACCAGACCTAATCCAGAGTTCTATCCATTCTCAATTTTTTATTGGCAAAACAAAAATAAACAAAGGACGAACCAACCCTTCCTACTACTATTCCTCAGGTAAAGCACAGCTATCAACAGACAGTCTACTTTCATCAATGAGTGATGGGATGGATTGGTAGTGATATTTGATATAATTAGTGTGGATTGGGTCAGTTGAGTTTTGGCTCACTAGTGAATGAAAACAGGCATTATAAATTTATATTAGTTTATAACTCCACAAATCACAGATGGGAGTGCCAGTTTTCTTCAAGTGGCTCTGCATGCGCAACCCCAAAATCCTCAGAGACGCCCTCGAGTGCAGCTAGGAAGACATCGATTCCGCCAACCCTTACATCGACAATTTCTACGTGGACATGAACGGGTTGATCCACCCGAGCTGCAACCCCAAAGGCGAGGCGATCCGCGAGCCCAAGAACTTCCAGTAGCAGTGCTAGAACATCTATGAATATGTCGATAAGATCATGAATATCGTGCGGCCTCGCAAGTTGCTATATCTGGCTATTGATGGAGTGGCCCCCAGGGCCAAGATGAACCAGCAGAGGTCGCGTCGTTTTAGGGCAGCCATGGAAGGCTTGGAAATTCAAGAGAAAAAGCAAGAGGTGCTGCAGGACTTCAAAAAGAAAAACATTGATACATCTGAGATCTAAGCCTACGTCAACAAGGTCTCATTCGACTCCAACCTTATCACACCTGGAACCACCTTCCTTTGTAACGTCGGAATGGCCATCCGAAACTACATTAAACTCCGGCTAGCTACCCACAGGCATTGGAAACACCTCACTGTCATATTTTCAGACGCCAGCTGCCCAGGCGAGGGCGAACACAAAATCATGGAGTTCATCCGGCAAGAAAGAGCCTCTTCGACCTATGAGCCCAATCAAACTCACTGCATATACGGGGCTGATGCCGACCTCATTATGTTGGGATTATCGGCTCATGAACCTAGGTTCTACATTATCAGAGAAGTGGTAGTGACTGCGACTGAGAAATTCTGCACGTCATGTAACAAGAAAGGACATTACTTTATAGATTGCAGACCTGCAGAGTCTATCGAAGATGAGCAGAAGGTGCAGAACAAATACAACGCATAGGGGATAAATGTGCAGTTCCAATTTCTGAACCTGAAGCTGGTTCGTGAGTTTCTGCACCTCAACTTCATGAAAGCGAAAGACCCAGCGCAATACGACCTTTAGCGTGTGATAGACGACTTCATCTTTTTGTGCTTCTTTGTGGGAAACGATTTTCTGCCGCATATCCCCATTCTCACCATCAGGGAGGGCGGTATCGACATCCTAATCAGGGTTTATGAGTACACCCTCGGCGTAATTGACGGCTATCTGACTAACGCCGGAGAACTGGATATAAAAAATCTGAAGTTCTTCATAAACGAAATGAAGCAATACGAAAACGATGTGGTGGATTAGATAATCCGTAAGTAGTAGCAGTCTAAGCAGCGCGAGCAGAATTAGAAGATGATCCGAGGGTAGAAAAAACAAGAGGAATTGCTGGTGGATTGGAGTGACCCTTTGAAATCTTTCAAGGAGTAGGTCAAGAAACAGACATCTTCTGAGAACAATTTGGAGAACTATTCGGTTTTCAGCCACTCTGTCTACAACTACAAGGAAAAATACTATAGATAAAAGTTTAGAATCCTGCCCAAATAGTTTTTGCAGCTCAAGCATTTCATCAGTACTGCCTACATCCAGGCTTTGCAGTGGATTTGCTACTATTACTATAAAGGAGTGCCCAGTTGGTCATGGTTCTACCCCTTTCACTACTCCCCTTTCTTTTCTGATATTGATGTAGAAGATCAACCTACCTTTTAACTTGGTCAACCTTTCAAACCTTTTTAGCAGCTTGTTGCTGTTCTCCCCCCCAAGACCAGCCATGCCTTACCTGAAGTGCTTCAGCCGCTTCTACTCGATATACGTTCGCCGATTGCTGACTACTTTCCTTCAGAATTTGAAATCGATTTGGTTGGTAAAAAATTCGCATGGCTGGGCTAAGTTCTTCTGCCCTTCATTGATGATAGGCGCTTGCTTAAAGCTATGGGAGATTATGAAAGAAAGCTCAATTAGTAGTAAAAAACGCGCAACAAATTAGGGTACGATTTGATTATTGTGAACAAAACTTACGGCTTTTTAGGACGAAAGTTATAGTACTGTTCTCAGAAAAGGCTATAGGCAAAATACGGGTAGTTCAAAATCGAAGGCAAGTTCTAATTGCTTGCGTGCCAAGGGGATGTTACTTAATGGCGCTTCGACCAACCATCGGGCAGGAAACATGAAGTCAAATTGAAGGATGGTATTGAATTTACGGCTTTGGAAGAGCTTAGTGATGACTTCTTTAGGAGAATCGATAGAAAAAGCTACGGTGGAGAGAGATTCGTACGTATAATAGGTATTTTATTGCTGATTTAGAAAGATCTTTGGGCCAGAGGATACACTACCTGAGAAATGGACAGAATAGAAGGGAATACAAACCGCGAGATAGGGATAGAGAAGAAAGATCGAGATCCAGAGAAAAATAGAAATATAGAGAAAGAGATAGAGAAGATACGGGGCCAGGGCCTTTGAGGAGATAGTCTTCTGGTGATAACCGAAGACATCGAAACAATTCCAACCGAGGTCGAGATTAGCAATAAAGAGGGTCTTATCACCAAGATAACCGAGACCACCATCAGAGAAGTTATAGGGAGAGATAAAGATGAACCCGAATGATCAATGAGCAATGCCTAAAAATGCAGTCCATAAGTCATTTATAAAAACATTCATACTATTAGAGCAGATTTGGTTTGTAATAGGAGTAAAATAGATCGATTACTTTCAGACAAGGATTAAATAAAGATATAGGATACTTTTCGAAAGTGTAAGCCATCACTGCCATAATCTATTTTCCTACTTTCACCCCCAAAATCATCATAAAAAGAGTTCAAATATAAATATTTGTCCAGTATCGCAATAGCTCGAAGTCCGCCTTAATTTTTCGATTATGCTCCTCAAATCTAATTTTGCCTCAAAATGTTTAATAAAAGTTTAAATCGATAATCTTAACAGTCATGAACTACAATTCCCCTGAGACACTATAGGCACCGCAGAATAAGAACGCATCCCAGCAATCACGAACAAGACTAACTCTTCTCGCTGATATTTCCGAAGCAAACCCATCTGGGATGCAAACTCAGCAAGAATCGCCAGTATTGACTTACCTCAGACAGCTGCAGGATAACAAGTCTCAGGCCTAGAAGTAAAACAATAGCAATTTTAACCGCAAAATCAGTCAGTCGCAAGATAGGAACGACCGCAAAAATGCCAATAAGCAGGCTACCCTAAAATAGTAAAACCCACGGAAGTAACTACTGATAAATGCATGCCAGAATTGGGAGTAGGCACAAAACAAATCGCAATCTAGGCAGACTAAAACCCAATCCTAGTCCAACCGAAGGCAGTTCTAGCGAGAAGGGTCTAGGCCTGGGATAGAGCGGTACCGAAAGTTAATAAATCTGGCTGAACCGATTGAAAATTTAGAGTATTAGCATGAATCTATGTTCCAGAAATCCAAATTCAAGTCTGAGTACTTCAACGAAGACGAGGATTTGCTGTTCAAGAAGTAGCTCAAAAAGTACAACCCCAAGAAGTTCAAGCCTTGATATCTATCCAAAATTACCTTATCCCATACGCCCATCCAGAACTACAGAGTAATGATCACATTGTTTGCTGCTGACTGATTCAAAAGGTTTGCCACGAATTAGTTTGTTGTGAAAAACGAATTGGCTAAATACTAGAGTGACTATATAAGTAATGGCTAGCGCTCTCTAGCTAGATTGATGAACTATTGATGCAGGAAAACATTCAATAATCTATAGATACAGTAATAAATTATCGAATGCTCGTTCGTATATAGATTCAAGCCAAATCAAGCCTAATAGCAAGGTGTACACTTTGAGTGAATATTAGCCAATATCCCTAAGGTAGCTTTGGCTGGATTTAGAACAAGTTAGATATGAACTATAACTGCAGCTTTAGCTATCTTCCATCAAACACCTAAGATTACTCAGTGCTGGATTTTCATAGTTAATCCTGCTATTGTTGCTAGAGGAAAGTACGAGAAAAGGGATTTCAACTCACCAGGTTTATTGTGGATTTCCCAAAACAAGTAACGATATTTACAAACTGATGGATAAACCGTTGAGCGCTAACTATACACTTAGCAAATAGAATTCATGAACCCTATTGTTGAATATGTAATAAGAGCTCAAAAAGTTTATTTTTGCATTAATTGCATCTAATCTAGCACGATTTGAAGATGAGCTGATAGGCATACAGGTCTTTATCTAGTATTAACACGTAGATCTTGAAGGGGCTAAAAGATAGCTTCTGCGAGCGAGGCTTGATTTATAAAAATCTTAAGCTGAGAAATGTTTGGGGTTGGTTCTATGATTTCTATTGACAAGATGAATAAATATACTAGTTCATAATTGTATTATTAATAATTCTTTCAAACATGACACAAGTTCGCGTACTTTATTCAAGCGAAAATACTGCAACTCAACTTGGCCAGAATATTACAATCCGAAGGGAAGGTTTTTAGATAAGAACACCCAGCTAGTTTTTAGTTTTGGTAGTAAGCTGGCACTATTGATTACTTATAGTTTTCTGAGGACAGAGGTGTAATAAGGCTAGACGATAAGATGATTTTGGTGTTGACTAAGAAGAGCTAGATGGAGTGCTAATAATCTAGAAAGAAGGATAGCGTAACATATGGAGTGGGAAGATTAAAAATTGCAAGTGGTACGTAAAATAAGGTGAGTGTAGGTGGGGAGCGAAGAGGTGGAGGGTTGCGAAGCTACTGAGGGAAGGGTTTGGGAGGTTTAAGTCCAGCATTATAAATAGATTCGATAGGTCGTAGATGCCTAATGTTGATAATAGGAGATGGGAGAGCTTGATTCACTACAATTACGAATCAAATCACTTTATTTGTATCAAGATATTGGGGAAATGTGTGATAATATTGGTTGACCAAAACAGTCAAATAGCATCATTTGGTGTTGACTGTTTGCTAGTATACTACAAATTATGGATCATCGATTAGCTAAATAATATAGATACGAGTAGCTATACAGTATAATAAATAATAAAGCTAGCTTTCTCTAAATTTGTAGATAAACTATCGTTAAGTAAGATATGTATTAAACTTTATGGAACATTTCTTTTAATCAGTTCTGGTTTTCTTTAAGAGAGCATATAGCTAATAATATCACTCAAACCATTTTCCCCTTTTTCATGTTTCCCATCGCACCCATCGCAGATTACTTCCCTCTGATTTTCCGTTCATTCCATATTTTGAAAAACTCCTCAGGTGTCTGTTCTTGGTTGGCTCCTTTTTTGAGCTACTTGAGGGGAGACCCTTTCTGACTTTGGCTGAAGGAGATGTCTTCTGGCTACTCGATGAAATCCTTCCATATCGCAGTGACTGATACTAATGGATTTGCTTCCAGGTCATTCAAATATTTTTCGAGTATCTTTCTCCTTTACTCTATTACCAAAGATTTTTTGGACAGCTCTTGGGGAGTGACTATGTAGCCTGCCTCCGAGAGTTCGACTCCAGGGAGGGCAGCCTTGAGGGCTGAATTCAGGTCACAGAAGGATTTATATTTTCGGTTTACAGTCCATTCCTTCTTATCTCGCGTAAATTCGATGACATATTCAGTGAATGGCTTGCCTTATGACTATTTAACCAAGGTTTGCTTTATCTTTATCTCCAGCTTAGGTCTATTATCAGTTTTCAGCTACAATTTGGTGCATTTTAGGGCCTAAGGGCCAATTAAACAAACATTCAGATGAGGCAGAAAGATGCTTGGTACGAAAAATTTGGTGCAGTGCTGGCATTGCAAGCAAGATGCATTTTTTACACACTTCTTATACTCTTTCAGCTGCTTCTACTTTTCCTCGGCATTTTCAGCTCTCTTCTATAGATTCTTCAAAGCTGCAGATAGATTTTTATTGGTTTCAATGAGTTCTAGTCGGCTAGTAGCCTACATTTTAAGACTTTCTGAATAGCAATAATGTTACCTTTGAACGATTAGAACATATTTTCATAGATGCTCTTTTATCTTTGCATTATATTCGAGTAGCTTTAGAGCTACATAGAGAGTTTTTGAACTTCGAGGTTCAATCTGTTTATTTGCTATAGCTGATTCTCATTCTTTATTAATAGAGTAGTGTGCTATTGGTTCTTATACTGGATTTCGGTCTGGTGCTTGGTTTGATTTAGAATCTACTTTTAAAGAGCACTTTCTAGTCTAAATGAGACCTAAGATAACTCATTTTTGACTTGGTTGAGTTCCTAAGTTCTGCTATCCAAAGTATGCCTAATAATCTCTAGCTCTTTTTAAACTAGCCGTTTTTCCTCTGAAACTTGTCGAAGCATATTGCTGTTCTATTCGTTTTTTGTTTGTGTCTAAAGAAGGGAGGTCCTACAGAGATCCAACTGTCTAGATGTTTAATCATACTTGGATGCGAGATCTGTAATTTCTTGACCATTCTGTATTTATTTCTGCTTCAAATAGTCAATCTACATGTTCTTCAAATTTTATATCTACTGACATCTTCCAGTTACTTTCAATACCTAGCGGTTTAGTTGCGCGATTTGTTACTATAAGTTTTGGATGTGCTTCTTCTGGTTGTTGGATAGTAAACTCAACTCACTTATTTTTGAGTTTTTGTTCTAAATTAGCTATTTGTCTTATTTCTGAATTTTCTATAAGAATTGTTCAGTTCGTTTTTCTTTCTAGAGAAACATCATATTTTTGATGTAGCTTTAATCGATTGGGTTGCTTTACTACTTCATCTGGTTTGTGAATTCTCGGAGAAGGTTGTCGAAATATTCGTTGATTTCTTTGGAGGAATCAAAGGATTTTTAAGCGTCATAGAGATACTACCATGTTTTTTTGGCATTCTACAGACATCTTTTATAGTTTTTCTAGGTTAACTCTTCCAAGAGCTCTAAGATCTAGGCTTTGCCTCTCTGTAGGGACATTTTAGTTTCCTCTGCCTCAAATAGTCCTTATCGAAAGCGATTTTCGAGCTATTTCTGAAGATCAATCTGAAGGCTCTCAATATTAGATTTAGATAGCATTTTTCCAGCCTATTTGCTGATTTTCATTTTGCAGGAGTCAACGAACTGACGGTAGGTCCTTTAAAGTTGGAAGCGCATGATGTGTTTATAGGACATTTAAAAGTTAGGCAGATCTCCTCGATTTATAATCTAAACATAGTTGTTAGCCAATTAAAGAAGTGCTTATCCGTCTAAAGTTCTATTCTTTATTCTCTTCGCTCTTACTTTCTTCAGAATCTTACTTCTGAGCTGCTGCACTTGCTACAAAAACTAGGGTCTTAAGACAGAGTCTGTTAAGTACAGCAGATTTTGAAGCTGCTCTTCCGATTAAACGGGACGGACCAGAGTGAAGCAGTCTCTATCTTTGAAGAAATGCTTGATCATTCTTCTGATCTTATTTTTGTTTTAAATGGCATCTGACGTTCCCTTTTGAATTTATAGAGCCTGCTACAAATACTAGCGAGGTTGTATGGGATTACCATTTTTGTCAACCAAATTCAAAGCGAAATCTCTGACCAACCACAAAAAAGCAGGCGACTCTTCATCGATTTTTTAGTCCTTGCTGTTGTTTTTGAGCAGTTCTCGAGCTAGCTGAGAAACCAAGTTGAGTGAGTTGAGTGAATTTTCATCGATGCTTCCCACCGAGTTATAGATAAAATACGAAGACAAAAGCATAGAGAAGAGCAGAATCCTATTGTTGTATTGGTCAGATTATTATGTTGCTCCAAACCCTTATGTATCTACTACTAAAATGTCAGTGTCTTCCGCATTTTCGGCTTTGAGGGTTTCGCGGCACATCCATAGCCCTTTTGTGCATGAGTTTATTGTTGGCGATACTTTGAAGGTGGTTTTGCGTAGTAGGACTTTGTTGAGAAACAAGCTTTTTCCGGTTCTGTACTTGCCGACTATTGTTATGATGCCTAATGGATTTTTGATTTATTTCAAGAAAGCAGCAGTTTAGGGGGGAACTTCAAATTTGCCTTCTCTGAAGCGGATTAGTTGGAATGGCTCATTAATATTAACGTTGGACATTTAAATTTTACTTATATAACAGTTTATCAAAGCCAAACATAAAACTAAAATCGAGAATTTTTCATTCAAAAGAAAGATTATGCCTATTTTCTTTATTTTTGGGAATCTATAAATAAATCGAAGCTGTGGAGTGAAAAAATTATGAATTTTGCAGCTGCTGTTGCTGTTGTCATTAATCAAATTTCTTGGTTTGAATTTTTCAAATTAATTCATCACCAAAAAAGAGTAAGCATAGTTGCTGAAATCAAATAAGCGCGATTCTTGACTCAATGCCACTCTAGATCAATCAAAAGAAAGGCTAAAAACTAAAAGATGTAGGCTTATAGGCCAGATTATATCCAAAGCAAATTTCATAATATTTAAATTAAATCAATACAAAGAGAGACGCTGAAGAAAGTGCAGAAAGCTAGAGCTATTAGAACCAAATGGGGATCTAATTATTTGTAAGCTTTCCAAAATATAATCAGAGTATCTCTTTTTGTTAAGATACAAAATTAGTTGAAGGTATTGGTTTACTTAGATTTGTATAAGATGAAGATTGAGGCTGTTATAATTAATTATTGATGCTGAAGAAAGTTAAAATAGCGGATTACGAGGTTCTCAACACAATCGGAGTTGGTACATAAATCTTCACAAAGGCACCTTCGGAAGGGTGAGACTTGTCAAACACCGGCAAACTAACAAATTCTACGCAGCCAAGATCCTCAAAAAAATTTAAATACTGAAATCGAAGCAGATCGATCATGTCCAAAACTAAAGCCAGATACTTAGTATGCTGCATCACCCCTTCATTGTAAGGATATCTTCTAGCCTAGATCCAACTCTAAGGTTTTTGCCAGGATGCGCGTTATTTGTACTTCGTTATGGAGTTTGTACCTGGAGGGGAATTGCTGTCTTATCTCAGAAGTGTATCAAGACTAGAGTCATATCAGGCATCGTAAATGGTTTGGTATTCAGCTTGTATGCGGCACAAATTGTGTTGATTTTCGAACATTTGCAAGACAAAAACATCATTTTCAGGGATTTGAAGCCTTAAAATCTGTTGATTGCGTAGGATGGATACCTAAAGTTAACTGATTTCAGTTTTGCCAAAGTTGTATAGACTCGAACTTATACTCTTTGTGGTACGCCTTAGTATCTCGCCCCATAAATATTGTTGAATCAAGGGCATGGAAAAGGGGTGGATTGGTGGACTTTAGGCATTTTAATCTATGAAATGAACGCAGGAATAGATCCCTTCACAGACGAAGACCCGATGATTATTTACCAGAACATTCTTAAAGGAAAAGTCCGCTTCCCCAAAGATTTCGACAAGTAATCTCTCTTCGAGTTAGATAAGTAAAGTCGATAATAAAGCATCTCCTGGTTGGAGATGTATGCAAAAGATTAGGTATGCTGAAAGGTGGAGCCGAAGACGTAAAGCAGCATAGGTGGTTCGCTAAGATAGATTGGAAAGCTTTGCTGGGCAAAAAGATCGTTATGAGTTACCGTCCACAGATCAAGTCAGCTGGAGACATATCCAACTTCAATAGCTACCCCGATTCTGACAATATCGCGCAGAGTTTGAAACCTGCAGATGACCCTTTTACTGATTGGTGACCTTATTATCCGTATTTCAGCTGATTCCCTATTTTTCAGGTAATAACTATCTAATTGCGGCTAGTAGGCAGCATTGAACTTAATAACTAAAAAGTTTGTAAGGGGGGAGATCAAGCATATCTGAAGAGTTCGAGCATGACTGTAGCTTAGGTGGTGCGTGTGGAGTTAAAAAGTCAATTATTGTGTAGATCATTTATATTGTTGTATATTAAGTTTTGTTCTTTATGGAGGAATTTGATTGGGAAGAAAGAGACCAACACACCCCATTGTTTGTCCATATTGTAGGTACATTTTTGTTTATTCAGCCGGTTCATTAGCAGGAGTAACCTAGCATCTTTCCATGATCCCCGTCGATAATGTAAAGACCCACTGCCAGGCTACCCACAACATTTCGGCTTTTAAAATCATTCGCAAAATATACCAAGCTGGAGGCTTATCCAATTTTTACGCAGGATCATCGGCAGTAGTAGTGGGCTGTATCCCTGCCCATGCAGTTTACTTCTCCATCTACGAGAAGGCGAAAGAACTGCTTAATTGTCGCCCTGAGCAAGATGTGACTAAGTTCGCTGTGGTTGGGGCAGTGGCGGCGATGTTCCATGACTTGATTATGACGCCTGCTGATACTCTGAAGCAGAGGCTTCAACTTGCTCGATCGGAAAACGCTTCTATTAAAGTGTTCTAGGTAGGTCGGAATATCCTGAAAAACTAAGGACTTGTTGCCTATTATAGAAGTTTTCCGATCAACTACGCAATGAATATTCCTTTCGGATCACTTATAGTCTTACTGAACGAAAAGTTGAAATACTACTTTAGGGTCAAATAAAACGACAAAGGCTTCAAATACTATCTCTGTGGCGGATTAGCCGGAGGGTTGGCTTCAATCCCCACCTGTCCCCTGGACGTCATCAAAACAAAACTGAACACCCAATACTGCTAGGCATAGATGTGCGACAAAAAGACACTTTGCAGCATGTTGACCCAGAAAATTGCTGATCCTTTGCAGTCTTAGTCAGAATTAAAGTCTCCTAAGGGAAAACTTTGCTTGCAGAACAGAGAACTGATAAGTACAGTGAGAGATAGCATACGCTATCATAATATTTGGGATACTGCTGGTAAAATTTGGAAAGAGGAAGGCTTTTTGGGATTTTTCAAAGGAATGAAAATGAGAATGCTTATTCAGTCTGTCTCATCAGGAGTTGGCTGGGGGACCTACCAAATAGTCAAAAACTTTATGGCCGAAGGTAATAAATATTGATATATGTTTTTAAATAATTCTGTTCTTGGATTTTAGCAACTTCTCGGGAATCAAAACTTTCCATAAAACAACTCATGATCTTAACAATTAATGAAAATCTTGAGAATTCTTTGGAATATTACTAGCTTTCAGGTGTAAAAAAGATGGCATTTTGCTTATAATCAGTATTGATGCTGTAGTTTATTGCCAAAACTATGGAATAATTGCACCATTTTATTTTATCCAGAAATCATCTCCTTTTGAACCAAGGAAACAATTTCCGAAAAAGGTTTCTAATATTAGATGAAGAATGTCAGTTGGCGCAATTTACAAACTAGTTTATTATTTTTTGTTTTGAATTTGTAATACGTAATCGTTTGAATCGCCTCAAATAAAATTTGTAAACTCCTTACCAAATACTGGAAAAATTGCAAAAAGCTTTCACTGCTATTCCCCGAATTCATGAAATGAGAGCAAAAAGCATAGCAAAAGTTAGGCTACCTTTGAGGACCAGCACTAGATGCAATATATAAATGCTAAGCATTTTGCAAGCAACAAAGGAGAAAGGGTGCCTAGTGTGTGGGAGTGGAGTGGCTAAAGTTTTTACGATTCTTGCTTGATTTCTATAGTTTAGCTTAACTTTATAACTATTAGAGAAAATGACTTTCAAAATAGAGTTTTAGGTGGTGTGCTAAACCAGATACGGGTAGCAGGCCATCATCTGCGGCAATCTTCCCTAATTAGGCAGCTGGAATTGCAAAAACGCATTGTACCTAATCACAGATTAGCGATCTTTCCCTCTATGGAAATCATCGAGACCTTTACTGGTTAGGTAATTTTGCTTTGAAATAGGGAAAATACCCCAATTTAGTTCAAACTTTGTATTGCGAATGCTGCCGGGTGGATAGTAAGATGGGAAGAAATTGGCCCCAATCGTCTATTCACTCCCAAAAGCTCACTCATTATTCATTTCACTGAATCTGAGAATGGGCTAATGTGCAAGGTACCACGCAAGAAGCCAAGTTCTATAGCCCTTGGGGTTGAGAATGTGCGCAAGGGAACTGAAGAAGTCATTAACGTAGGTTTGATGTGATTCAGGACTTGGCGAGTGATAGCTCATCGAATCGAGAAATTTGGAGAGAACACAGGTTCAATGAGTAATAGGAGAGTTCTTTGTTATTGAGCCAGTTTGCGGACAGTTTGAAGAAGGCGGTTGGTACACAAAGGTAGCAAATGATAAGCCCGTTATAACCATAGCCAGAAATGTAATTACAAAATCAATTGTAAATGGGCGACTTTGAACACCTAGCCTCAAAAACGCATTATATCATCGCAGATATGAGCAAGAAGGAGAGTCACTTTGAGTATACGATTAGCTAACACTAATCAGCTTTGTTGATTTCTTCGACTTAAATCAGCGAACTACAGATAGCAAACAAAGATTAGGTTTCACTCTTTCATATATTTGCAATACCCAGCTAAAGATTGAACCAGACTGTTGATGAGTTGAAGCAAAGATGGGCAGCACTTAGCTTTAATGCTTCCAGGGGAGCGATCGTCTTTTATTCAGCGGAAGATAATGTATCAAACATCCAAAATTTAATCAATCAAGGAATCGATGTTGTTGTATGCTCTTAGCCTTTGGCAGCGAAACAGATCGCGAATTTCGCCTCCAGCTCAGGGTATAGATTGAAAAGTTCGGGCAAAAATTAGTTCATTATTTTAGACAGAACCAAATTTATTTTGAAAGTAGTAATTTACGGATTTCTGTATAGAAGCTTTTTGGACGATATCGAAAAAAACATGAAAAAACTGGGATCATTACTGTTCAAAGGCTTCTATTTCAAGTTCAGCAACAAAGAGATCAGAAAACAGCTTAAAAATTCATTGTTTTAGATACGTTCTCCAAAACATTAGTGTTTGATCGTGATGCAGATAAAAAAGATATAGGACCTGTCTTTGAAATCTATTGGCGATATACTCGAACTGACCTCATTGAAATACGAAGTCGTGGTTATCATTTTAATTCGGGAGAAATTCCCAAGAAACATGGACAGCAAAATACCAGCGATTAAGAATAGGCTGCTTATTATCAACACTTAGGGGGAGATTTACTCAAACGGGAAAGAACCAATCGATTTGTTTGACTATCTAGAGGTCAACAAGGCCAAATTCGTAGAAACTCAAAAACTGATTTCCTAGAAAATTGGCAAAGGGTTGATCACTAAACGCAACCCAGAAACTTTGAGAATGCAACTTGAGTTTGAAGATGATGGTTTCGGAAGGATGCTTAAAGAGAGAGCCCTAAGATGCATACACGACATCAATAAAAAGTCTTTGGCCAAGGTTATACCTTAGAAGAGGAACAATATTATTGAGCTGGTTTCTTTTGTTTTGCATCCAGTTTTTCTGCTGAAAGTAGCACTCAGTACTTTCACAAGCAGATTACGTAGTGATCAGAAGGGGTTGGTGATAAGCATTGAAAGTGAAGGATTGCATGTCACCAAGTGGATGTAATAACCCGAGGGACGTGAAATAAATCTTGAGTTTTGTAGATTTTGTTTGAGTGAAGACGAGGGGAAGAAGTATGGGTGCGCCGCTTTAACTTAGTCTGAGCTTAATGAGTTACTAGACGTTATAGCTCAACTGTAAGAGTAAAAGAAAAACAAAGGGTAGCACAATCAACTTGTTTTCGATCATACAAGAAGTTTTTGATAGCTGATCATTTCTTATTTTCATGAGTGACCGAATCTTCAACCATTTTATCTAAACTTATTATTCCTCGTTAAGAACGTAATTCCAAATTTATTTGATTTATGATATAATCAAATGTAGACGCAAACATAATAAGAGATACGCCAGATACGAAAATTCCTCAAGGGTTGGAAGATTGACTAAGGCCAGGGTATAGAAGCTGAGCTGCACCTCAAATACATCTCCTGGATCATTAATAAGCTGGGATAATACATCATCCACTTCCAGAATGCGCAGCCGTGGCTCCACTACTAC
>Ga0316217_10004826_pt1 | contig 14328 bp, 9 predicted proteins | sample 1anoAmetaG_FD_203633 | JGI IMG/M metagenome (GOLD analysis project Ga0316217, IMG submission 203633) | Freshwater microbial communities from Trout Bog Lake, Wisconsin, USA - 1anoA | ecosystem: Environmental > Aquatic > Freshwater > Lake > Hypolimnion/Profundal zone | place: USA: Wisconsin... | reverse complement strand
CTTCAATTTTGAGTTTGTGGTACAAATAAAATTGTGCTTGATCTGTTTCTTAAAACATGGATACGCAGCCTCCTGCTCTATCTGGATCGATATTTTTTCTGTAGTCTCGTTAGTCGTTCTATTAAGGGACGAATTTGGATCGATTGCTTTATATCCAAATTACGATTGTGTTATATTTTATTCATGAGATAAATAATTTGGTAATCAATCATTTCTTTTTGTTAAAATTCTCTCTAAATTTACGATCTTTTCTCTGCAATACTTACAGCCTCTATTTTTATATTTGTGCCCTCGTCACTTCATTTTTTCTACGGTATAAAATATCCTCTCTCCAGTTGCCGTCAGAAGGTAGAGGGTTGGCTTCATATTCCATCGTAATTGGAAGCTGTCTATCAAAGTTCCAGATTTCCCCATCGTTATAACAAATATTCTTACTCCAAATCCCACTTATTTTGCCGTAATCTTTGATTCTCTACTTTTCTTCCGGTTCCCGTCTTTTCCCGGCGACGAATTTAGCCATAAACTCGGGTTTCACCTCCCAGACGGTGCCTTCGAAATAGTCCACAGGTTTATTTTGCTTGCCGACTGAAAAAAACCCTTTTTTGGAAGGGTCGAAAGCAATCTAAAGCATAATATTAGTGTTAGAAATCCAATAATAGGCTTCATACTTAAATAGGTACATTTTCCAACGATATTGAACTTTCTTTCTCCAGCAGTCAACCCAGCAAGTTCACCGCCTGGAGTCATAAAGCAGATCTAAATTCCATCATCGAATTTGATTCGATAGATGCCATCATTGATGCCGGTGCCAGTGTTCAGTCCTAAAGATATCTTACTTTCAATTTGGGCTGAATTATGGAGAAATTACCTGTGATATCATACCCTCTTCCTTTGAAGATAAAAGCTCCGATCGGGGGATGATGGCTTATTTGCTAGGCATAGCCAGGACAGCCGTTTATCCAGCATTGAAAGGTTTCGCCTATAATGGGGTTGAAAGGTTTCTCCATACTAATAAAAAGTAGCGAGTTAGAAAGACCAAAGATAACTGCTTTGAGCAACCTTTGAAGCATATTTTCCTTTTACATCTTTTAAAAAAGCAGAGGAGCATAGGCCATGCTGTACATAAGTCTCTACAAATTGCTCTAGTGTCCGAAGATATCTACAGGCAAACTAATTTGCGTGATTGATTGACCCGATAACAGATTTTTTGCTATCTTTGAAATCAGAAATTTCAGAACTCCCTTCTGATCCTCAATCTTCTTTTTGTTGATAAAGATCATGCCTCCCTCTTTATCGTCGTGCACCCACTCTCCTCTCCAGATCGGATGGCCATTGCAACCTTGGTTCAGTATAATTTAGTGCTCTAACAAAGGCTAAACTCTATACTTTTTGCTGCAGAATGAATTATCTTTGATAATCAGCCCTTCCTTGTCTAATTTTCTTATGACCGTGAGATAGAACAAAGGTTAGTTCCTAGGCTCTTAGTCATTTATCTAACCGATTTCCTATACAGATTTGGGATCAAATGTTTTGATTTCTCCTTTTTTGGTCTATGGGGAGACATTGGCACTGTTATCAGCAGAAGTGGGTTGATGAATCGGAGAGAGACTTTTCTCTCTATAGTTCTAAGGTGATTCATCATGTGAGTGAGACTATACAGAACGCTCTTATTTGGGTGAGACTGATGCCCTTACAACTTAAACTCTCCCCTCACGATGCTACTTCCTAATAAATTTGCGTTGCTAAACAGGTGCTTCTTCAGTTTTGAGCTCAATCTAATGCTGCTTGTCAATCATACTGATCGTTTTTTTCCTAAACCTAATTTCATTCTCGATTTTGTTTGCCTAGTTTTTACTGATGTCCCAATCTAGCTGGAAAAATTTGTAGGACTATCTGGGAATTTAGCTTTAGACTAATTTATTGAAACCTTTCAAATATTTCAGTGTCAAGTTGGTTTATTGTACGGGATTGATAAGTCCTTAATTCTGCACCTAAAAGTCAGCGATAAGCTAAAAGTGGCTAGCTCTTTAATAGATACCATAGACGATGCACAAAGAACCTCGAACAATGGTCATAAAGGGAGGGTAGTTAGTATTCTCTATGCTTTTATCTATCATGTAGAGTCTGTTTCTGTCATTGAAAACATGCCTGATAAAGACAAAATCTCGAGCTCGATACAAGCGATTGTAGGGTTTATTGACCTGGTATATTAAGGCTGAGTTCTAGGAAGGGATAAAGGTCTTGAGTTGTACGCTTTCAATGTTATCATTATAAAGATGCGCTTTTTAAGGTTTGGACAAAATGGACAGAATCTGCTATCTGTTGGTCTTTTACTTTTCAAAGGTAATGACCATTTTGAGTCGGCGTTCGATTATGCCGTGCTGGTAGATTTTCAATCTTTAGGACTAATGTACAAGTTAGAAATTCGTGTACATTTAAAGCTCTTCCAACTAGTACTCAGCATACAATTTGTGAAACAAATCTAAGTGTTTCTTGCTTTGCTTTTATTATTCTTTTTCTTCTTCTATTTTCTACTCAAACAAGTCCAGCTCTTGGAAGCTCTCGCCTTCGATCAGTTCGTCGACTATCGTTTTGCCTACGGGTTTTATGGATTAAAACTGTTGAATCTCTTACTATAGTTTCAGTCTTTCTTTCAAATTTTAGTCACTAACGCTTATTTTTTAGACGTTTTAATGGACAATTTCTCTTTTGAGGGGAACTTATTCCACAATTTCGTCATAATTTTTCTAATTACTTTCTCCAATTATCTCTGGTTACTATTTTTCACGTGTGTCTGATTATTTGGCCAAAAAAACCATGCTAACTGCCATTTTTTACTTATCCTCTTCCAAATAATTAGCCTACTGATCCATCGTATCTTTTCTTAGCTAATCTTGCTCAACCATGGATTGGCTAAGATGCTTATTGTCAGAAGCAAACATCCTTCCGCCCATAGATTTATTGACGCCTCCAACTTTGTACAGCTGGAGAAGGTACTAGCACTGCTTTTTGTCCACACAGTATCTGATAGCTTTGATCCACTAGTTAAACTTTTTCTATTCCGTAAAGCCAATGTGAACGGTCATCGAGGTTTCAGTGGGGACGTTGTTGATGGCCTAGAGCACAAAGCTGAAGTAATCCTTGTTTTTGGATTTCCGGAGTAGGTAGTTGCGCATATCATAGGATTTGATCCTTTCCTCCCTCTCGGCAAACATCAGCTGCTTATCCAAATCAAGTCGTATCTTCTTCTCCTTCCAGCGCTTGATACTAAAACTGCGCGAGTAGCCCACCGTATGGATGATACCTGTATACTCTGATTTGGCGAATTGGAAGTTACTGTGGGTGAAGTTAAAGATGCAGTCGACGAGGGAGCAGTAGTATTCTATTTTTTATTATCTGGCGAGAGTGGCGAAGGCTAGGGGGAACTGTTTGACGAGCTACTTCTTCCTGTTCTTGCTGCGGTACTGGCTCTTATCTTTCTAATTGAAATCGGTTTGAATGTTGTATTCGCAAAAATCCAAAATAGCTGATATCGAGTTCGGCAGTTCCATTTTGCTCCTTTTTGTGGTCGAATCCATAAATCTCTGAAAACTGTTTAAGTTGCTCATTTTTCTAATATTATTATATCTGTGCTTATTAAATGAATAATATCCTCAAATCGCGTTTTTAAGACGTTAAATCCAAGAAGTGCACTTTATTGTGATTTTGTAGTTGGGAGCAGTGGTTTGACGTTAAAAGGAGAATCGGTAAAGAGATTGTTGGTCTTTTGAAAGCTTTTTGGCAACAGCTCTAAGAGCTTTAAAGCTGAGTCAGAGAGATTTTGATTCGGTGTTTATGATTCTTGGCTTTATTTTCTGAATAATAACTTTTAGTACTTATTTGTGTAATGTATGCCGCCGTTTTCCTCAATACTGTAGCCAAAGGATATTTTGTTAAGTATGTGAGTAAAGACTAAGGAGTTCTAAAGATTCTGCATGTTTCTTGTAGGTAAAATGAAAATTTTAATTTTCCCTATCTACAAACCATTTTACCTTACTAATTACAATCGTAAAATCCAAAACTGTAACTTTGCGAATACTCAAAGATCTCGCAGTGGCCATTCGATAGAGACATATATCTATAAATTTGCTGAGGGTAGGCCTTATTCACTGCAAAAAGAAACTCGTTACCGAAATCTTTTGTATTTAGTCATATCAAAGAGTAATAGATTTGAAAAATAGGCAGTAAATATCACCAAACGAAAAGACTTTGCTCCTCAGTCATGATTTGCAGAACAAAATAGTTCTAAAACTTGGAAGAAGGATCGATTTTCCTAACTTTCAGTAGATTCTAAATCCTTTTCCTAATGAAGTTCTTCTGGTCTGCACCCATTATGAAGCATAGAATTTTGAGCCATTGTTCGAAATCTATAGCCTTCGGATAGCCTGAGTTGATAAGAATGAGCCAAAGCTTTTTCAGGTGCGTATTGTTGCTAAATAAGATTACATCTAAAATGACCTCTTTTACGCTTATTTTTCTATCTCTGTCGAAAAGAGTCTTGGCCTGTGGATAAGAAATGGCCAAAGGCTAAACTAAATCACTAACGTTGACTATTTCTTGTTTCAGCTCCAGCAAAGCCTAGACTGCTTTATCTACGTTCAGCATCGTAACTTTTTGGTACTGCTACTTTTTTAGTTTTATTTCCTTGCTGGTTCTTAAATTCATGCCTCCATTTTAGACCACCAACTGAGGCTAAACCTTTTTCTATTCTCTCTTTTAATGGTTTGTTGTTTCTTACTTGAAAACTTCATACGTAATCCCCATTTCTTCCTTTCTCTCTTGCAGCTCTTAGGGGGAAAAATTTATCAATTAAGAATTCTGCAAATTTTAGAGCACAATTTGTTTTTCTTGAATCTCAGCGTTGGGCTGCCTGATGGCAGCGAAAGGAGGAATCTTGCCTTTGCCCACTTTTTTGAAATCTTCAAAAATGACTTTCTTGCTATCATTGCTGACCATCCTTATCATCTCTTCCACCTCTTCAGGAGTGTGAGGCTGATCCATACAACTCAGGAAAGTGGAAATCTCGAGTGGCGACAAGTACCCATCATTATTAAAATCGATGATATTGAATGCTTCTCTTATATCGTCATCGGAGAATAACTCACGGTTGATTTCGTAGCCGGTGTTGTCAGTGTTGTATGGATTTTTGGTGATGATTTTTTTTTGATTCTGCTCGATACTTTCGGTCAAAAGTAGAGGCTATGGGTTGATCTCCCCTTGGGGGGAGTTAATGGTGATTTTGTATTCCAAGTTTGGCTTGATGTTGGTCTTGCGGGATGAGGCCAGGTCGAAGTCGCTGCCGATTCCTGATAGGCTTTAGACTGAGTGGAAAGGCTCTAATATTTTTTTAGACATTTAAATTAGTTTATCTTTTGCAACAATTTAGCTGAGACGAGCTACTTACTTATAATTCAGAAAAACTTGGCTTAAGAAACCCTTAGTCGATGAGTTTTATGTGTTCACCAGAAATAAATACTATTTCGCCGCAATACTCCACTTTTATGAATTTTATAGATGCACCAAAAAAGGCAAATAGAGAACACAATATTTCGCGTACTGAGCTGCATAGGGCTCTATCTTCGCTTTCCTTGGTCTGAAACACAACACTTTTAGTTTCCTCGGCAGAGCTGAATGTTATTAAATTTATTACCTTATATACTCAAGAGTTATGATCGAACAACACTCAGTTTCAGCCTATGCCCAGCAATTCTGCACTGCCCACGCGATGCAGATAAATTGGCTGTTCGGTTCAGCAAACACGGACTACAAAGTCGTGGCTGAGTCAACCCAGATCCTCAAAAGCTAGCTCCATTATCTCCACCTCATAGGGCAGAAAGATCGACTCCCTTACACAATTACGATAGCAGTTTCTTCGAAAGGAGGGTCGGCTATTGTGGAACATGCTCGAGGACATCTCCCGCATGCTGAGGGCTACTCCAAAATAGTTATTATTAGCAATGATCATCATGACCGCAATGGGAATCATAGGCACCACTGGCACCATAGTCACAATCAAAACCATAAACACCGTTATTGATTCTTTGTGTAATTTGCTTCAAACCAATAGTTCTTTGTTTTTGTGATTTATTTAATCATAGGGCAAATGGTTTGTGGATTTAATAGATTTGATTTTTGTTTGTCCTTTGAGTCTTATTTTTCCTCTATTTAGGGCTTTTTAGTCAATGAAATGATAACTCCATTGAGTGCATACTATTATGTGGTTGGGAAGTTATAATGCCTATTTTCGAAGCCTAACTTTAAAGAAACTTCTGGGTCATTCCAGATTCACATCAATAAGTTACTAAAAAGATTGATGTAAACTATAAAGCTATATAAACATCATTCACTTTCTAGTCTAAGATTTGGTATAGATCTCTCTATTCCTGTGCCTTAAATTATCAAAGCGATTACTAATAGACTTCTTTTTGAATAAAAAATGAAAGCGTTAGTTCAAATGAGACTTGAGTTTATCCTTTTCATTGTCGCTATTCCTGCTATTGAATTAGCACTCCTTATTCTAGGAGTGTACTCTGTTTTCGCGTTGTAGTGTTTTGATTGAGATAGGAAAGTTTTTGGGTTCGGAGTTGTTTGTAGCCAAGAAGTTAGGACATTTGAGATAGCCGAGTATCTTGGCTGCTTGAATGCTTTAGTTGCGAGTTAGGAAGAAGCTGTCTATCGAATGATGTAAGTATGGATTATTTTCGGCTAGTCTATCCTATAGTTGGTCGGAAATTCTTATCTATTTCGAGATTTTTTACAGTTTGGAATATTTGTTTTGGCTTATTCTCACTTCTTTCAAAAATTCATTTTGCAATGTTGTGGCCATTTGTTTTTTCTCTCGACCTTTTTTAGTTGATATTCTGTATACATTCTACTCTTTCTCTTCCAATTATGGCTTCCCATATGTGCTTTTTATTGTTGTTTATGACTTTTGGTTGTTATTCTCGTTTTTTTCTCGATACCCCTCTTTTGGTAGTGGCTCTTTATCATTTTTGATTGTTTACATGAATTCTTCAAGTTTTTTGAGAGGCCTGGAGATGAAACCCTACTAAGGCTGGAAAACAAAGCTGAATGATTTGATCTTTTTGGATTCTTTCAGCTGATGTATTTCGGGGTTGTTCAGGTTTCGTTACTATTTCCTCTCTTTCACTTTAGACTGTGCCTTTTTAAGCCATCTGTTTGTCTTCTCAAACGTCTTTTCAGTCCAAAAATTCAGTTGATACTTTTTGATACTTATTCTTCTGGCAAATAACTAAGACTTTTCAGTTTTATGAGATTTATTAATATCCTTAAATGATAGCACAGCATTTTGCATAGATTAATTCGCCTTTGCAGAGTTAATTTTTTGTACGATTTTAGTTGCTTTATTATTTTAGTTATTTTTGTTGGTGGATTAAGTATTGATGGAGGGTGACTATTCTTACTGCAGCTTATAAAACGTGAATAGTCCCATTTACTATTCTTTGCTTGACTCTTTGGTATTGAAATCTGTCTAGTTCTGCCAATACCGCCCAATTGTAAACTTATTCATAATAAAATAATAAGACTAAGTAACTTTATTATTAGATTCTTGATTCTTATGCTTTCCAATCTTAGTAGATATGGATACAAATATCTTAAAAAACATATCCTTTGTGCTTCAGCTGTGATTTTTGAGTGGTCTATTTCAAGAATTCTTCCAGCAAGATAAATTTTCCATCGATCATTGTGTTGTGGCTTAAAGAAATTCAAAGTGGCCATCAGCATTAAAACTATACAAAATAAGAAGATTTTTTCACTATTTAGTTTTACCCCGCTGAATAAAAGTCACGGCAAGGCGATTTCTTGTTCTTCAAACGAGCTCTTTAGCTTAAAAGCTCAAACTGATCTATTCTCCGAATTTATTTTTAACACCTATATTCGAAATAAATCAGTATTATTTAGTGCTTAGACAGCAAAATACGCTGTTTTCTTTGATTATGCTTGATATCGATCAAGGATTTTTCTTTAATTCCATTAGCTCTCTAATAAACCTTCTATTTCATAAGCTGTAATATAAGACGAATAACAGCTCTAAAATCATTTAGGAAAACCTAACTTTGTTTTAAGTCCGATTTATCTTAGTTGTTGCGTGGGTGGGTTTCTAGACATAGGTGAGGAGAAGAGGTGGAGAGGTACACAATTACAAAAATAAAAAAAGGAGTTTTAATAGATGGCTTAGAATTCGTATTGTATAATTATTTCTGAAGAAATTGCATAGATGTTCCATGAAGAAATAGAACCTCTTTTTTAAGCTGAATCCCAAGAGATTCTTACAAAAGAAGGGGTCTGTCCTACCTTAACTATTCGATCCTCTCCATCCAACTCATCCAACTCATCCAATAGTGTTAACATAGGCATCCATTCTTCCTTCAAAAGATTGATCGACAGTCCCAAAAGTTTGAGTGATGTCAGCCTTTAGGATGAGATATTCAGAGGTAACGCTGAGTTGCTCAGGACTGCTGTGATTGGATATTTGGAAATATGTCTAGGGTATAAGTTCTATGAAATTAGAACATTTCTTCCTGAGGTTATTATTAATGCAAACTAAAGTAAAGGATAAATTGAGGATTAGTCCATCTTAGATCTAATCACCTCAATCAAACTCCTCAACAATGAAAGTCAACAAGAGATAAATAATCCTATTTATTAATTCCCTTAAATCCTTCAGCTCTTCAGATAACTCAAACTACTTTTGGGCAAAGCCCTTACTCAAGAGTTTGCTTTAATACTTGCAAAACTCCTTGATCTGAAGGTTGCAGGTTTTAAAAACCTAAAAGATGTTGAAACCTTAGATCTGATTCCACAAATGGAACGTTTTTGGGGAGACTAGGGAAACTAAAAATTCATTTCAAATGGTTGGGAGATCTTTGAAGAAGTTGACTATTATTCAATTAAGAAGTTTTCAGTCTAAAAAGTTGAAGAGATGGCCTCCGTACTCTACTATACTTTTGAATTAGAGTACCTAACGCGTTCAAAGTCAAGCATAAGCAATGATGAAGTTTGCAGCAAATTCTGTGCTTTAGTTTGCCTATTTTCCTAAACTTTGTTCCTGACCATGAGTGGTATCAGACAATAGAAGTAGGACCTTTCGGAGTTTTTGCAAGAGTTGAAATTGGACATGTCCTCTGGAGAGGTTTAGAGCGAGCAACCCTTAAAACGTATCAAATTGTAATGATTCTGACAATTTATATCGCTTATTCATCACCAATCTATAAATGATGATTACGAAAGATATTGCTTGCACTACAGCTTTGCTGATGCTCGAAACTATACTTTACTTTTTAAGCATGGATTAGAGATGAATGGAGACCGAAACATGCAAAAAAATTACGGGATTAGAGTAAATACAAAATAAGTTACGAACAGTATCTTTTCTATGGCCTTGAAGCGAGTGCCGTTCACCCGGTATCGGATGATCACTTTAAGTTGACGGTAGACTTGACTCGGTTGTGTTATAGACTTTCCAACTTATTTTTTAGCTACTTAAGCTCATCATTCCTCTTTTTGATCTTGTCCTGCAGACTCTTGATATCTTTCATCTCGACTTCATTCCGATCCATGATCTTCTGCTTATGCTCCTGGTTAGTCTTATACTGCTCCTCCAGCAGAGAGTCCTGCCTTTTGATCTACTTCAGCAGCTATTCCTCCTTCTTGCTGTAGTTTTTGAGTTTGTTCATTTCTTCGGCATAGGCCACTCGGATGTTGAAGCTTTTATCATAGACTTGCGCTGCCAGTTTTTATCTTTCTTATTTCAAGCACTTCAACTTCTAGCTGAGTGCATTTTTTTGCTATCTGATCTCTTTCTGCTCTTTTAGCACCTGCTCTAATTTGTTGAGCTGTTTGAGTTCCTGCTGCTCTAGGACGAGAAGCGGTTCTTTGAAGCCATCTTTTTTGCTTCTGTTTTTGTGTTAGCTCCCAAGCCATGTGGTCTTGACTGAGGTGCTTCTGCTGATGGCCTTTTCCTCGCACATGGCTTTCGAAATGACATAGTCATCGAAATAAATATTATCCAGAAGTTCATTCTAAATAGTATAATACTCAAGTTCCCTGGCCAAGAGATTGATCTCCTTCTCGAGTTGTTGCGATTGTTTCTAAGTAGGGCAAGCAGTACCACCAAGCTGGATAGCGATCCTTCGTGTATTTTTTAGACTTGGACCACTTTGCGCTTCATGTTGCCCACCCTCAGTTGCAAGTTTTTCAGCTGGATCTGGTTGGTTATGGCTGCGTAGGACTCGGCGATGTTTTTGGGATGTGCGGGCATGCGGCTGTTGACTGGTGTGTGCGCCAGACGCTTATTGATATTGAAGTTGAGTTTCTGAATGGATGGCGGCGTACTTTGATATTGTTGATGCTGATTCTGTAGAAGTTGTTCTCGTCGTTGAGATAGTTTATCTGGTAGCCCAGTCTTTGGTTCTACTAATATAGCTATTATTCTTTTCTTAAACCCACTTACATCGAAATTACTGTTTTATATAAGCCAATCTAATCATAAGGGTTTGAGGGTTGGAGATACGGCATCTGGCAGCAATGGCTCAATGGATATTGAATGAAAAGCCATTAACATCGCGATTGGGTTATTATAAATACATGTAGCCATTCATATAGACTTTCTAGCTACTTTTACCAATGATCTTATTCCGTTAAACTATTCCTGGTCGTACTAATGCTGCTACATTCGGATGGTTCTCTTTATTATTGAAAAATACCAGATGAGCTATCTTCATTCTCCACACATATTCAACAGCCGGATGCCTCAAGATAATGCTGGACAGCTTTTGTCCTGAATTCATGCATTCTGAGTGCTTGATTTATATAGGTTCATGGGGTCATGAGTGGTGACGATCAGAATACATTGGTCGAATCTTTATAATTAGTTGATGAGCGTTTAGCCCGATCAGATAAAGAAGCTGAGAGTGAGATACCTGAAGTGCAACAAAGGTGATCTCCATGAAGGAGAGGTCCTCAACTTCATGTGCGTTGATCCCAACTGCAAAAGCAAGGGTCTGATCTGTCCCGTCTGCCAAAATACCACTCATCAAGGCCATCAAACTCTGCATCTCAAACTGTTTCTTGCGGAAATCAACAGGAATCTATACAACCACTAGGAATCACCCTAGCTCAGTGGCCTTTCGGAATACTTGAGATCTTTGGACACCTCAAAGAGATAGATGCAGAAGCACCTAAAAGATATGGTGGAGCAGCTGGCACAAAAAGTCAGGACGATCGAGTAGAAAATCGAACAGGGGTACTACCTCCTGAGAAAGGTCATTCTTTCGCAAGTATTTTTGGATGGATTTAGTCGACCGTTTCAATGAGGCTGCCTGAGCTTTACCGCCTTTTGACCGAAACCGACAGTTGCCAAGAGTAGAGCTAAATCCTGAAACAAATCAGCAGATACTCAGAGTTGCTCGAATACAAAGATAGTACCTGTGTCACGATTAAGATAAGATCATTACTGTTGACAGCTCCAAAAACCTAGTAGTCTAGTACGCCAGCAAGGCAGGCTCACTTGCTGCCCATCTAACCACAGTTGTGGCGGAGGTCTCCAAAATCTTCAACAATCTTCCGCTTTAGGTCAGCAAATTCGGAAGCAAGGAAGAAAAGTTGGAATAGGCGGGAACTACCATCTTTTCATCGACTGAAAAAACGTATTCCAATTATGATTTAGCTTTACTATCAACATTTCTGAAGACAAAGCTATCAAACTGAACCAAGGCGCAGAGTGCGGAATCGCTTTCACCAAACTTTAACCCGGAAAAACCGTGCAAAAGGCTTCCTTTAAGATTGTTTAACATGTTGAAGGTGATTTGGTCAGTATTGGAGTCTCCAACCCTCAGAACTTTAAGGCCAAAAACTTTTAAGTAAACTTAGGTATGCTTTTCACAATTTAGAGGGATAACCAGGTCTTTATGGTCTCTTTTCTTTGGGATTTCTATCAGACGATCTCGAAGGATAGGCTTTCATGTACTCACTCGGGGATACGATCGATGTGAGTTGGACTGCAAGTGAAAAGAAGCTGGTATTTGCTCGAAGGCATGGAATATAAAAATGCTAAACTCGGGTTCCAATCGAAAGCGAGGATCCTTCTAACTTTACATTCTATGTAATGTTATCAAGCCCCTCAACCAAAATAGAACTTGTTGATTGATATGATCAGAATTGTCTATTTGCTGCTCTGTTGGGTTATACAGCTAAAAAAAGATTAATCGATTCGAATCATTTTATATAAATTATGATTAATCAACAATCAAGTCAGCTAGAGTCATTGCAAGACTATCCATAATCTTACAATGCTTAAGTTTGACGACAGCATCGCATAAGTAGTACTAGTTGGGCCTCCAAAATAGACCCAGCTTAATCACTTATGCTACACAACTTCATATCTTTTTGATGATGGACATGTGGAATCGTCAAGGTTATTCGAAAACGATGCTTTGTTGATGAAAGTGAGAAACTAGAGAGGTTATTGATTTTACATGAAAAATATGGGTTTTAATACATAATTTTTATGTTAAAAAGTTCAAAGATGCAGTCTATCTGCTATTGAGGCAACTTCATTTAAGCTAAGTAAACGTGTTGAAAATGGAGGTTCAAAAAGTTTTGATATTCGATTTATGCTCTTGATTGTTGGCTAAATTAACAACACCATCATTTAATTAGATTATTACCATAGCTGAAAAATGACATGTTTTTCTCGGTTAATATTCCGGAAGCTATCCATGCTTGCTGTGAGATAGAGTATGGCAAGTTAGATCTAAAAAAATTTCAAAAAGAATCCAAAATAAGGTTACAACGTCACATAAAACGAATGATGAAGAGTATATAAACCCAAATAGCTAACTAATCACAATCAATTTATTTCTTGAAACTGCCTATAAGGCTGCTGATTCTGCAAAGCCTGGCTGGCTTGAACCTATAGATGTCTTTTCAGCATATACCTATAAGCGAAAAGCAATATAACTGCATAGATTGATTGTTACCTATTATCAGCAGCAGGCCTACCACCATGAGCCACACTGGTGGGGCAGAAGCTGCCTAGTATAGATTTACCGAACATTGGGATTGGTTTTCGTTCCAGTAGTATCCCTAAATGCAAGCTTGGCATGTGACCTATTCGCCGTCGAAAACGCAGTATGCGCAAAGATCCAAGTTGCACCTCACACACAGGCCATTATATTCGTAATAATTATCGAGGCATTACAAGCAGGAGCCATCAACTGCTGCACACCTCGAACAATTGTTATCTGCGCAAGGATGGCATTTGGCTTCCTTCAAGAAGTACCCAGTTTCGCATAAATCGCAGGCTCTGACGTTGTTTTCCTTGCATTGTTGACAGTTGCTGACAGAACACGATTGGCATTACCCATCGATCAGAAACATCCCTGAGATGCAGGTCATGCATTCTCTATTAGTGTCGCAGACGGCACAGTTGTTCTGTAAGCAAGGCGTGCAGACATTAGAAGTTTGTGGTATTACGTAGCCTTGGATGCAAGCTAGGCAGTTGTTTGAAGGGCAGCTATCGCAATTAGAATCAGTGCATTGTATGCATCCACCTTTAGAGAGGTAATAATTGCTGAGGCATTCATAGCAAGTGCCATTGGTGTAGCAATTTTGGCAGTTGATTGACGAGCATGATGCGCATCCGAGTATTTGGTTGATGGGTTTTAAAAAATAGCCCTGCATGCATTCTGTGCACACTCCATATCCACAGAATTTGCAGTTTGCTGTTTGGCAGGCTTGGCAGCTATTCGACGCTAAAACGTAGCCATCTGCGCAGGCACTGCAATTTGTAAGGGAAGAACAAATCGAGCATCCGCTTGCCGAGCAAGGCAAACATTCCACTGTTCCTGTCTTGGAAAGATAGAATCCAGTCGAACACGAGAGACAAATTCCTGCCAAATTTTCACAAGTCTAGCAATTCGGATCTATACATGAAAAGCACCTACTCACTCCCTTCTAGTCAGTGTTAAGAAAGCTGCCATTGAAGCACGATAGGCAGCTACCAAAAGAATCGCAGGTCCTACAAAGGTTGAGCTCGCAGCTTTCGCAGAAAGATCCCCCATTGATGTAGATTACGAAAAATCCTTACTTACAAGTTGAGCAAGTTTTGTTGTTATCGCAGGTTTTGCATCCATTTGCGCATTCTTTGCATACCAGGTTCGAGCCGGCGGGTTGGAGGTAGAAGCTCTCGAAACATTTGCTGCAGTTTCCGTTGCTGGAGCAACTCAAACAGTTCAATTATTGGCAATTGCGGCATTGCTGGTCTAA
>Ga0316217_10004825_pt1 | contig 14331 bp, 13 predicted proteins | sample 1anoAmetaG_FD_203633 | JGI IMG/M metagenome (GOLD analysis project Ga0316217, IMG submission 203633) | Freshwater microbial communities from Trout Bog Lake, Wisconsin, USA - 1anoA | ecosystem: Environmental > Aquatic > Freshwater > Lake > Hypolimnion/Profundal zone | place: USA: Wisconsin... | reverse complement strand
CAATTGCGGAAAGCTCAGCTTGTCGATGGGATTGCTCTTGTGGACGTACACCGACAGGGCATCAAGACACATCCTGTATTCGTGCGGACGGGCTTGGAACTTCTTGACGAAGTCCGCAACTTCGCTCGGTTTCATCGACCGCGAGGCGTCGCAGATGTCGGTGGTGCCGTTGAGCAACGCGGCGATCCCGGTGCCCGAGCCGCCGCCAGTGACCTGGACGGCCGTGCCGGCATGGCTTTTCATGTACGTCTCGGCCCATTTCTGACCGAGGACCACCATCGTGTCGGAACCCTTGACGGTGATGTCATCCGCGTGGGCAGTGGCGACCACGACGGTGGTGGCAACGAATGCCGCAAATGATTTAAAGATAATTTGTTTCATTATTGGTTCTTAGGTTAATTATGCGTCAGGCTTGTGACAGTTTGATAACGTTTCCGTGATTTTCCCCGGGCCGGGATTCCGCACTTGCGGAACCCCGGCCGCGGAATGGTTCGAGCATCAAGTTAGAAGTTGAACTCTGAGCGAAACATGACCTCGTCGAAATCCGATGGGCCATAGACAGGGTGTAACTCGCGGAAATGACTCCACGTGTGCATGTAGTCCAGCATCAGCACGATGTCGCGGCTGTCGCGGCCTTTGGGGTAATAGTTGATGCCGCCGGTGACGGTCTGCAGGTCATCCGGGGTGCGCTTGCCGCCGACCATGCCGTTATCCGGAGTGAACGACTCCCACTTGCAGACCAATTCCAGCTTCTTCGGCACAATCTGGTAAGCTGCGAGGGCCCAGTAACCATTCGCCGTGAAATGCGGGACTTTGGCCAGCGCGTGATCGTACTGCGTCTGGAGATATTCCGCTTGGATGGTCAATGGTCCGCACTCGAACCGTTGATCGACACCGCCCGCCTGCCGATAGCTGTCCTTCGTTTGGACGGACAACCCCGAGAGCCGCCCATCGGCTCCCACCACCACGTTACCGGTTTGGGTGAGCAATGTATTGGTCGCGTCGCTGGAGAAATATCCATCCACGCCAATCTTCCACGAGGTCGGCTGACCGAGGAATTGCCCCTGGAACGGCTGTGCCTCTACCCGGCCCATGTACATGAAGCTACTGTTATCATTGACGGTTACATTGCGGTTATTGCCGTTGAAGATCCCGAACCAGTATGTGACCAGGTCTTTTTGCTCCGGCCAGAGGTCGGCCAACGGTTTACCCCAAAGCATCACCCCGAGCTGACGTTCGGGCCGCAACGCTTCAGTGACGGCCGAACGTTCCGGCGTGAGCGTGAACATATCAGGGATCATGAACTGCTCCATGCCGAATGGTGTATCGAACTGGCCGAACTTGACGTTGGCTTCGGCAAACTGGTGATAGTTGATAAAGATGTCGGTCCCGGAGAACGCCGTGCGATTACCGCTCCCGTTGAGACCGCCATTGCCACTGTTAACGCCATCACCCTGCTCGAAGTCGCCCATGATTTTGAAGTCGAATTCATCGTTCAAATCGCCCCACGCACCGAGACGTGCCCGGCGGAGCCGGAAGCGGTCGTAGACGCGGTGGTTGTTCGCAGCGGTATCAACAAACGAACCGCGGTAGGCGTCCACACCGCCAAACTCGCCCTGCCCCTGCACATACCCGCCCAGGACCACTTTTTTATCCTTGGCGAATGGAATGATAAACTGCGCGAACCCGTTGGTTGCGGCCGGTTCCACAACGGCCTGGGTTTTGACTTGATCCAGTTCAGTCCGGAGCACTTCATTTTGTTGTTGCAGTTGCTGAACGGCATCCTCCAACTTCTTGATGCGGTCAGGCGGCAGGTCATCGGCCTGGACACGACCGCGCCACGCGGCGGCCAAGCACAACATTGTGATCGTACACTTTACTACTTTTCGGTTCATTGCTACTCCTGTTTGGTTGGGTTTAATCTCCGAACTCCAAGTTTGACTGGCGTGACGCTAATCAGACCGTGTGACAAACCAAGGTCAGAAATGTTACAGAACGGTGACATTTCAGCGCGTGACGATGTCCCACTGGACACTGCAGCGCCGGCGCGTTACGGTGCCGTCCATCGTGAATAACCAGCGCCGCGCAATTTTTTGCCTCAGCTTGACTCTCATTCTTCCGTTGTGGCTGGGTGCCGGTGTTGTCAAGGCCGCCGACATTGGTGCGGCCGCAATTGCCGCGCACATCGAACGTCTCCGCAGCAAATTACCCGCCGACACTTACACCATCGTGAGTCAACCGCCCTTCGTAGTGATTGGCGACGAGCCGGCCGCGATCGTCCGCGACCGGGCCGTCCACACGGTGGGCTGGGCCGTTGACCGGCTGAAACAGGACTTTTTTGAACAGGACCCACCGGCCATCATTGACATCTGGTTGATGAAAGACGAGTTGGGCTATGCTGCCTGCGCGCGCGGGATGCTCGGCAGGCAACCCCAGATCCAACTCGGCTTCTACGCGAGCGCCCAGCGTGCACTCGTCATCAACCTCACGGCTGGCACCGGCACGCTCGTGCATGAAATCGTTCATCCATTCATCCATGCCAATTTCCCGGCCTGTCCAGTTTGGTTCAACGAAGGCTTGGCGTCGCTCTTCGAGCGGGCCGACGAGCGCGCCGGTCACATCATCGGCCTCACCAATTGGCGCTTGCCACATTTGCAACGCCTGATTCGCGCCGATCGCTGCCCGACCATTGCCGCCGTCACCGCGCTGGATCGTGGCGAGTTTTATAATCGTGACGAAGCCGACAACTACGCCGTCGCCCGCGGCCTTTGCTATTACTTGCAGGAGCAGGGCCAACTCGTGCCGTTCTACCGCGCGTTCCGCGCCAACTACCAAACTGATCCCACCGGCCTGCGCACCTTGCAGCAAACACTACACGAAGCCAACCTGAGCCGCCTGCAAATCAAATGGGAAAAATTTGTGCGCGCTCTCACCGTCACAACCTAACAAAGGAAACCATGCTAAAATCCAAATCACTGTTCGCAATTACGCTGCTCACACTGGCCACCGCCTGTGCACTGACCTCAACCCCATCCGTGGTCGTCGGCCCCGTCGGGCCGGCTCCGGAGACCAACCGCAAAACCCTGCCGCCGCCCGCGACTGGCGATGGCTTCCTCGAAGTTCACTCCGCGATACGAGCCTACGTTTCCGAACGGGAAATGTACCGGGTCCACACCGCCTACGGCATCTATACGCCGGACGGTCGGCGCTTCAAAAGCGTCCAAAACACCCAGGGCCTGAACACGCCCGAGGCGCTGGTCATTGCGTTGCCACCCGGCGCGTATGACATTAAGGCGTGGGCTGACGGTTTGATTTTGGTCAAAGTTCCCGTCGTGATCGAACCCCACCGGCTGACGCGCGTGAATCTTGAAGCCGGTGATGCCGACCTCGCCAAGAAAGCCAAGCCCGAGCAACTGGTCAGACTACCCGACGGCCGGATCGTCGGCTGGTCCGCCACCACCCCGCCGCGCTGAAGTCGCCGGTTGACAGCTCGTTACAAGCAGTCCGAATTTCGTTGCGGGGCCGGCACGCGGCCCACAACATTCTTGAAGACAACCGCTTTTTTTGGTCCGCGTCAGCGCAGGCGCAAGCGCGAAAACAGCCATACTTTGAACCAGTCCAGCGCTAAAAAGTACAGCACTGCGGCAGTGGCAACCTCGGCGAGCAGGACCGGGCTGATGGCCGGCACGTGCCAACCCGCCAGCGTGACCACCGCTGTCATACTCAAGCCGAAGATCGTACTCCAGAGCATTTCGCGGCTCGGCAGCGAAGTCCAGCAGTGGTGGCGCTCGCGCAAAAGATAAACTCCGGCTTGGGAACTCAAGACCAGCGTTGCAAACGTCAACGTTTTCAGCCGCTCCAGGTCCATGTGCAGGACGCAGTCGGCCAGCAGAAACACTCCCAGGCTGAAGATCAGTTTGCAACCGGCGAGTACTACGCCGGTAATCACGATTGGGCGGGTCCGCCATTGATTGGGCCGAGCCGACACACTCATACGGTCGGTTGTCAGCGCCATCGTGAGGAAATCGTTGAGGAAAATGATCAACACCATCAGCAACGGCGTAAGCGGCTTGTGGCCGGTCAGCAGGAAGCCGATGACCAGCAGGAGCATGATCTCGATTTTTTTGGCGAGCATGTTGAGGGTGTAGGCCATCACGCGCTGAAACACCCGGCGGCTCGCCTCGATGGCGGGCACAACACCGGCCAGACCCGGTTTGGTCAACACGATAGCGGCGGCGGCCTTGGCGACGTCGGTGGCGTTGGCCATGGCAACGCCCGCCTCGGCCTGGCGCAACGCCGGCGCGTCGTTGACCCCGTCCCCGCTCATGCCGACCACCGCGCCCTGCCGCTGAAAGGCGCGGACCAATCTGAATTTGTCTTCGGGAAAAACTCCCGCGAACACGCTGTTGGCCAGCGCGCCAGCACTGAGATCGCCGTGCAGATCGGCAGGCGGACAGACCTGCGGTGGAATGCCCACCTGTTCGGCGACGGTGCGCGCGGTAAACGCGTTGTCGCCCGTTACCATCACGACGCGCACACCGGCGTCATGGATCGCTTGGATGATGGCACGGGAATCATCACGCACCGCATCTTCGAGGCCGACGAGGCCGGCAAACCGCACTTGCCCGTCGTTGCCGGTTGCCACGGCGAGCACACGCTGGCCGCGCGCGGCCAGCTCGTGTTCTTGCGGCAGCCACATGGATTCCGGCACACCGCAAAGTGGGGCGATGATTGCGAGGGCACCTTTCATGTAGCGGTGGACGCCATTACCCTCGCGATACACGGCTTCAGCGCGCTTCGTCGCGGGATCAAACGGATTGAACTCGACGCGCAGCGCGCCGTTGCCTGTCAGACCACGCACCGCTGCGGCGCGCGCCATCGCGCCGTCCACAGGGTCGTGTCCCGCCGGATCGCTGGCAAGCCACGCGGCGTGCAGCAACCGCTCCTCGTCGAACCCGTCCGCCGGTCGCAGCGTGCTAACGGTCGCTTCGTTGCGGGTGAGTGTGCCGGTTTTATCGCTGCAGAGCACGGTCATCGTGGCGATGTCGTGCAATGCGCTCAGGCGCGTCACCAGCACACCGAACCTCGACAATTTCAGCGAGCCGAGCGCGGCGGCAAGCGTAAACGTTGCCGGCAGCGCGACAGGAATGGAGGCCAGCAAGATCATCACCACCAGTGGCAGCGTGTGCGCCAACGTCAGCCCCTGCACATGCGCGACGCCAAAGATGATGACGATCAGTCCAGCGTTCAGAACGAACAAATCGCGAACAACGCGAACAATCTCTTGCTCCTGCCGATTGGGCACGTGGGCGGTGCGGACCAACTCCGCTGTTTTGCCGAAGAAGGTGTGCGCGCCAGTCGCCGAGACAATGCCAGTGGCTTCGCCGCCACGCACCAAAGCGCCGGCATAGGCGGTCTGGCCGTGCGCGATTTGGACGGCGGCGGATTCGCCGGTGAGCGCCGATTGATCCACGAGCAGCGCGTCGTCGCCGACCTGCACGTCGGCCGGCACGATCCCGCCCTGGCGCAGATGAATCAGGTCGCCGGGCACCAATTCTTCCGCACTGACGGTGTGCCACTGGCCACCGCGCCGGACACGGGCTTCGACATGGAGTTGCTGGCGCAGCAACGTCAGTGCCTTCTGCGCTTTTTCCTCCTGCAAAAAGCTGAGCACGGCGTTCGCCACCAGCAACCCCGCAATCACGATGGCTTCGACCCGTTCGCCGAGAAAGAGCTGGATGAGGATGGTCGCTTCCAACAGCCACGGAATCGGCGCCCAAAATCGGCGCAGGAATTGGCGGAGTGGCTGAGGTTGTTCCTCGCGCACGGCGTTGGGACCGAACTGCGCGAGGCGCCCACGAGCTTCGGTGACGGTCAGACCGGCCGCGACGCTGTACTGCAACCTCGCCGGCTCGCTCGCGACAGTGGTTGGTGACGTAGGTTCCATGGTTCAACCTGATCGATAATATCCCAGCCGCGCGTTCACGCTGCTGCGGTCATCAGTTTCAACGTCCGATTCTCGTGCGTGGTTTCGACGATTAGGTAAAAACGGTCCGGCGCGCTGGAGGATAAATATGAACAGCGGATATCCACCCCCGCGTGTTCCAACTTCGCCAACAACCGGGCGGCCACACCGGGCCGGTATGTTGCTGGACCGAGCAACACCACGGTATGCATCTGGCAGTCGTAACCAGCCGCTTCGAGCACCTGCCGGACCTCTTCCGTCCGAGTGGTTGTCAACAACAACAGCAATCCCTCGCGATCGGCCAGATAACCATGGGTCAACGTTGGGAGGTGATGGTCCGCCAACAATGCGAGCGCATCCGCCGGTCGCCCCTTGTTGGATGGGATGCGAACCCGAATTTCAACTTTACTGCACGCAGTCATCGGGTGGTCACTTCCGAGCGTTTGAAAGGTGGTTTGGTTGTTCATCAGCGCTCCCTCCTTCTATTTTGTGTGGAAGGTATTGGTTGCTGCGCCTCGTGGTTTGGAGGTTTGGCTCAGGGGAGTAGCAATCGCTGGCGGTGTGCCGAGGACGCTTTCCAACGTCGCAAGTAATTGCGGCGTGTCCAGCGGTTTTTCCAAAAAAGCCGCCGCGCCTTCCCGCAGACAGGCGGCCCGTAATTCGGGGTTGCCGACAGCCGTCAACACAATCACAGACATGGCCGGAAAGATCTGGTGGACAGCATATACCACCGTCATGCCTGTCATCAGCGGCATTTGGAGATCTGTAATGACAAGATCAATGCGCGCTTGTCGGTGAGTCAGAATATCGATCGCATCACCCGCCCATTCAGCACAGATAACGCTCGCTCCTTCGCCACGCAAAACCTTCGCGAGCGCCCGCAGGATACTCGGGTCGTCATCAATTATCAGAATTGATTTATTTTGGATGCTCATCTCATCAACCACTTCGCACTCCTCGCAGAAATGATGCCAATATCTCAACGCATGGAGGAAGTGTTTGCTCTGCAAATGCTTTTAGACTACAGCCTGCGCCTTTCTCCAGTGTGCGCTTACAACCCGACTGCCGGAGTGGCAGTCCTCGCACTGCCATCGTGGCCGTCAAATTGGCAGTCGTGTCACAACCCTGCATTCTCCATTTTGAGATTGCGTTAAGATGGTGGAGGTAGCTCGGTACGGGAACATTGATTTTTGAAACCCACAGCCGCAACCACAAATCCGCTCGTCACCGTGCGGGTGGCCATCGACCCCAGCATCATTAGCTGCCAAACGGAAAGACAAGCCGCAAACCGAACAGCGCCTGGCCGGTTTCGTCATCGTGCAGCGAGAGGTTGAACATGAGCTTTCCTTGGGCAAACATGTTCGCTAGCGGAGTGGAGAAACGCCGCTCCGCCGAATTAGGTGCAAAACCGGTCGTCCACAGATGGTCCAGACCGTAATTCCGTATCACCTTAGGAGTAATGTAATGCTGTTCCGCCAAATCGGAGACAAAACCGGTCGTCCACGGCTGGTTGAGGTCGGAGCTAAACTTCAGCTGGTTAGCCAACTGTTCAGGAACAACTGTGATCTTATCGAGTTTGTCCCTGCCTGCCGACAAAGCGTCGCCGATTCCCGCCGGGTGAGCTTGATGGACGCCGTATCTCGCCTCAAACTTTGCCCAACCGTTATCATTGGTGGCAATGGCAGCCTTGGGGTGGTCTGTGCCTTGCCCGCCTGAAGCCTTGGCATGGGTGATCGCACTCAAATGCGACTGGCCTTCCTTTGCTGGCGCACCACTGGCTGCGAGCACCACCCGCCCATCGATGAGCACCCAACTTGCCACCACAGCCATGATAATCATCCTAACCATGTGAAACTGTTTAAACTTCACATCCAGTTCACCTCCACCAAAAATCACTTTATTTGATCAGTAATGCCGGGACGTTCTCCCGAATTTTCGGTGTTGATCATGAAGTCAATGACCTTTTCGCTGACCCCGCTGTTCTTCAGGTCGATGATTTCGGCCGTCGTCAGGTGAAACACCGCATGATTATTGCGAATCTGACTCAGAATGACCGCATCACTGAGTCCACTTTTGACCAACACTTTGATTTCCGCCACCGTCATGGTGTGTTTTTGATTGTCTGGCTGTGCTGGTGGATTTTGCACGGCTGGCGCTGGTGCAGATGGCTGAGCGCTATTATCTGCTGGAGGTTGTGCGGGTCGTTGGGGCTCGTAATTCACTGTAGGCGGACTGTAATCAACTGGTGGTTGAACGGAATAGTATCCAGGGCCAGGATCAGAATAGTAGTATGGCACGCCGTAATCGTATCCAAACCACGGATCGCCACCCCAGCCACCGTACCCATATCCGTATCCGCCGCGACATCCGTATCCGCCACCGTAACAGCCTCCACCACGTCCTCCACCGAATCCACCGCCGCCGCCATGACCGCCGCCGCCACCAAATCCACCATGACCTCCACCGCCGCCGCCACCGCCGCCGTGGGCCAAGGCTGTGGATGCAGCAACCAGTAAACTGCTGCTAACGATCACGACACTCACGAATTTAGCAACTGTTTTCATAACAGTTTTGTGATCAATAATACGTGTCATATGCATCACACTTCCTTTCACTTTTTAATGCTGAAATCTGAGTTAAACTGGTTAACCTTCAGATCCAACTCGTCTCTGTCCTGAAGAATCACTTTGCCTCCCAGCCGACAATTATGCCATCGTATGCTCGCACCATGTCACTGGCCTTGGCCCCTTGGAAAAGCTGGTGCGTGTTGGCTTCCAAGTTAACTGTTGTCACGCGGCCCGCTTGAATCACCACAGGCACTTTATATAACGCATACCCGTCCCCCCAGCCTTGGATCGTGTAGTTGCCGGCTGGCAACTCGACAGTTTTCGGGATTGGGTCATGATAGCTTGCGGCATTGCGAACGCTCATCACCCGCTGGCCGTTGGCATCATAAACGCCGTAATCGGTATGCACGCGATACCACGTCTCCTCGTCGATTGGATAGGTTTTCATAAGCGAATAAACCGTCAAGAATCCATTCGCGGTCGACTGAGTTTGACCCAACGGACCGGGCCCGACCGGAGTGTTCAAAGCGTGTTGCGTCGAACACGCGCCCGCCAAGGAAATTATCCCGATCACCGTTAAGAATCTTAATTGAGCGATCATATTGATGCTCCTTTCTGAGTGGCACTGCCTTAACCACTCATCTCACTCCTTGCAGAAGTGATGCCAATGTGCCGACGCGGGAAGGAAATGTTTGCGCTGGAAACACTTTCAGTCGACCGCCGCACCTTGGGCCCGGCCGCACTCGCTGACCCGGCTGCCGTGGTGGCAGTGTCACACTGCCACCACGGCAGGTGTGTCAACAGCTTTCAGGCAAGAAGTGGCGATCCAGCATGCGCATGGGACTGCCGAGAATATCCGCCACAAGCTGGACTTTATGCGCCACCAATTTCAACCAGCTAACTGACGCCGTCGTCGCCAAGAGCCGGCAATTGTCAAATACGACCGCAACACCCCCTTGCGTTGATTGAACATGATCACCACAATGCCCCCCTGCTCTACCCGGCCGTCTGCCCGACACGTTTAGAACGGCCAAAGACGGATCGGTGCAGGCGTAACTAGGTTCCCCCAGTACATTAGCGCCGTTAGCAAATGCCAAGCGCACCACGCCAACACACCAACGACAGTCAGCAAGTAGAGGAAGAGCAACCGACGTTCAAGATCCTCGGGGCCTAACTGTTGATGCAAATGGAACATTCCACGTCGCACTTATAATCACCTCCTAAGCGTTCATAGCACGCGTCCGCCAAGGAAAATAACCGATCACTGTCACCAACTTAAACTGCGCGATCATCTTAACGCTCCGTTCTGCGCGGTATTGCCTTAACCACCCACTCCCGACTCCTTGCAGGAGTGATGCCAATGTGACGACGCGGTACGGAAGTGTTTGCGTTGGAAACACTTTTTAGTCGACAGCCGTGTTTCACATAGGCGGCAGATCAGAGTGTGGCTGCCGTGTTGGCAGTGGTTACCCGCTTTCGTGGGAGAAGTGGCGATACATCGTGCGCGGCGGAATGCCGAGAATGTAGGCCGCTTTCAATTTGTTTCCGCCACATTGGTTGATGGTGGCTGTAACGAGACGTTTTGTTGCCGCGTCCAGAGTCGTGCCGATCGGGATGGCGACGACCTGGCCGGCTGGCGTGGTCGCGGCGGTGGCAGATGAGTCGCCGACGGCCGGCGAAAAGCTGAAGCTGGTGATCGTGTCGACGGTGGCCAGTGCCACGGCGCGCTGCATGACGTGTTCGAGTTCGCGCACATTACCGGGCCAAGTGTGCGCCCGCAGTTGGTCCAGCGCCGGCGGGGCGATGGCACACACGTCTTTTTGCATCTCGGTTGCAAATCGGCCGAGGAAATGACCGGCCAGCAGCGGGATATCGTCACGCCGGTCCCGCAACGGCGGCAACAGGATGTGGACGGTGTTGATCCGGTAATACAGGTCCTGCCGAAACGTGCGTTGCCGAATCGCCGCCGGAATGTCGGCGTGCGTGGCACTCAGCAGGCGAACATCCACCTGAATGTCGCGCGTGCCACCGACGCGCTGAAACCGGCCGTCTTCCAACACGCGCAGCAATTTGGCCTGGAGTTGCGGTGTCATCTCGGCAATTTCGTCCAGCAGCAGCGTGCCACCGTCAGCCAACTCAAACTTGCCGGGCTTGGCGGTGGCGGCACCGGTAAACGCGCCGCGTTCGTGGCCGAACAACTCACTTTCCAGCAGCGTCTCCGGGATCGCCGCGCAACTAAGTTTCACGAACCGCTGGTCGTGGCGAATGCTCAAGCCGTGGATAATGTCGGCGACGACCTCCTTGCCGGTGCCGCTCTCGCCTTGGATAAGCACTGCAACATCCGTACCCGCAACCTGACGGACAAGGTCTTTCACGCCGATCATCGCCGGACTGTCGCCCAGCAGGGCGTTCGTACCACGCTGTTGCTGGAGCTGGCGCCGCAAGTGCACATTCTCGACCGCCAACTTCTGCTTTTCCACCGCTTTCGCGACGGTCTTCAACAGCGCGGTGCTGTCGAGTGGCTTCTGGATGAAATCGTAAGCACCGAGTTTTATCGCTTCGACCGCTTTTTCGACCGTGCCGTGGCCAGTAATCATCACCACTTCCAATTCAGGCCACTGTTGCCGCGCCTGTTGCAGCAACGCGATGCCATCAAGGTCCGGCAGGCGCAAATCAGCGATCAGCAGTGCCACCGCTGCGCCGCGCAGGTAATCCAGCGCTTCGCATCCCGACCCAACACTCGTCACCCGGTAACCCTCGCCGGCGAGCACTTTACCGGCGGCGGTGCGCATCCGTTCGTCATCGTCCACCAACAGGATATTCGGCCGGCTCGTCACGTCAGGCCCCTTCCTTCAGTGGCAAAAAGATTGTGAACGTTGTGCTCTTGCCCAAAGTGCTCTCACACTCGATGTGGCCACCGTGTTCGCTGACGATTTGCTGCACGAGCGCGAGCCCCAAGCCGGTCCCGTCTGTCTTGGTTGTAAAAAACAACTGAAAGACCTGCTGGAGCTGTTCCGGGGTCATGCCCGCGCCGGTATCCGTGACGCGCAACAGTACTTGATCGGCCTGGCACTGTGTGGAGATGGTGAGAGCCCCGCCATGGGCCATCGCTTCAAGGCTATTACGGACCAGGTTCAGAACGGCCTGCCACAACTGCTCGGCATCGGCGTTGATCGTGGTCAGCGTCGGATCAAACTCGGTCTGTAGTTGCACGTTGGCTTCCGCGAACTCACTGAGCATGAAAGTCAGCTTTTGGTCGAGCCACTCATTCACTGGCAGTGGTCGCCGGTGCGCCTTGGGCAGCCGGGCAAACTTCAAATAGTCCTCGAGGACGTGTTGGATGCGCTGGACCTCGCTCCGCATTTCATTCACCAACACACGGCCCTCCGTCGGTGGATGGGCGCTGGTGTCGGCCAAGTGGTCAATTTCCTTGTGGATCAAGTCGAGATTCAGGGTGATTGAACCAAGCGGGTTGCGAATTTCGTGGGCGACTTCCGCCGCCATCGTGCCGACTGTGGCGAGGCGCTCCGCTTGGAGCTTGGCCTTTTCCATGCGCTCGCGCCGGAGGATCTCGGCTTGCAGCGCCGCGGTCCGCTGCTGGACGATTTCTTCCAAGTGGTAACGCGCGATGTGAAACGCCGATAACAGCACGACCACCACCAGAAAAAACACCAGCAGCATCACGGCATTCCAATACGGAATGACCGGGTGGGTATAGACATACCCACTCATCAAGTTCCCAATCAACCACACGGCGGCGGCAACCACTGCCAGAAAGAAACCAGCCGACCGGCCGACAATCCAACACGCCCAGGCGATCGGGATTAAATAAAACGCGCTGACATGCAATTCCAGGCCAGTGAGATAGCCGACCACACCGATCAATGCGACCAACCCCACCGCCACCACTGTCACCATCGGCTTTGGCAGAAACAGCGGCCGCTGGATCAGACTGCGCAGTGTCATTGGGTACGATACATCAATTTCAGAAAAAACTCGCCCGATCCGCCTAGCCGAATTGTCGGTTGCCGCGCCAAGCGCATGGACAGGGGGCGGCAACTGGTCTGGGACCAGTGCCACACGATTGCGGCGAGCCGATTTCATGCCATCACCTTTCTTCTTCCATTACTACCCAACGATCTGCACCTTACTTCCCGTGTCGAGCTTCGCCGGCGTCGACCAGCTCGGACCGCACAACCCGCCCGAGCCGGCTGGTTACTGTGTCGCACCGATCTCGAAATTCAAAATGGCGCGCTGGATTTGGTAGTCGTACTTGGCGCCGGTATGGGCAATTTCCGCGGTGGTCTTGGCGAGTTGGGACTGGCTGAGCTCGACGATGGAACTGCTGCCAACTTTATAGCGGGCTTGCGCCAGGTCGAACGCCTGGCTCGCGTTTTCAAAAAGCTTTTTGGTGAGGTCGAGCCGCTCGAACGCGTAGTTGGTGTTCAAGCTGGCCGTGCGCACATCGTTGATCGCAGTGTTTTCAGCATCCCGCACGGTGGCCGCGTTCGCTTGGGCGCGGTACTCGGCTTCGGAGCGCTTGGCGGAATTCAGGCCACCGTCGAATATCGGCAGGCTCAAGTTGACACCGGCGGCGGCATAGCGATCGCTGAAATGCGCGTCGTCACGCACGGGAATGAATCCGCCGCTGCCGAAAGCACTGACCGTCGGATAATTCAACGCCTGTTGCGCCTTGGCGTATTGCACGGATGCCTCGTGCTCCAGCCGGAACCGGGCCAAGTCGGGGCGTTTCGCCAGCGCTGCCATGATCATTTCTTCCGGGTCGGTAGCCAACGGGACCGGCGGTGGCTCCTCGCCCAACTGGTAGGTGCGCAGCTCGCGATCGCCGAGCAAGGTTGCGAGCCCGGTGAAGGCCTCTTTCAGATCCGTCGCCGCTTTGGCCACGAGCAGTTGGCCTTCTTCGTAGGCCACCTTGGCAAAACTCAGGTCGAGGTCGGACTTGAGCTTGTTTTCTGCCAACACGGTCACTTGGTCGAGGATCAACTTCCGCGTGTCCAGCGTCTGGCGCGCCACGGCGAGGACGGATTGGGCTTTCAGCGCCGCGAAGTACGCCACGTCCACCTGCAACAGGATGGCCACGCGTATGGCTTGGGAGTTTTCTTCCTGCGCGCGGGACTGGAGCCGGGAACTGTTCAAGAGATGCTGGGTGCGCCCGAAATCGGTGATCAACTGGGTGAGCGTCAGCCCTTCGGCGTTGCGCTCGTAAATCGCCGAGTTGCTCAATCCCCGACCGGCGGCGATCCGCGTATTATCGCTGCCGGTGCCGACCGCTGTCGAGTCGAATGTCAAAGTCGGCAGAAATCCGGCCCGCAGTTCCCGCACAACCTGCTTGGCCGCCAGGGCTTCGAGTTCGGCTTGGGAAATTCGCGGATGGTTGCGCAGCGCGATCGCGCGCGCGGCTGGCAACGTCAACGGTTGCGGTTCCGCGGCACACACGGCGACGCCGACGATGAATGCCAGGCAGAAATATTTCATGCGGCCTCCGTGGGCGTGGCGGCGGCAAGCTCAGGTTTGCGCCGATACACCAGCAAGTATGCAGCGGGCACGATAAACATCGTCAGCACAACCGACACGCCGAGGCCGCCAATGATGGACCGGGCCAACGGCGCATATGATTCCGAGCCGGTGCCGAGCTTCAGCGCCATCGGCAGCAAGCCGAATAGCGTCGCCAGCGAGGTCATCAGAATCGGGCGCAACCGGACCCGGCAAGCGAGCGCAACGGCCGCGAGTAGCGGTTTGCCGTCAGCCCGGAGCCGGTGGGTGAATTCGACGAGGAGA
>Ga0316217_10004824_pt1 | contig 14333 bp, 6 predicted proteins | sample 1anoAmetaG_FD_203633 | JGI IMG/M metagenome (GOLD analysis project Ga0316217, IMG submission 203633) | Freshwater microbial communities from Trout Bog Lake, Wisconsin, USA - 1anoA | ecosystem: Environmental > Aquatic > Freshwater > Lake > Hypolimnion/Profundal zone | place: USA: Wisconsin... | reverse complement strand
GGCCACTTCCGCAATGCGGTCGGAACCGCTGGGATGGTCGGCGCATGTCATTTCCACCCGGCAGAATTTCCTGGCCGCGTGGGAAATCCGCTCGTCGTCCGTGGCGACGACGATTTCGCGCAATGATTTCGCCCGCTGGCATTGCTCGACGACGCGCTGGATCAGCGGTTTGCCGGCGATGAGCGCCAGCGGTTTGCCGGGAAACCGCGTCGAAGCAAAGCGCGCGGGAATGACGCCGATAATGTTCTTTGGCGGTGAACAAAGCTGTGGCAGGAAGTCCCGCAAACATTCCAGGAGTCGTTTGTGTCGCTCAATGGAAATGGCCCCAATGCTGCCTATGATTGCGGAGCGCGGCAGGGTTAGCAAATCTCCCGTTCGGATTAATGATTCCTGTTTCAGACCGCTGCCGCGGAAATCAACATCAGTTGCCTGGACTATTTCATCAAACCCATGAACGCAACGCCTCAATTGTGTGCTGACGCCACAGACCAGCCAGTCGGCAAACGGCGGAATTTCGCGCAGAGCAACCGCCGGACGTTTCTTGACTTGCCCATCCGCTTGCGGAAAGGACGCGAGAATGACATCGCCCTCCTTCATTTGGAAGGATCTTCGAGAATCTTAGCGTCAGAATAATCCGGTTCGTCATCGCCATAGGTGTGGGCAAAAGCGGCCTGGGCGAATGAAAACCATTCGGCGCGGTCTTTCGCCTCCGCATCTGGTTGCGGCACCACCACCAGTACAGGGGTGTTGGGCGCGAGATCGCCCGGTTCATCCAGGCAAATCTGTTTGCCATCAAAATGGGCTTTGAGAGTGATTGCGCTCATGCCTCACTTTAATGCCAAGACGGCAGCATCCGCAAGCCATCAAAAAAAGGCGGCTTTAGGGAGACCATCCAGCCATCCAGCCATCCAGCCATGCCGGCGGGAATCCAGCCGGAAGTTGGCTTTCGCCACCGCAAAAAACACGTTGAATTTGCCAATAAAAGTCCAGCGCCCGCGCCGCGACTCGGTTAATGTTAGCGACGTTAGGTAGGCCTTTAACTGCCGTTCCCTAAAATGAATACCGCAAGAAAAGCCAAAGCGATTCGCGCCAGCCGCGCCGTGCCTGCCCGGGGCGTGGATTGGCTGCACAACCCCGTTTTCAACAAAGGCACCGCCTTTACCGAGGCCGAACGCGATCTGCTCGGCCTGCGCGGCCTGCTGCCCCCGCACGTGCAGAGCATGGAGGAGCAGGTGCGCCGCGTGCTGGCCAATTTCCGCAGCAAGTCCAGCGATCTGGAGCGCTACATCCAGATTGTGGGCTTGCAGGACCGCAACGAAACGCTCTTTTACCGGGTGGTCATGGATCATCTGGAGGAAATGATGCCCATTATCTACACCCCGACCGTGGGCAAGGCCTGCCAGGAATATGGCAACATTTTCCGCCGTTCGCGCGGGCTTTACATCTCCATCAACGACCATGGCCGCGTCGCGGACGTTTTGCGCAACTGGCCCACGCGCGACATCAAAGTCATCGTCGTCACCGATGGCGAACGCATTCTCGGCTTGGGCGATCTCGGAGCCTCCGGCATGGGCATCCCGGTCGGCAAACTATCGCTCTACACCGCCTGCGCCGGCATCCATCCCACGCAATGTCTGCCCGTGACGTTGGATGTGGGGACCGACAACGCCTCCTTGCTCGCGGACTCGCTCTATATCGGCCTGCGGCAAAAACGCGTTCGCGGCGCGGACTACGACGCCTTCATCGAGGAATTCATGCTGGCCGTCGAAAAGCTGTTCCCGGGCGTGCTGGTGCAGTTCGAGGATTTTGCCAATCAAAACGCCTTCCGCCTGTTGGAGCGCTATCGCGAGCGCGCCTGCACTTTCAACGATGACATCCAGGGCACCGGGGCCGTGGCGCTGGCGGGCATCCTCTCCGCGCTGCGCGTCACCGGCGGAAAATTGTGCGATCAGCGGGTGCTGTTTCTGGGCGCGGGCGAGGCCGGTCTGGGCATCGCCGAAAACATGGTCAGTGTGCTCGTCGGCGACGGCCTCACCCTGGCCGAGGCCCGCCAGCGCTGCTGGTTTGTGGATTCCAAGGGACTCATTGTCAAGGATCGCGAGCAGTTGAGCGGACACAAACTGGATTACGCTCACGACCACGCGCCTTGCGCCGACCTGCTTTCCGCCGTCCAGGCCCTCCGGCCCACCATGCTGCTGGGCGTCTCGGGGCAGGCCCAGACCTTCACCCGCGAAATCGTCACGCGGATGGCGGAGTTCAACCAACGTCCGGTGATCTTTGCTCTCTCCAATCCCACGTCCAAGGCTGAATGCACCGCCGAGGAAGCGTACACCTGGACCAACGGCCGCGCGGTGTTTGCCAGCGGCAGCCCGTTTGCACCCGTGCAGATCAACGGTGCCTCGCTGGTGCCGGGGCAGGGGAACAACGCCTATATTTTTCCGGGCGTCGGTTTGGGCATTGTCTGCACCGGCGCGCGGCGCGTTACCGGGAGCATGTTTATCGCGGCCGCGCGCACGCTGGCCAGCCTCGTCCGCGAGGACGAACTGGCGGAGGGCCGGGTCTATCCCTCGCTCAAGCGCATCCATGAAGTCTCCCACGCCATTGCCGTGGCCGTGGCCGGGGAGGCCTTCGCCAAAAATCTGAATACGCACTCGCGCCCCGAAGACCTGCCGGGCTTTATCCGCTCGCAGATGTTCAAGCCGGAGTACCCGGACTATACGATGAAATAGTCGAAACCGCAGCGAAGCGACCGGCAACATTTCGCGCAACGTCCTGTGGCGGGGTTGGAAAACCTCGGCCAAGGGCCGTTGCCTTGAAAACAGGGATTTTCTCCAGTTCACGGCTGAGTTCGCGCACGGAAAAATTGCTGACGGTTGGTGCCTGCGGGCAGGGCCAGATTCAATTCCCCTGCCGACAGGATATTGGTTGGCAGCGTATTCGTCTGGAATGGCGTCCAAGTGGTGAGATCGGCGGAGCGCTCCAGCAGCACGCTGCTCCCGGCCGCGCCCGTAAGTCGCAGATTGAGGACGCCTTTGGAGATGGCGCCACTGGAACCGATGGCAAAATTGATGGTGATGGGGCGTTGGTGGATCGCGCTGTGGCTGATGGCATGGGGTGAAGGTGGGGACACAATGGCCATGGTAAAACAATCTCCTGCCGCAACGGCCTTTACATTTTCCAAGCCCGGCAGCGTGCTGGTTTCGCCATAGTAGTTGTCGCCCCAGCCCACCATCGTGCCATTGCTCATCAAGGCTACGGTGTGAGAAGTGCCCGTTGCAATGGAGGTTACCCCGCTCAAAGTTGACGGATCAAGGGTTTCAGGTGGAAAGCCTGTGCTTTCACCATCAAGGTTATCGCCCCACGCCACCACTGTGCCAGCGTTCTTCAAGGCAATCGTATGATTGCCGCCCGCCGCAATGGCCGTCACATTGCGCAAGCGAGACGGAACATTGGTTTGACCCCAGTTATTGTTGCCCCAGGCCACCACCGAGCCATCGCTCTTTAAGGCAACGGTATGATACACGCCCGCTGCCACGGCCACCACTCCGTTTAAACCGGGCGGCACATCGGTTTCACCAGAGCTGTCATCACCCCAGGCCACCACGGAGCCATCATACCTCAAAGCCACCGTATGCGAAGCGCCGGTATTATTAGCCGCCGTCGCAATGGCGGTCACTCCACTCAAACCGGGCGGAACCGGGGTGAAGGGACCCCAGGTCACCACCGTGCCATCGCGTTTCAAGGCAACGGTATAATCTCCACTCGCCGCAATCGCCATCACTCCGTTTAGACCAAGTGGAAGATTGGTTTGACCCCAACTGTTGTCACCCCAGGCTACGACCGTGCCGTCGCTATTTAACGCTACCGCGTGATAATCACCCGCCGCAATGGCCGTCACATTGCTCAAGCCCGGTGGGACATTGGTTTGGCCGCCAAAGTTTTGCCCCCACGCCACCACCGTGCCGGGAACCCCGGGCACAAAGTCAAAGAGGTTTTGGCTGGCGCCGGCCGGCAGATACAATCCATTCCCCGGCTGGCTCGCCGTGACGGTGGTGAGGCCGGCGCCGGTGATCGCAACCGTATTCCCGCTCACGGTGGCCACGTTTGGGTTGGAGCTGGAATAGGTCACCGGCAAGCCGCTGCTGGCCGTGGCGCTCAAGGTGAAAGGGGGGGTGCCTACCGATTGGGCAGCGAACGGGGCAAGATTGATCGTTTGCGGGATTCTGATCACAATGGCCACATCATGATAGGCTCCGGCCGCGATGGCTGTCACATTACTCACACCGGGGGGAATGTTCGTTTGACCAGAGTAGTTGTCTCCCCATGCCACGATGGAGCCATCGCTTTTCAACGCCAAGGTGTGGTAAGAACCTGCCGCCAGAGCCGTCACCCCGCTCAAGCCGGGCGGAACATTGGTTTGAGCGTAGGTGTTATTGCCCCAGGCAACCACGGTGCCATTGCTTTTCAAGGCAACGCTGTGTTCAGCGCCCGCCGCAATGGCAATCACATTGCTCACACCGGGGGGAATGTTCGTTTGACCAGAGTAGTTGATTCCCCATGCCACAATGGTGCCATCGCTTTTCAACGCTAGGGTGTGGTACATACCCGCCGCTATGGCGATCACCCCGGTCAAACCAGGCGGAACGGTTGCTTCACCATCACCGTCGTATCCCCACGCCACGACCGTGCCATCGCCTTGCAAGGCAACGGTATGCGCACCACCCGCCGCAATGGCGATCACATTACTCAACCCGGACGGAACATTAGTTTGACCAAAGCTGTTGTCGCCCCACACCACCACCGTGCCATTGGTCTTTAAGGCCAGCGTGTTTGCATCACCCGCCGCAACGCTCGCCACCCCGCCCAAACCGGGCGGAACATTGGTTTGACCAAAGCTGTTGTCGCCCCACGCCACGACTGTGCCATCGCTCCGCAAGGCAACGGTATGTTTCCCGTCCGCCGCAATGGCCGTTACATTGGTCAGGCCGGATGGAACATTCGTTTCACCATAGCCATTGTAACCCCACGCCACGGCTGCGCCAGGCATCCCGGCCACGCAGAGGATTCGGCTGGCACTGGCGGGCTGATAGGCGGGGTTTCCCGCCTGGCTGGCGGTAATACTTGTGATGCCGGCACCGATGATCGTCACTGTATTCCCGCTCACGGCAGCCACGCGTGGATTGGAGCATGAATAAGTAACCGGCAGGCCGCTGCTGGCGGTGGCGTTCAAGGCAAACGGGGCGGCACCCACTTGCTGAACTGCCAAGGAACCAAATTTGATGGTCTGCATTGCTCTCGAAATGATAGCTGCGGTGTCATACACACCTGCCGCAATGGCGGAAACTTCGCGCAGACCGGGCGGAACGGTAGATTCCCCAAATCCGTTAAAACCCCACGCTACGACCATGCCACCATCCAGCAAGGCCGCAGTACTATCATAACCAGCAGAAATGGCTGTCACACTGCTCAACCCGGGCGGAACAGTATAGTCACCGCCCCACGTTACGACCGTGCCGTCACCCCTCAAGGCCACACTATGATATTCATCCGCCGCCAGCGCAGTCACATTGCTCAAGCCAGAGGGAACATTTAATTGGCCCCAGGTGTCATCCCCCCATGCCACAATTGTTCCATCGCTCTTCAAGGCCAAACAGCAATGCCCGCCCGCGGCAATGGCGGACACATTACTCACACCGGGGGGAATGTTCGTTTGACCATGGTAGTTGTCTCCCCACGCCACGACCGTGCCATCCCTCTTCAACGCCACGGCGTGAGCACCCCCCGCGGCAATGGCCGTCACGCCATTCAAGTTCGCTGGCACATTGGTCTGACCCAAGCTATTGTTGCCCCAGGCCACCACCGTGCCATCGCTTTTCAAGGCTGCGCTGAAATCCGACCCCGCCGCAATGGCGATCACATTACTCAAGCCGGGGGGAACCGTGGCTTCACCACTGTAGTTGTCTCCCCACGCCACGATGGTGCCATCGCTCTTCAAGGCCAGTATGTATTGATCACCCGTAGCAATGGCGATCACCCCGCTCAAACCGGTCGGAACTTCGGTTTGTCCGTAACGATTGTCACCCCACACCACAACCGTGCCGGGGATCATGGTCACGCGAAGGGTTTGGTTCGAGCTGGCTGGCCGATAGGATGCATTTCCCGCCTGGCTGGCTGTGATGACGGTCGTGCCAGCGGTATAGTTGAGCGTCACCGTACTCCCCTTCACTGTGGCCACGTTGGTATTGGAGCTTGAATAGGTCACGGGCAGGCCGCTGCTGGCTGTGGCACTCAAAGTGAACGGCGCGGCATCCGCGCGCAAGGATGGCAGCGGACCGAAATTGATCGTTTGTGGAGTTCTCGCGTCCACGCTCAGCACGGCCATGCTGCTGGTGATGCTGCCCCAAGCGTTGGTGATTACCACCGAGTAATTGCCCGCTTGATTGGTCTGCACATTGACCAAAGTCAACGTGGGGCCTTCGGTGTCGGTCCCAGGTGGAGGTCCGATTACGATTGGTGGTTTGATCACTAACTTATCCGCTTGCCTGGCAAGCGAGTTGCCCGAGGCCAAAGCAGCGCTTTGGAGGTTTGACAGACTCACATTGTTCATGCGCCACTGGTAGGCGAACGGGGCGGTGCCGGTGGGCGTCACGCTAAGAATGGCGGTGTCATTCAGGAAAACTGTCAGGCTCGCCGGTTGAACGGCAATGCCCGGCGGTATGCCCACATTCAAAGTCTGGTTGGTGCTTGCCGGCAGATACGTCGCGCCCCCCGCCTGACTGGCCGTGATGATGGTGCTGCCGGCGCCAGTGATTGTCACGAGGTTGTTGCTCACGGTGGCCACGCCGGGGTTGGAACTCGAAAAGGTCACGGGCTTGCCGCTGCTGGCTGTGGCACTCAAAGTGAACGGAGCCGCCCCCAATCGCTTGTACGGCAGCGGGCCGAAGACGATGGTCTGCGGCTTGTAATTCACGGTCAACACCGCCCCGCCGCTGGTCACACTGCCATAAGCGTTGGCGATCACCACGGTATAGGTGCCCGCCTGACTGGACTGCACGCCGGATAACGTCAAAGTTGGACTGGTGGCGCCACTGATGTTCGCCCCGCCGTTGCGCCACTGGTAGGTAAAAGGGGCGGTGCCTGCGACCGCCACACTGAAGGCGGCGGTGCCATGCAAGTTCACCATCTCGCTGGCCGGTTGCTGGGTGACGGTGGGGGGCAATCCCGGCGGCAGAATCCCAAAGATCGCATTATGGATTGTCCATGTGTAACCGCTCGCGCTGACGCTGTCTATATTATACCAGTCGTTGTAGGATCCCCCCCAGCCTAAATTGAGATGGATCTGATTTCCGTCCTGGTAACCATCGCATACAACCGTGTGTCCATCTGACATATCGGCTTGCCACATGGCGTAGAAGACCGGCCGGTTGGCATCAATATCCGCCGCGATTTTGCTGTACCATTGCGCGTCGGAGTAACTGCTTTTGACGGTTAACGCGCTGCTTTTGTAGCCCCAATAGGTTTGCAGCGCCGCCGGAACCAGGCTGGGCGCCGCCAGGGTGGTGTTGGGATCAAAATCGCTATTCACCGCCACCCCGCAGTGATACATGAGCTGGCCAATCGCCTGTTGCTGGACCTGCGGGCTGCCGTCCCAAATACTGTCGGGCATGTTCGCCCAATTATACGCTCCCATGCCGGCATCTTTGATGGAATAGGTGCCCGGGCAACTGCCCGAAGTCAAGGTGTAGGTATGGTTGGCTTTAACGGCCGCCGGCAGGCTGCTATACCTCAAAATTTGAGCCAGCGCACAAGCCGTGCAGCCGGCCCAAGCCCGTCCCCCAGGCCCCCCGGCTATCGTCGGCGCATAGTAGTTGTAGGGGTCGCTTTGATTCCAGGTGGTGTTCAAGAGGGTGACTCCAGCCGCCTTCGCCGTGACCTTGGCCGTCGCGGTGGTCTGGCCGTCGGCCGCCAGCAACGATTGCCATTGCTGGTGAAATTGGGGATTGGGTGAACTGCCGGCCTGCAGCAGGTTGCTCAACACTTGCTGGTCTTCCGCCATTTCCAGTTTCAAAACGGCCACCAGCCCGGGCGGCAAATTTGTGAAATGGCCGGTGTCCGACCGGAATTTCCAAGGCGGCAGTTGATCGTCGGTGGCCACCAGATAGAAACCGGACGGATTCAGGGTGGCCACATACCCAACGGCGGTGCCGCCGCGCCGGAGCGGCTCCAGCCGCGCCACGGAGCGGGTGGCCACGCCAAACTGGGACTTAAACCGCAGGACACCGGTCGCCGCTGCCGGGTAATGCATGGCGGCGGCATGTAACACAGCATTGCTGGCCTGCTGCCAGGTCACCGGTGCGGCCAGGCCCGCCCCCGGATAGAACAGGGCAACGCAAAGCCAACTCGCGGCAATTGTCCGGGCGAGCGGAGTCAGGAATTTGCGCCGCGACCGGGCCGGAGCCAAGGAGCCGCCACCCGGCAAAACCGGGGCCTTGCATGGGCTCCCATCCTGGCGGCGGCCGTGCGGTTTGGCGTCGGCGTCCACAAAATCAGCCCGCGTGACCCGGTTCAGCCGGTTCGTGGCAACCCGTTGTTTCGAGTTTTTTGTCTGCATTATTGCCTGGCAATCAGTGGTTTATACCGGTTCCTCGGATTTGAGCCTGCCGGCCGCCCCGCGCCCGCCCAGTCCCTCTGGAAGCTCCTGTGCATCGCCGACTGCTGGCGCAGCCACAGTGCAAGCACTAATCATGAGGATTAAAATAAGTGTATGCGCACCGCAAGTCAAGGCCCAGTAAATCGGCTGAGGGCCGGGGCTGACCTTCGCGCCAGCGCAGTTCGGGGTTGGCGTTCTTTCTTCGGCGAGGATTGAGAAACCGCGCGGCAGCTTGCGCGCCGCCGCCGCCATGGTTATTGTGTGAGCGTGCAAACCCGCTGGTCATGCCATGCGAAAATCATCTGCCTGGTCGCGTCCGTGGTTGCCCTGACGCTGCGGGCGGCGGAACCGTCGCCGGCGGCGGATGATTACATCGTGCAGGTGTGGGACACGGATTCCGGCCTGCCGCACAGCACGGTGACGAGCATCGCGCAGACGCCAGACGGCTATCTTTGGGTGGGCACGCTGCACGGCGGACTGGCCCGGTTTGACGGCGAGCGCTTCGTGAATTTTCATCCGGGCAACACGCCCGAACTCAAATCCATCGAAATTCACAAGTTGCTCGTGGACGCGCAGGGCACGTTGTGGATTGGCAACGTGGAGGGCGGCCTGATTTCGTATCGCGCGGGAAAATTTCGTTTCGAGTATGGGAACAACGACACCCCCAGGGCGTGGGTGGATGATATTCTATCCCAAAGGCCTGGCGCCATTGAGTTCTCCTCGCGTCAAGGCCTGGTTTTCCGCCGCTCAGGCGACGCGGGTGCCAATCGCTGGCAGACGGTAACGCTGCCCAACGCCCATGTATCGGCGATGCCCTGCGAGGACGCCAACGGCGTGATTTTGTATCGCACGGCCAATGGCCGGCTCGCACAACTGCGCGGAACCAATGTTACGGTGTTCCCCAGCCTGCCCGGTCTGCGACCGGCAGCCGTCACCATGCTCGTTAGGGATGTTCGGAATCGCATCTGGGTCGGCACGGACAAGGATATCGCCGTCTGGGATGGCACGCAGTTTCAGACTATGACCCCCACGAACGGCGAGCCAAGCGTGGCGGTACGGTGGATGGTGCCCTGCGTGGACGGGAGTATTTGGGTGTTCGGCGCTGGCCGGCTGCGCAAGTGTGCGGAGCGCCACTGGGAGGTGGAGGCATTCTTTTCGCATGACGACCCGGCTGAGCCAATTGAGCGGGCTAAAATTTTGCCCGAAATGAAATCATTCTTCGCTGATTCACGCGGCGGCCTGTGGTTTACGCACGAACAAAGAGGCATTGGTCATGTTCGGTCGGACGGGCAGATTACCTGGGTGACTGATCCCGGGCAGGCATTGAACAGTTCGGTGCAATGCTGGTATGAGGATCGCGAGGGCAACGTCTGGCTGGGCCTGGCGGACGGCGGTCTCGTGCGCCTGCGCCCGCGCATCTTTCACGTCGTCTGGCCGGCGCAAGGGGTGGACAGCAAGGCGGCCCGTTCCGTGTGTGAGGATGAGCGGGGCGTGATGTGGTTCGGCACCGGCGGAAAACAAGTGGTGCGTTGGGAGCAAGGGGTTTTTTCAGAGTTTAACCCCACGCCCAACCGTTTCTTTGATGAAGTCAAAGTGCTGCCTGCGGGCGATGGAAATTTGTGGGTTGGGACGGTGCAAAATGGGTTGCTGAAGCTGGTGAACGGTGAGTTCCAACGCCCTTTTTCCGAGCAGGCCATCGGCACCGTGGTGCGCTGCCTCCACCGCGACCGGACCGGTGCGCTGTGGATCGGCTGCGAATTTGGCTTGTTCCGCTGGGATGCGCAGGGTTTGAAAACCTTTTCCCTGAAGGACGGATTTTCGCCGGCGTATGTTTTGGCCATGGCCGAGGATCAGGCGGGAGACATCTGGGTGGGCACGGCCCTGGGCGAATTGCGCCGCTTTCACGCCGGCACCTTTGCGACGTTCCGTCCCCATGACTCGCTGACCGATGAAGCCACGTTGAAAATGGCGGCGGCGTCCGATCCGCTCGGCGCCCGCAGCCGAGGCACGCTGTCGGGCGGGGAACGGTTTTGGTCGCTGTATTTCGATCCCGACGAGGTGCTGTGGATCGGCACGCTCGGCGGCGGTTTGCTGCGGTTCAAGGATGGCCAGTTCACCCGTTTCACCACCCGCGACGATTTGCCGAGCGAGCACGTCAGCCAGATTTTGGAAGACCATGCCGGACAGCTCTGGCTGGGCACGCGCGCGGGCATCGTCCGCGTGAGCAAACGCGAGTTGAATGCGTTTGCCGCCGGCGGAAAAACGCTGCCGAACTTCATTACTTACGGCAAGTCCGATGGCCTGCCGGTGCTGGAATGTTCCGGTGGCTCGCAGCCAGACTGCTGGCGCGGTCGGGATGGCCGCTTGTGGTTCACCACGGTCAAGGGTGCCGTGTGGGTGGATCCGGCGGCGTTGCGCCTGAATCGTCTGCCGCCACCCGTGCGGGTCGAGGAAGTCTGGGTGGATGGCAAGAGTTTCACGGTGAGCGGCATCCCCGCGTCCCCGCCGGTCAGCGAACTGCCGCCCATGCTCCGCATCGCCGCCGGCCAGCATTATGTGGAGTTTAAGTTTTGCGCTTTGAGCTTCACCTCGCCGGAAAAGGTGCGATTCAAATGGCGGCTCGCCGGCCTGGAAAGTGACTGGGTGGATGGCGGCAACCGTCACGCGGCCAGCTACAGCTTCATCCCGCCGGGGAGCTACCGGTTTGAGGTCCTGGCCTGCAACAACGACGGGGTCTGGAGTGACACGCCGGCGACCGTGGCTTTGACCGTGCTGCCGTTTTTCTGGCAAACGTGGTGGTTTAAGCTGCTGGTGGTTTTGGTCGTGGCCGTGGCGTTGCTGCTGATTTATTCCGTCCGCATCGCGCGCTTGCGGGCGCTGGAAAACTTGCGGCTCCGCATCGCGCGGGACCTGCACGACGAGGTGGGCGCCAACCTCGGCAGCATTTCGCTCCTGGCGCAGATGATGGAACAGACCCCCTCCAGCGCCGATGCTGCGCAGGTGCGCGGCATCGCGGTGCAGACGATTGACACCTTGCGCGACATCATCTGGTTCATTGATCCGACGCATGACAAATTGAGCGACCTCGTTGCGCGGTTGCAGGAGACCTCGCGCATGATGCTGCCGGCGGTGACGTTCCAGTTCCACCAGTCCGGCGATTTCAGCACGGCCAATTTGTCGCTGGGCTTCCGCCGCAACGTGCCGCCGCTGTTCAAGGAAACGCTGCACAATCTGCTCAAACACGCGCGCGCCACCGCCGTGGAAATATCCGTGCGCCGGCGCCAGAATGAATTCCAATTCACGGTCCAAGACAACGGCGTGGGGTTTGACCCCGCGCAAAAAACCGCCGGCAACGGCTTGAAAAACCTGAAGCGGCGCGCGGCGGAAATTGGCGGGCAGATTGAAATTGCCAGCCGCGCCGGCGCCGGGACGACCGTGACCCTGACCGCCCCCATCACGCAAACGCGTGATTGGCGATGAACCCGAAACGAGCTAAGTTTGGCGGTGAAGGCAACTTGACGCCAGCAACGGACATGGAAACGATTACGAAAACGAGCAAAGCATCAGCGGCCAGACTGGCCGGGCGCGCGCCGGTGAGCGTGTGGCTGGTGGAGGACAATCACACCTTCCGCAACACCATGGCTCGCGTGCTGGGCCGCATCGAGGGCGTGGAATGTTCCCAGCATTTTGCCAACGCCGAGGACGCGCTGGACGCCATGCTGGGCGGCGGCGTGCCCGATGTGGTCCTGCTGGATGTCGAGCTGCCGGGGCAAAACGGGATCGAGGCGGTGCAAAAAATCAAATCGCTGTCGCCCTCGACGCGCGTGGTGATGTTGACGGTATTCGACGACCATGAAAAGGTTTTCAAAGCCATTTGCGCCGGCGCTTCCGGCTACTTGCTCAAAACTTCCCCCGTGGATCGCATCGTGGAATCTATTCACGAGGCGCTGGCTGGCGGCGCACCCATGACGCCGCGCGTGGCGAGTTCCGTCCTGCAAATGTTTGCCACCATGGCCCAGCCCAAACAAGATTACGGACTGACCGAGCGCGAGCAGAAAATTCTGGAACTGATGACGCAGGGGCTGATCAAAAAGGAGATTGCGGACCGGTTGTGCCTGAGCTATCACACGGTGGACACCCATCTGCGCAACATCTACACCAAGCTTCACGTCCACAGCCGCACCGGCGCGGTCGCCAAGGCGTTCAAGGAACGGCTGTTCTGATGTGCCGTTGGTTTTCGCCCCTGGCAGAAGGGCCGGGTCGCGATGGCAAATCAGCGAAAATCCTTTTACCATGATCATCTCCCGTCACCGTCGCCGAGCTTTCGGCGCCAATTTGTTTTTCACCGCAATTTTGTTGCTGTCGGCTTCGGCCGTTCCGGCGGGAGAATTTGCCGTGTTCGCCGGCGGCGTGGCCGGAGTTGAAGCTTTGGCGGTGGCGACCAACTCCACCGCGTTCCGCGCCGCGGGCGGCGGGCTTTACCTGCACAACAACGGCTGGGGTGCGCTGACCCCGGCGCAGCGCCGGCAAACGCTCGAAATTTTTTCCAACGCGCCGGTGGCGATGGAACTGGGTTTTGGCGGCGCCCAGAGCAGCGCGGCGGCGTGGGCCTCCGCGTGTCAGCGAAACTACCTTGCGCTGGGCATCCGGCCGGAATTCATCGCGGCGAACGCCTTTGCCAGCAACAATCATCCCACGCCCGAACAATGGTCGGCCTACATGGTTGCGTTGCGCGCCGCCGGCGTGCCCGCAAACACGCTCATCCTGCCCACGTTTGAGTATCAAAACTTCCGGCCGAATCTCGCCACGCTGGCGCAAAGTGGCGTCAGTCGGCAGCCAGTTTTCCAGGCGATCATCCGGGCCGCCGGCGGGATCGTGCTGGACACGCCGCCCGGATATTTCTTTGGCCGCGAACCGGCCTACCGCGATTGGGTGGTGGACGCTATTCGTTGGACGCGCGCGCAAGGGCTGAAGACCGTTGTCATCGTCTCGCCCCACAGTTCAAAAGACAATTTTGCCGCGCACAGCCTGCAATTCCTTGAATACCTTCGTGCCCAGCAGGTGATTCCAGACGTTTTCGCGGTGGAAAACTACACGGCCAAGCCGCCGGCGGATTATCCGAACTGCGTCGGTCATGAAGCCCGGCCCAACACCGCGCTCGGCGTCGCGCGGCGACTGCAATTGGAGGCGGAAAAACGGCACGGTCTTGTGCCCGAGGAAAAATGAATTGGCCACCCCCCATCACTTCCGGGAAATCATGGTATCGTCGTGCGGTTTGTCTGGCGGCGTTGCTGGTCGGCAGCGCGGTCGCGCGGGCGGTGAATTACGAGGTTTATCCGGGCTCTGCGTTTTATCTGACGCAGATGGTGAGCAGCGTTTCGTATCCTTACACCGCGCAGTTTGCCAACGGTTTTTATTTTCATCCGGTGGGGTTCGGCAATAACTCGGACACCGTGCTGACCACGGCGCAAAAGCAGCAAATCTGCAATAATTTCAGCAATCGTTTTGCGATGGTCGAGGGCGACATGGGCGCATCCAACCCCAACGCGGACCTTGGCGACATCGGCACCATGACCAGCTTCGGGTTGACACCGATTGCGACGTTCGTCAATTCACCCGCCGTCACGCCCATCTGGCAGCAGCTTGTCGCCAACAACGGCGCGCTCAACACGCCGTCCTACGA
>Ga0316217_10004823_pt1 | contig 14335 bp, 11 predicted proteins | sample 1anoAmetaG_FD_203633 | JGI IMG/M metagenome (GOLD analysis project Ga0316217, IMG submission 203633) | Freshwater microbial communities from Trout Bog Lake, Wisconsin, USA - 1anoA | ecosystem: Environmental > Aquatic > Freshwater > Lake > Hypolimnion/Profundal zone | place: USA: Wisconsin... | reverse complement strand
ATCACATTGCCAAGCCGTGCATTCACAAAGGAGTGCTGTCGCCGTGGAGAGAATGGCTGAAGGAGCTTGCACAGCGCGAGAACGTGTATTGCAAAGTGTCAGGCATGGTGACTGAGGCAAAGTGGGATTGCTGGACGGAAGAAGATTTGACGCCGTACTTTGATGCCGTGCTTGATGCATTCACTCCGCAGCGGACCATGTTCGGGTCTGACTGGCCGGTGCTGACGCTGGCTGCTTCTTATCGCACGTGGGCAGAGACTGTGCGGAAGGTTGTGAGCAGCCTGTCACAGGAAGAGCAGGAAAGAATTTTTGCCGGTACTGCGATGGAGGCTTACGGGCTTTGAGCGGGCGCTCCCCCTTGGTTAGAACAGTGCCAGCCAGCGTGACGTGCCCCTGGGGAGCGCTGACTGAAGCGCCAGCCTGAAGATGATGAGGATGGCTGGCGTTCGCCGCGCCTGTGCAGCAGCATTTGCTTCAAGCTTGCCTCAGCGGCCTGCCCCCGTTTCGGTGTCTAGTGCGGTGTATTGGTAGGACACCGTCCCACGTAAGATAGTGAGTTCCACAGTCTGGCTTGCCCGTTCTGGCGTTAATGAGAGCTCCGCTCGAAAAGGAACGGTGGCGCCACCTGCCTCGGGAGGCAACACAATTCCGGGACCAGAAAGGACCAGGCGAGTCTCTTTGCTTAGCGTCAGAATGACGGGTTGGTTGAGCCGGGCAGTAACCACGCCGCCGTCGCCGTCACTGATCTGAATCAATCCATCCGCGGGCAAAAGTTTGGGCCAGCCGGAGAGGGATTCGGCAACAGCCGTCACCTTGCCTGTACTGTGAATCATCACCGGAACGCCAACGGTGACCGGGTACTCACCTACTTCGATCTGGTAGTCGTTGGTTTCCGTTCCGTCAGGATGGAAGGTCGTCGAGCTGGTGCGATGGAGGGCACCGTCTTTGGAATAGGTGCGTGTACTCCAGGTGGGGAACTGACGTGGGAAAAGGTAGCCCAGGTCCTTGGGGATGGGCTCTGCATGCATATCAGCGGACAAGATGCTGATGAGGGCGCCGAGAGGATAGCCACGGGATGTGGCGCCGAAACCGAAGTGAGTGGAACGCTGGCTCTCGGCGTTCGCCCATCCGGCAGCACTACAGTTGTAGCCCCATTGCGCGATCACGGGGAGATGAAACTTCATTCCTACCTGGGCGGTGACGTCCGGGATCACCAGTTGGACTGGTGTATTGTGGTGACCGCGTTCGGAGAGCATAGGCAAGAGCCCTGATCCCTGCTGGTCCATGACCGCTTCAAAGACGGTCTGATAGCGGGTGAGCATCTGGACCAGCAGCGGGTCGCCGGTATCCATGGCACCAAGTACGAGCCAATCCATGTGCGTGCGCGTATAACCGGCGTCATAGTGGATGCCGCGGCCTCCATAGCGGTCGCCCTCGCCCAGGATTGGGAAGCTGGCTGAGTACTTGCCTTGCGCATCGGCGATTTCCTGCATGATGGGCCCGTACTTCTCCAGCACCTGCTTCTTTGCGATCGGGTCGGCGAGCACGTCCGCAATCATACGCATGGCGATGGCGTAACCAAGCACGCGATTTGCGCCGGTCACCAGCGTGTTGCCGGAAATAATGTCGTCGCGGTACGCGGAGGGCAGGGCCGCCGTTCGCGCCATGGCGCCGCGGTAGAACATCCGCAGATAGAACCAGCGTCGGCTATTGGTCTTTGCGCCAATCGTGATCTTTTGGTCGAGCAACGGACTGTGGATTTTCTCCAACTCCCGGTAGCCCTGGAGAAGGCCGTACAGAGTGAATCCGAAGGTATATTCCCCACTGGCAGCCGTCACGGCGCCGCGCCGCGTGTCGATGAAGGAGCCGTCCCAGCATTGCGTCCGGGCGGCCATATCGAGGGAGTCGATTGCCGATTGGATGCCGGTCGCGCCGCCGAAGCGAGCGACGATACCGGTGACCTCCTGCGTACGGTGCTGAAGGGTCAGATCGTACGTGCCGCTCGGAATCCACCTATCGGAAACCTGGTCGAGTTTGAGCGATTGCCGGCTGGAATCATAGGAGCCCTTGAGGTAATCCACAAGCCGCAAGTCAGAAAGGCTAATCCGCGCATTCAGGGCCTGCGCTGAGGGTGCGGCATGCTCCGGCGCTCGTCGGACCGCGCCAAACGTGATCTCAATCGCAGCGACAGACTTCAGCACCGATACGGCTTGTCCCGCATCGGCGTAGTCTAGATAACTCCAGTCGAAGTAGAGTTCCTGGGTAGCGTCACCCCATTTGCTAAGGACCGGCAACACAGGCTGGACTTCGGTCGCCATGCCGTCTGCGGTCAGGAACCGCACACCGACGCGTACCTCCGGGGATGTCTCAGGCGCGGTCGTGGTGAGTATCGCAAGGCCGCTGTGGCCGGTGTAGAAATCGACAGGGGCAGACAACTTAATGCACACAAGATCAGACGGAATCTGGCCACGGGTGTATGGGGCGGCATTGACAGCGAGCGAAAGCGCACCGTGCTTGCCATGTGCGACGGTGACGCCGCCCTCGGCCGAGACATTCCGGCCAAGCCGGATTTGGACAGTGGGGCCGTCGGTCGTTTTCTGCTGCTCCATGGCATGCTGGGCCGCCAAGGTCACGTCTTTCACTTTGATCTGTTGGATTTCTTCCCAACTCGTTGCCCACGCTGGAAGGACAAAGATCACCACAGTAGCGATTGCAATTGCCACAGGCCATGCAAGTTTTCGCGTCATGGTGCGGCATCGTAGCAGGAAGCGACAGGCCATGTAAAGCCTCTCCGCTGCCTTTATGGAGTGTTTTTACGCGCGTCTACGACGTCGAGGCCGATCAGGCCGTATCCAAATCCGTCGAGCATGCGTTGTACGGCGATGTGTCCAACCTGCAGGCTGAACCTGGCACATTTCTCAAGCAGGTAGCGCGATGCACAGTTGAGGTTGGTCAAGCCGGTCGGACCAGATGCGAGCCGTTAAGGTACAATTGGCCCGTTTCCCAGTTCAAAAAGATAATTCCAGCCAATTGCTCATGGTCGGGAATGTAGTTCCCATCGTTGCGTTGAATTACAAGCTGCCATTTTTGAGCGTTCACAGCCAGGTTTTTGATGGCGTCCGGTGCAACTTCCTGAAAAGAGCATTTCGAACAACCAGAATCAGTCACACGGAGGAGAATGTATGGCGCTCAGCAACAACATCGTGACAAAAGTAGGAAAGGTGCTCATACTCACCTGTTGCTTAGTCGCTATTTCCAGGGTCTCCTCACTCTTAGCCCAAGATGATGCCGCAACAAAGAAGGCGTTCCAGAATCCGACCAAGAAGTACCGCCCTATGGTGTTTTGGTGGTGGCCTGGTGGCGATGTCACCGACCGGGAAATTGCGAGAGAAATTAGTATTCTCGATACTTCCGGCTTCGGTGGTGCAGGACTAGAACCACTTGTAACCCGTGATCTCCGCAATCTTCCGCCGGATGTGGCTCATCGTGTTAATAGCTTTGCTTCCCCTGAGTTCTTTGCACATGTTCGCACCGCACTTGACTCGGCAAAAGCGCACGGTATGTGGATTGACGAAACCTTCGGAATGGGCTGGCCCTTCGGCGGAGGATCAGTCATCACGCCGGAATTGTCGGCCATCGAGCTTCGCTTTTCAGACAAGGTTGTGGAAGGCCCGAGGGTATTTCAAGGGAAACTCGATATTCCAGTTTGGCAGCCGGGCTATCTCTATAACAGGATGAAGCATGATGGGGAGCCGGTGGATTCGCCGGAGGGATGGGAAAAACGGTTTGAAGCTCGCAGCAAGATTGTTGCTGTTGTGGCCATGCGCAGCATCCCGGCAGGCTCGAATACCGCTGTGCAATCTTCGCTCCATGCACCAGAGATGCTCGATCGGAACTCAATTGTCGTCCTAACGGACCGCATGGAAGCAGATGGCACTTTGGAGTGGAAGATCCCCGAGGGCAGATGGCACATTTTTGTTTTCCGGCAGATTCCCACACGGCAACCGTTAGCTCATGCTTCTGGCAACGAACCGCAACTCGTCTTGGACCACCTGAATAAAGAAGCGTTTGCGGCGCACGCACACCGAGTAGGCGATCCGATGGTGCGTATGGCTGGCGCGGATGCCGGGCACACGCTGCGCGCTGTCTTTTGCGACAGTCTGGAAGTGCAGGAGTACATTTTCTGGACAGACGATTTCCTTGATCAATTCAGGCAGCGCCGCGGATACGATCTAACTCCTTATCTCGCCATCCTGCGTCAGCCCGGCTATAACGACTACTTCTTTTCCAAACTTGGCGGCCGTCCGTTGTTCGATGTTTCTGACGCTGGAGATTCCATACGCGGCGATTATTGGAAAACTGTGTCCGAACTTATCTACGAGCGTTTTTATCATGCGTTCGACGAGTGGGCGAACGGAAACAAGCTGCTTTCGCGTATGCAGGCACACGGCGCTCCAGGCGATCTGTTGAAGTTTTATGGGGACTCAGACATTCCCGAGACCGAAACGCTTGGCGGCGGCAATACGGTGAACTTCATGAAGCTGGCTTCTTCAGCTGGGTACGATTACGGGCGAAAGATCGTTTCCAGCGAGAGCTTTGACTATGGCGGTAACCCTTACATCACAACGCCGGAGTCAATCAAAGCTAATAGTGACAAGCTTTTCATCTCCGGGATTAACCAGATCCTCTACCATGGTTTCCCATACAAATACGACAGAGACCCAAAAGGGATTGGGTGGTTCCCGTTTCAAGGACTGGTCAGTTCTCAGATCAATGAGGCAAATCCGATCTGGCCGTTCTTTAGGAAGTTAAACGGATATATCACCAGGCTTCAATACATTGCCCAAGAAGGAGCGAGCGACGAGCAGGTAGCCATTTTCCGAAGCAGCTTGAGCCAGGATGACATTGGTCCGGCAATCGCGACGGGCCCGGTGAAAGATCCGTTTCCAGCACTCGAAGACGCACTCTCGTCATCAGGGTTGAGCTTTGCATTTGTGAACGAGGATGCGCTGCTCGGATCTTCAGCAAAGGAAGCACAGTTGACCACAAAGTTTGGCGGGAAATATGCAGCTCTCGTCATTTCACGTGAGACCAACGTCTCGCCTGAACTGGTAAAGATGCTGAGACAGTTTGTTGACGCGCGGGTTCCGATTGTCTTTGTTGGTGGTTTGCCTGGCGCAAACGCAAGTTTCAAAACCATGGAGTTGGATCGCGCACAGGTTACTGCCGGGCTGCTCAAATTAGAAGGTAGTTTGAGCACTCACAAGGCGACCGATGCTTCAGAAGCGGCCTCGCGGCTGGCTGCGGTAATTGGGCCACAAGTAGACTTTGTGTCTGGTGACAAGCTGCCCTTTCTGAAGAAGACAATCGGGGCAACGAAGTTTTATCTTCTGACGAATCCAAACAATAGGCCCACGAAGACCACCCTGGAGTTCAATGAAGACTCTGCTCCTGAGCTATGGGATCCGTGGACCGGGACGGTGCAGCCAATTGCCTTCGTTCGAAATCGCGGTCGCGTGGGCCTCGTGGTCAGCCTTCCTCAGTTCGGTTCTGAACTTGTTGCATTTAGCAATGCCCCCGAGAAGTGGCCGAGTGCCTCGTTGGCCAACTCGTCGGAGTTGAAACGTCTGAATGTGGGAGAGACAGGGTGGAGCGTAGATGCGAAGGGCGAATCTAAACAAGGGATTGATGTGCACTTGCATCTGAATATGACCAAGCTCCGAGACTGGCTCGACGAGCCGCTGCTGCGCACTTTTTCAGGAAAGGCTACTTACGTCACTCACCTCTCGGTCGATGTGGACGATCTGAGGACTACCAGCAGGATTCTTCTTGATTTGGGCGAGGTGAAAGACGCGGCAGAGGTCACGGTGAACGGAGTGAGCGCGGGACAATTGATTGTCCATCCTTTTTCGGTTGACGTGCGACACCTCTTGCATGCTGGTGAAAACAGAATCCAGATCACTGTAGTGAATTCGCTATCGAATTATGCGAGCACTATTCAGTGGTCAAAGATTCCGACGCCTTACGAGTCGACAGGGATTTCCAAGCCTCTATCCTCTGGCCTTCTGGGTCCTGTTGTGTTGAAGTACGAGACAGAGACTTCGCATCCGAGATGACAAAGAACCGATAAGGGCATTTCTGCTTTGCACGGAGCACGTCTAATTGATCCGGCTCGGACAAAATACTGTGTAGCGGCATAGCAGCCATCCTTCTGACTAAAGTAACTCCCGATTCGTTGCGGCTGTTTCTGAATGCTGCGCAGAGCGCCGACGGCGGTCCTGGTCAGGGCGATCTTGTTGCGGGCCGGGCGGCGCTTCTCACACGGTGCTTGAGGTCGGCGTCGAGCAGTTCGTCCAGGTTCAACTCCGGCGAGTAGCTGGGCAAATAGAACATTTCGGTCTTCTTCTTTTGCAGCTAAGCAATTGGGACATACACTCTGTGCTCAGACGTAACTTCAGGCACCACTAAAAACGGACCTTTGGGGATTACTTTGAGATGGAGCCGCGTGGGTGCCGTGCCTAGCTTGCGATTCCCTGCCCGCGTGCTTTCCAAGCGGCACCTGTGTACAGGCGCAAAACTTCAGGAAGACCAAAGCGTTTCAACTGGCTCTTCGTTTTCATCACGAGCGGACCTGCTGCTGTTCGCTCGGCGACGAATCTCTATGACAATAGTGGAGTCACTATACCGCGATCAGCCTGCTGTCAGGATGCAGGAAACTCTGTTGATGAACATCTCACGTAACAGTGGGATATGAGCCAAGAAGTTCAGGCTGCGCACGCAGTCATAGCGGCAAAACTCAACACGCACCCCCGTTTGCTGGATTATCTGCTCAAACCGCTGTATCGTCATCTTGGCCAATCCGCATTCGGAGTAAGTTTTCGCGCCATCTGACCTGTACTGTGCGCGCGCCGCCATCACGATCCGTTCCGGGAAGAGAAGATGCACCCAGGGAAGGCGTGTAAAGAAGAACATGTGGGCACCGTACGGTGAAAGCCACGGAGGGGCGAACGTGATAAATATGCGCCCCCCAGGACGCAAATGTGCACGCAAATCGGCGCAGGTTCCTTCCGGATCCTGGAAGTGCTCGAATGAATTCTGTGAATAGATAACGTCGTACAAACCATCGATGGCCGACGTAAACAAGACTATTGAATTCCTATCCTCGGCTAGCGCTCTTGCTGAAGCCAGTAGGCCTGGTTCTATTTCCACGCCGGTGGAGCTCGCGGCCCCGTGCTCGGCTAGAGCGATCGTCTGATAACCATATCCACTGCCAAAATCCAGAACGTCCTTTCCGCGGATTGCGGACTCGAAATCTGGAAATACACGGGCAAGCGCAAGTGCGTCAGCATGGCTGTAATGCACATTCTTCATCGGGTAATCAGGCGTGCCGAGCGGGCGGCAGAACCACCGCAGTAACACAACTTCGAGGCGTTCGATCAAGATGAGATTCCTCGCCGACTCTTGTTTGACGGTGCACATGGTAGTTCTCCAAGCCGGTCGCAGGCGACGGGAAATGCTAGCCGTCATGTGATCCAGATGATAATTAGCGGTGGCATTTTTGACGAAGGCAAATGGCATCGCCAAGCTTGCCACACCGCACACTCCCGCACCAGCTGTTGTTGGAATTGAATTGAGCGACCAGACGCTGACCGATGCAACTCGTGCCTATGCGTAAGCTGATTAGGCACTCGGGAAATCGGGAGGCCAGACGGGAAATCTTTCGCGTGGTGATTCAATCTCAAATAGTGGCTGGTTTGTTCAGTTCGTGATGTGAGATTTCGGAACAGAATCGAGCCTGCGTTCATGAAAAGCACCGAGTACTTGGTCTTGATGCCCGCCGGACCGAAAACGGATTTAGCTTTTTTCAGGGACAACACCGAGAGCATTAATTACTACACTGCCGCAGACCCCCAAAGAGCCGCATATTGATTTTGGACGATTCGCGTTGTCATGCCTACGTTGACCTCGGAAGTCTTTCCCCAACATAGTAGTTATCGAAGCTCGTAATTATGACCGCGGACTGATCATGAAGCAGTGGCTTGCGGTGTCTCTGTGGTCGGTTTCAACTCAGCAGGGCCCATCTGCGCAGACGTGCACGTCATCGACATACCAGCCTTGCGTAGGCGATTTGCCCCATCCTTCATTTGGATTGCCACCGATATTGCTCTGAAGATCTGCGATAGTGAAGAACGAGCGCTGGTCTGCACCCGAAGGGAGAAAACCCTGATGTTCGAGGCTGTCGATGAGAGTGACTTGCCTCCCGGAGCCCTGATCGGAATAGAAGCGAAAGAAGCCGTCTCTCATACCAGGATGTCCGAGATTAACGTGCATCATCCAAAGTTGCCATTTGCCGCGTACACTGCGGTCCGCTGCCAGATAACTCGAATTTCTGACGAACTCCTTGACGTCGTTTCCCTGTATAAAATAGAGCTGAATCGTATCCATGCCCGCTGCAATATTTAGATGCGCAGATGATTGTCCATTTGCGCTGTGCAAGCGCCAGATGTGAGGCCCGCCCGGGTGGCAGGTTTCAACAGGCGTGCAGGCCGGAAGTTTGAACTCGACAGGAAAGTAGACATATCCGCTGATCCAGACATCAGATGACGGAGGAAAGGCTGGAGTCACCAGCTTTCCATATGTAATGCCGTTTACTCCAATTCCTGCAGAGCAGTTGCCGGTGTGAGCGAAGCCGCCAAAACGCTGATCACTGATGTAGTTGTCAGCGTGATCATCGAATCCGGATCGGGAGATCGCGCAGCTTTCAAAGGTAGCGGAGAAGAGCATACGACCTGGCGGTAAGCCTTTTGTGGAGCAGACTTCACGATCGCTTGCTTCGGTACAGGAGATCCTGTCTTTGACCTCGGGTTGCCGAATGAGGTTGCGCGTCCTTGTAGGCCTGCAGCCAGTGATCAGCAACGTGACAAGGGAGATGAGCAGAAGCCATCTCGCAGGGCACAGAAGCACTGGCCTGCGGGATCCGCAAATTCTGAGGAGGGGACTGCTGCATCCGGAAGAGATTGCTCTTGAGAGTGCGATGCGCGCATTACCTAGAGATTCCATCGGGTTGCCTAGTTTCACTTTTTCCCCAATCGCACTTTTGTGTCGGATGCGTTTCAATTGCGCCTGGCGAGATCATTGCCAGAATCCGTGCCAGTCGCGAAGAAGGCGGTTTCCGATTCTAACGCCGAGACTGGATTTCGGGTTGACGGGAAGTGTGAGGAGTGAAGGGTAGAGCTGTTCAATGAGTTGGGATTGGTGAATGCCGTGTTTTCGGAGAAGTGGATCGAAGCCAAGAACAAGGTCACGAAAGAGGCGTGAGTTTGCGATGGGAATTCGGATAGTGCCAGTGAGGTCAAGCGTCTGTTCGATCGAGGCCATCCAAGACGCGAGGCGTTGCTCGACGTAGAAGCGATCCCGCCAGTCCATGTCTGGCTCAGGAGCTACCTGAGTCCATTCATGCCACTCCGACATGCCACTTCGGCAATGCAGGTTGCTACAGTGCCGCGCTGCTGAGATTCGATCAGGGGGCGGAGCTGCCACTCCATCATTTTCCGGGAAGTATCGCCAAAAATAGCAACGCCCAATCTCGAACACAGTTCCCCTCAGGACGAGATCGCCGTCCGAGGCAAAGTCCCATTGGCGTCGTGCGAAGAATTCCCGATCCTGGTCGCAGCTATGGCCGGCGCCTTGAGAGTCATAGAGTTTCAGCAGGGATCTGTCCCTGTTCTGCGGGCGAATGAAGAGATGCTTGTATCCGGCAATGGCGGCGAGCGCAGGAGGAAGGTCCACGTCGCCGTGATCGATGAAGGGGTAAAGCTGGGTATAAGCGGTGACCTCGATCTGCGCGGCGCTGCAGGCGGCGAGCAGCACTCTTGAGTCTAGTCCTCCTGTTAGCGGGAGCCAGATTCTGCCAGTGGTTTGCGCGGCTACATTTCGACAAGCATGCACCAGCGTGTCTCGGAGAAGGCCAACCCTTTCGTCTTGCGAGAGGTGAATCTTGCGCGTAAGTTGACTGGACGAAACTGCACCAGTTCGTACGTTGATGGTCTGGCTGGGCAAGAGCCGCCGGATTGGGCGGAAGCGAGTCAGAGGGCCTGGAATCCAGTCGATTCCTCCGCGGCCCCGCATTGAGGGAACTGTGCGCTCCCTTTCTTCTAACACGTAGTGTGCGAGGAGTGCGGGGCTGCTGGACAGCCAGAACTGGCCTCTCTGATCCCTGAGATAGAAGATTGATAACATGCCTGAGGCATCAAGGTGCAAGGCATCTGCGATGAGAAGCGCCCAGCGGCCGCACCAGTTTCCATAGCTTTCGGAAATTTCCGCTGCTGTACTGCGCTCAATGTCGCTAGTGGCAGAGGTGCTGTCAAGATGTATAGCTTTGCCAAAGAGCACACAGTGGACGCGATCTTTTGAAGATGCGCACTGCCACAAGCTTTGCGGGTGGCATGAGAGCCAGAGGCCGTTGCTCAATTGGAAATAGTCGCACTCCGGGTGAAAGTGAATGGGTTGCTCACCGATTATGAATTGCCCGTGATGGAGGCGATCTGCCTTAACCCTTGAGTTCATCCAAGCCCTTCCGATCATCGACATGGAATGTCTTTTGTTACTCCCCTGCGAATTCACATTGGGTTGCACCAGATGCAACACTCGTGCTGGAGACCCGGTGCGGGCGCCAAGAGGGATGGCGTTGTGGACTGACTGCAGATTTGCTGATGGCAAGGTGTCATTTGGGGCAAGCACTATCAGCGTTGCGGAACCTAATCACCCCACAGAGGGAACGCATACACGCTAGGCGCGGAGCGCGCCGATAAAGATGACTGGACCACTACCCAATGAGCGATGCAGCCATTATGGTGTTATTGATGAACGGAAATGGCAAATCGCTCGCAAGGCTCCGCCAAATTCAATGAGCACAAATGGCGTCTCGTTCTGGAGGGGCGGGCACGGGAAAGGCTATCCAACTGCCTGATCGCCTCAAGTGTATCTTAAAGATCCATCTGGTCGGCATGCCGATGCATGCCGAAAGATGCCATGTGTTCGTGAAAGGAACTTCGGATTCGTCTGTCGGATGAATCTTGCGGAATTGTCGAACGTTGGGGCGCAGGAATCAGCGTGTGAACCGGCACAGCCCCGGTCATGATGTCTTCGTTCAGTTAAGTTCCTTGGCCGTCGACCGCTGGTCCTGAAGTGCCCACTTTGTTCAAGAACGCAGAAGGGACCCTTTGCAGTAAAGCGACGGCTTGTGGCCATCGTTCAGGAAGCAAAGAGTCCGGGCGCGAGCGGTGTTCTGGGGTGTTGGCGCAATCGACTTGGTGGGCTCTCAGTGAGGCGGGCAACGCAAGGACGACAGCAAGTCGCTCGGCTCTTCTGCCGCAGACGCTGGCTTCTTCGGCGCAAATGTTGCTTCCGGCTTCCCATCTGCCCCAGGAGCGATACAATTCTCAAGAATCGGTTTCGAATAAGGAGATTCCGGTTTGAAAGTTGCAAACACTGCGGGGAGGGATAACTTTCCAAATGGAGCGGCGAGAACTGTTGAAGATGGGCGCCTACGGCGCGATGACAAAGTTACTGCCAGCAGATTTCGCCCCCTTGCAGCGCGCGAATTCGCTGCCCGGAGCCGCTGGGGAAGCTGGGAATCCATCCACAATCGCTGCCGAACTGCTTGACGCGATGGAAGCGCACGGCGTGCACGAACATCCCAGGCTCGGCAAATACTATTCCGGATATGGATTCTACGATGGCTACGGCCCCGGCCTGTTCACGTGGGAGACCTACTTCGATAACATCCTCTTGCTCCATGTCGGCGATGCAAACCTGGGCAAGACCGCACTCAAAATCTATCTCGACAATCAGCAACCGAACGGATTCATTCCGCGGCATTGGGCGGGGTTGATCGCGCCCACGGGCGAGGGAAAGGTCTGGCACCTCTATGAGTCGGAAGAGCATGCACAGCCGTTTCTCTTTCAGATTGCCTTGTTCCTTGCGAGGGCGAATGGTGGCGACGTCGCGTGGATTGACGACGAGATGTACGGGCGGCTCAAGAAGTATCTCGAGCACTGGGATACGGCGTGGAAGCGCGATGACAGCGGCTTGTGCGTATGGGCCAGCGCGCCTCACGCGGGCGCAGACAACCAGTTCGATCGTGTGGGAGTGTGGCGATCGTATTTCTGTGCCGGCGCAGACCTCAACAGCTTTCTATATCTCGAATACCTCGCGGCCGAGAAAATTGCGAAAGCCAAGGGGAGAGCGGCAGATGCAAATGCATTTGCGGCCGCGGCGGCCCGCACACGGGAAGCCGTGCTGAAGTATTTGTGGGACGAGGCGGACGGATTCTTTTATGACCGCGATGTGCGCACGGGTAGGCGGATCAAGGTGAAATCGGTGGCGGGATTTTTCACACTCTGGGCCGGCATCGCAACCGAGCAGCAGGCGCGGCGTTTGGTGAACGAGCACCTCATGAACCCGAAAAGATTCTGGTGCGCGCATCCCATTCCGAGCTACGCGATCAGTGAGAGGAACTACACCCAGCATCATGTCCCGCCTCCCTTGATCGACTCTTATTACGCGCTGAACGACGGGCACAGCAACTGGCTGGGCGGCACCTGGGGACACTCCAACTATCTCATCAACCACGGGCTGCAAAGGTACGGCTTTGACCGCGAGGCAAAACTCCTGGCTCAAAAGAGTTATGAAGTATCAGCGCCCGACAAGCAGGTCCGTGAATGGTTCAATGCCGAGACAGGAGCGGGCGAGGGCGCTGCAGGAATCTATGCTGGCGCCGAGATCCTGATGCGCTTTTCCTGGGCCGAGATCGCTGCAGGGTTTCAACCCGCACTGATTGAAGACGTAACTAACCCGATCTCGAGCGACCGTGTGAGGACGGCAATGGGATTGAAGAGGACGTTTAAGATCGGGTTGTAAAGAGTGCCAGATGCAGAAATGCCCCTTGTTAATCAGCGTTGCAGGAGACTCTCGGCCGAGTGCGGCTACAACCCCAATACTTGACTGTTGGGTTCAGCGATCAGACACGGTTCTCGTGAAGGTAAAACCAGGTGGCTGGAGTCGCAAGCCGCCAAAACCGGCCAACGAGGTGACCACCAGCTTCTTGCCCCCGGCTACACCGCCAGAGACAGATGGCCAGCGCACTGCCAGCAGCAGCGAACCCTACCACGAGCTGATTGAACTGGAGCTATCGTGGGGCCGCAACGCGATGGGGATATTTCAGGATCTGGTTGATGTCCACGGGTTCACGGGCGTTTAGCATACGACGACGAAGAGTAGGAAGCCAAGGCGGTAGATATGTCCCGCGAAGTGCAAAGGGCTCTGATCGAGATGCGCGATGCGCGGCTTAGGCCATTGGTTCTGCAGGAAAAGTCGACATCCGAACGGAACGAGTGTTCGCTTCTCCGGAAGGAAGCATTCTTAATCCTGACAACATCTATCACAGGTACTTCGTCTCGGCGCTGAAAAAGTCATGCATCCGCAAATTTCGGCTGCATGACCTGAGGCATACCTTTGGATCGCTGCTAATTCAGAGCGGAGCATCCATCGTTCACGTAAAGGATCAAATGGGCCACAATTCGATCCAGTTGACGATGGACACTTATGTGCACCTGATTCCAGGAGCAGACGTATCCTACGTGGATCGCCTGGACCAAAAAACCACCGAAAAGCGGCCATTAGAGCAGCAACCATCCGCAACCCCCGCGCAACCGAGGGACAAGTCTGAAGCCATAATTCCTGCGTATGTTATTGATTTAATTGGTGGCGGGAGGCAGGATCGAACTGCCGACCTACGGGTTATGAATCCGTCGCTCTAACCATCTGAGCTACCCCGCCGGGAGGAACAACTGAAGGGCGCAGACCGCAAGGGCCCGCCGGGCAGGCGCAGGCAGTGTCCCGCGCACAACTCCCAACCATGATGATACGGGCGGGTGGATAAGAGGTCAAACGTGGATGGACGAAAAGTTGGGGCGGCGGGTGGAAGGGCGCAAAAATGTGGCGCGGATGAATCCGGGCTGCCCGCTCCTGTAAACTCGCCTCCATGAGTACGTTGCGTATCGCCGGGGTTATTCCGGCGCGGTTAAGTTCAACGCGGCTAAGCCGCAAGGTGCTGCGCACCATAGCCGGACGCCCCATGGTGGAGTGGGTTTGGCAGGCGGCAGCTGGCTGCGGGCTGATGTATCCAGTGGTGGTGGCGACCGATTCAGACGAAGTGGCCGCGGTTTGCCGGGAACGCCAGATTCCCGTGGTGATGACCTCGCCGGACTGCCCCAGCGGTTCAGACCGCGTCCGCGAGGTGGCTCGGCAGATAGAAGCCGATATTTATGTGAAC
>Ga0316217_10004822_pt1 | contig 14339 bp, 11 predicted proteins | sample 1anoAmetaG_FD_203633 | JGI IMG/M metagenome (GOLD analysis project Ga0316217, IMG submission 203633) | Freshwater microbial communities from Trout Bog Lake, Wisconsin, USA - 1anoA | ecosystem: Environmental > Aquatic > Freshwater > Lake > Hypolimnion/Profundal zone | place: USA: Wisconsin... | reverse complement strand
CATCCTAATACCAAGCAAGAATCGTCAGAAATCAAGTAATAGGTAGTTCTAGATTTAGTTAGAAAGTTGGAGAGGCACCCGCTGAGTCCAGTGAAATCAAGGACAAGAACCTGGAGGAGCTATAAATCGAGGCCAGGCACAAGGCCAGAGTGGCAGAGATTGAGGCTGAGCTGGCTTCGGAAAGGTTGAGAAGGAGCAGGCAAGTCGAGCTCTAGGCCTAGATAATCAGACTGAGGGCAGATTACCCCACCTACGCTTGGTGGCACTACTACCCATACTCCTACCGGCTGGGATACCCCTACGACCTGCCAGTGTACCCCTACACGAGATACCCCTACCTCGGCTCTTTGTACCCCTACTACCCGTTGGGAAGGTACTACCGCTATTACCCCTACATCTGATCAGCCGCCATTATTTCAAACTAATCTCTTTGCCAAGTGCCATCGTTTATTGCGGGTTGGGCTGGGAGGGCCAGGGCTTGGAGGCAACTAAAGCGACTGTCTTCATAAAATCATAAATTAATTAATATTATATTAATTATTCTCCATAAATAATGAAGACTCACGTTGAGGTCACCAGCAGCAGAAGGAAACAAAGAAGAGCCCACTTCTCGGCACCTTCCCACATCAGGCACAGACTCCTCTCAGCCACTCTCTCCAAAGACCTGCGCAAAAAGTACGGAATCAGGTCTCTGCCCATCCGCAAAGACGACGAGGTTGTGATCCTGAGAGGAACCCGCAAGGGCAACAAAGGGAAAGTGATCCAGGTGTTCAGAAAGAAATGGGCCATCCATGTGGACAAAGTGACTAAAAACAAAGCCAATGGTGCTCCCTACCAGCTGCCCATCCACCCCTCCAACGTCGCCATCATCAAGGTCAAGGAAGCAAAGGACAGAGTCGCTAGAATCGCAACCATTGTTGCTGGTGTGAATGCTAGGAAAGGAAAAGCCGACAAAAAGATCAGAACCACCAATTGATACCAGCTTATTTAAAATTCCATAACCCTCTTATCACCACCACCCACACCCACACCCATTCGCCCACTCTCACTCCTCTAAGACTTTAGCCAAAATGAAATTGTCATTTGGCATAGCATATCCTGCCCATTCAAGAAACTTACACACTAGGTCAGAATCTCAAGAATAGTTCTCCTCTCCTCCTCTCATTTCCCCATAAATCCATAACCTTGATTCTTTTAGTCCTCACTCTGGCTGTAGTTGACAGCTATTTAATGGATAATTCAATGCAGAACCTGTTAGTGTTTCCAACATGATACAATCGTGGCGTTGTAGTTTGAGAGGTAGTGATTCGCAGATTGGCCGATATGTTTAAATATAGATCAGTTGTAGACAGCTCCGTCGTATTTTCTCTTGAACCATTCAATAGCGTCTTCCTTTGAAATTCTGTGTTTGGCACCGATGGTGGATTTGCATCTCCTTCTCAGACCTACTCTGCTTCCGGGGCGCTTCAGCACCACGTAGAAATCCATACCGAAGATACCGGTGAATGGGTCATACTTCATTCCCAAATCAATGTGTTATTGAATACCGAATCCGAAGCACCCTGCATAACAATGTGTGTACCGGTTTCAGAGAAGTTCTTTTTTCTGAGTTCTCTGTCCTTGACCTTGAGTCCTCTCTCCAGAATTTCGTCAGCCTTGTCGCCTCTGATAGTGACATGAACTGCAATTTTTTCGTTTCTCTTAATACCGAAACTTCTGATGGTGAATCTAGCTCTGGAGGGGACTGGCTTTTGTCCGCTGAGATCTTCAAGCACTTTTGAGGCTGAATGATGATAGGTATACCTTTGGTGAGCTTGTCACCTGACTCTCCAACACTGATATTCAGCACAAGTTTTTCGATTCTGATTTCCCTCATGGGGTTTTCCTTCTCTGCTTGGGGTTTCTTGGCGACTTTCTTGGACATGTGGGCAAAAATAAATCAATTAAATATTATAAATCAATATTTAATTCTTAATATGCACTCTCCTCAGCAATCCCACTCATTTTCTACCCACAATCCTCTAAAATCTTCACATCCTCTGCTTTAACTCAAATCCTCATTATTGGTTGCACTTAGTCATTTAATAAATTGTCATTATTTCCTCTTTTTGATTTATTGCAAATGCTCATAACATCATGCCTTCATTTTATATTGCATCAAAGGTTCCTTTTATATATCCGAAATACCAATAAGCAGTGAATGACATGTTGATATGCCTCTGATGGTATTGGTGGTTGCAGAAAGACAGTTGTGGCAAAGCCGAATTTATAATAAATTGATGTAGTAGTAAAAGTAGCTGAAGAAAAAGGGGTTTTACACAAAGAAGCTGGCTTCCTTTGAGGAGAAGAGCCCAGTTTTCAAACGCAGCAAGAAGAAAGAAATCAAAAAGCAAAACAAAGAATCCTGCAAATAGGCTAGAGAGCGCAAAAAACTTTATGTAGCCTATCTCGAAGCTCAAAACAAGAATCTCACAGATGAGAACAATTTGCTGAAGGAGTAAATAACAAAACTTAAGAGAAGTCTCGAGGAAAGCAAAAAGGTGGTTGTCTCTGAATCCGACCAAAGGATCAAGATGCTTGCAAGTTAGTTCAGAGAACTAATGATAGCCCTCAACCGATAAAACAAAGAATCGATCTCTCGCAGTTTGGCAGTTTTGAGAGTAAATGTTTGCTAAAAAAGGACAAATTTGGGATTTCGGGGAGGGAAAGAAGAAAATGGATTGAATAGAGTTTACTCCGGACAATAGAGCTCTCTATGCCTTTGCACTTCAGAATACTCATCGAAAATGTGGATGACAGTAAAGAATGTTGTAATGTAGGCTACAAGTTCTTTTAAATGTTGGGAGGCAGCGACGAAATGCGTAAGTACAGGATTAACATGGGCGAAAAGTAAAGAAGTATTCTCAAAGAAATGAAGCCCAAGATCAAGAAAGCAAAGGAAAACTTCAATGGGTAGTTTAAGGTTAAAGTAGCATTTTTGAGAAGTTGCACTCGGTTTGGACTGAGCTGACGAAGTACACTCACTAGGCCCAAAAGATCATAGACTCAATCGAGGACAATCTGGATCCAGTCTTTGTGGGAAATCTTCTGGTAAACCTGGACAGCAAAAGATGTTCTAGCGATTAGATAAAGCAGATCTACCCCATCAGCTTCTTCAAGTCTATCCCAGAGTAAAGATAGATTGTTACGAGTTTTCTACAACCTGAAAGCTCACTGTTTTTGGACTCTGAAGACGATTTCGCGTTTGGAACATGCTTCGGCTATAACTGAAAGGTCATATGCGTCATCTCTGTCATATTATGTCCTGAAATGTGCCATATTCATGAATTGGCATCTTAGACTTATTACTAAGATTATTGTGAACAAATATTCATAGATTCAACATTCACTAAAAAAAGTTAAGAGGCTTGATTTCCACTTCCATGTCTTCTTATTCAGGTGGCTCAATGCCGAATATTTTTTCCAGCTACTATATCCTGCGTTTGCCACTGAGAAGCATGTGTTCAAGTGACCTTTTCTCCATTTATATGCTCTGCAACTCCCTAAATCAATAGATTGGTACTTTTGGATTTTGTAGTATTCACCTTTGTCGGCCTGGTTTACTTCTTTTACTCTTTTCATGAGGTTTCTGAGAACTGGCATTGAGGACTCAAGTAAGCAGTTGTTCATTCCGGATATCTTATCGTAGAGCTTTTAGATTTCCTGTCGGTATTTTTTCTACTAAAAATCCAAATCTCCTGAAATTTGCCTACATTTCTGCAATTAATCCTGAATTAGGGCATTGGTACATCGCAGAATTTGATGGCGGCATTGAAGTTTTAGGTTTTGGCCTCATTAACTGTTTGTAATTTGGGCATACTTTGCACTGTGGAGAGGGTTTGTGACATTCTTTTGAGCTAATTGTTTCTATCTTTGCAGGTGAGAAGATTGTTGCTGATGGGATTGTTGCCCATGATATCTTTGGAGAGGAAAGGACCTCCGTTTTTGTTGAGGTTGAGTTGGTAGAAGGCCCCCTGCTTGATGGGAGGGCAGTTTTCTTTTTTTAACATTTGTTATTCGAAATAGAAATAGCAATTATAATGTCAGTTCCGTAGTGCTTTTGCTAATTTTAAGGTTTTTGAGGCCAATCTCATTTTTTTTAGAGGAGTTGCACTTCTCAAGTTTAAATGTATGCTGCCCATAAACGATTGACAATTTTACAGTAATTCGTGTAATTTTAAGCTAATAAATCATGAGTGAAGTAACAATTGACTGGATGTACCACTACTATCTCTCCAACAACATTTGGGTCTATGGCAACATCATCCTCATCCTCCCCTTCATCATCTCATGCATCTGCAGGTTCTTTAACCCTGACATCAACAAAAAACTATGGACTGATCATTTCGCAAGGGTCTTTCTCTTCCTGACCTGGGTCTACTACATCTATGATATGCCTATCAAGTGGGTCATTGATGGCGGAGACGCCGTCTGCCAGAAGTCATTCTTCATACACCACATCAGTAGCTTGTTCATAATTCCCCCTCTGTTTTTGAATCATTACATCCCTTGGTGGGCCAACCCCATCGGCTTTCTTCATGGCTTCTGCATCTACTATCCCTAGTTATAGCTTTTGAACTACATCTATGCCTCAGCTTTGATGTTCTTCCACTATAAAATCTATCAAAAACCTTATGCCGATTTGAAGTATTATGGGCTCATTAGATGGTTTTTGAACGGCATTTGGATCTTTGCATTGGTGCTGTTGATTGGAGATTGCTCGAACTACCTACCCCTTGGCCTTGATTGATTCGTACATTTATTTTAGGAAATTGCTGAATTCGAATTAATCATCTCATATATGTTTTAAAACTTATGTAGCCTAATCTAAGCTAGGCAATGAACTTTGATAAAAGACTTCCTTTGTAAGCAAATCTTTAAAATAAATGCTTCTGAGCTCACTTATCATCAGAATCAATGATACTCTTGAAAAAAAAATGAGTACATTAACGTTTATTTTATGATTTTTGCCCAATTTTACCAAATCCATACTCTTTTTGAAGAAAAGGTTATTAAAGGTAGAATTTTTATGAAGCAGTTTCATAAACAAAAGTGTGTTATCTTAACTTATAGAATCATTTGTTACTAGAATTTGTTATATCTCCCCTGGATTCAAGTTTCCAGGAGAACAATAACTAATTTTAGTTGAGTGGACAACACTCAACAAAAGTATTAGAATTTTGTGAAACTCTGCTCATAAACTTCCTTCTTCTCACAGACTGGCACTGACCACGCCAGTTCTCTTTTGAGCTCCTCTAAGGTCTTAGTGGAATGTTTGGACTCCTGGTTAGTTGAGTTGTTTTCCTCCTCCATATCAGTCATTAGTTTAAAATTCTCATAGCAGAGGTCCCATTGCTCATCATCACCAAACATGTTTTTGTTGATGAATTGTTGTCTTTCCTTTATCGTCTCCTAGATGTGCTCCATTCTTTCCCTTTTGAGTTGCTGGATCTTTTATTTCCTCAGCTCTCTGGCCTTTCTGAGCATTTTTGTCTTCCTATAGTTGTAAATGACCCTGAATGGATTTTGGTCTTGGGGACTGGTCTTAAAAATGCAGGAATTGGTTTTGGGGGGAACTTGCATTTGGAATGATTAACATTATAAGCATCAATAAATATAAACAACTTAACCTTGCTCTTCCTACAAATCCATCCATTTCTCAGTTATTGTCCTCGAAGCATAAACAAAACACCAAAAGATCAGTCTCAGCTTTTTTTTGAAGGATTTGATTATTCAATCCTCAATCAACACCTTAAAGCATTGGTTTACAAAATTTAAGCGTAATTGGGTAAAACGCAGGGCACATTTTAGGTTATTTGGGATGAAATATGTAAAGTTTTAGGGTTGGTAAGATTTGAAAGTGGTTAAGAAGTGCACTCAATAAGATTCTTACTTTATCCAAAAGAAACAAGCCCATAACTATAAATGATATTAAAAATAAAGCAGCATTTCGAAGGAATTTTTAAAGATCAAAGACGAAAAATATTGATTTTAACTTCACAAAGACTTTCAATCAGAACAATTCTTAGTATGACTTTATTGCATGAAATGTCATAAAAGGTTATCCAAAATATTTCCTAACATTTTATTTCAGATTGGGCTTACAGTTGCTAGATGAAGGATGCAAAATTAAACTGATATTTATAAAAATTGTCCCAAAAGAAGCAGAATTGACTGAGTTTATCAGCTTTGAAATCTAATTTTATAAATAAACAGTATCAAAACTGCATCCAATCATAAGAATTAGCAGTATTGAAGTCTCTCTAAGGATAAAAAATGGACAAAAATCTTGACTAAAAGGCTATTTAAGCTCTTTCTCGTGAGTTTATTAGGCAGAAAGTAAAAAAGTATCAGTACCAGTTTCCTAGAATGTCAGAATGGAACATTTATTAAAAAATTGCAAGGGAATGGAAAATGCTAAGTGACAACGAAAAACTTATTATGTACCATTTGTATATTAGCAATGGCTTTATCTCTTCCTCAACATCAACTATCAAACAATAGGAGTCAGGAATTCCTAAAATTAGCCAAGAAAAACAAAAATAAACTAAGTAGAAATAGGTAGCTATCGAAAAAGATATTGAAAAGAAGTCAAAGTAAAAATAAAAACAAGATTCCAGCCTTTAAAAGACAGTTTCTCTTAGAAAAGAAAAGACGAAACACAAAAATCATAAAAATTAAGTGAAGGCTGAGTAAAATAACCTCAGATCATAAGAAATTACGTCAATCTAAGAAGAAAAAACCCCTTAAATACAAATCGGAAAGAATTTAAAATCAAAGCTAAAAAAGCTTGATCGAAGTAACCAATAATCTGTAAATTTTTATAGATAAGTATTCTAAAACGTCAAAAAATAGCATAAATAAATAGTCTCTCAGATAGTGAAGTAGTATCCAGCATTAAAAGCAAAAGAATAAGCGACAGCTCTCGAAAAGTAAAAGGTTTCTCTTACTGTGTAACACTTGGAGAGGATAGTAGAAAAGATATAAGAGGAAGAAGCTTAATCTCAGCTCAGTCCTTAGTAGTCCTTTAGAAGCAAAAGAGGCGAAATAACCTAACTAGAAGAAATCATAACACCTAAGTAAGATCAAAAGATGAAATTAACTGTGAAACTAAAACCTTCAAATGTCCTTCCTCAAACTATCAAAGAGTAGACTAAGAATCAGTTTTTAGCCATAAAATTGGAACAAAAAGTAGTGGTTCCTAAAAAGACTAATGACTATCTGTAGTTTTACAAATACGGCTATAAGAAGTTGAAATAAGATTGTGATTACCTTACAGGAAACGAGATTACCCAAATCCTCAGAACTATTTGGCAAAAGCACAAAGCCAAAAGAAAATTGGCAGCCAAAAACAGCCAAAGCCCATTAAGACCTCACTAAAATCCTTCAACCATAAAGTAGATTGAGCTATCTGGAGTTTTAGCACGCAAAGTTGGCAAAATCAATTTTATTAAGTAAAAGATTAAAAACGGATTCACTAAGGAATAAGCGGAAAACTTATGGACTTGCTTACCCATTTAAAGCAAAAAAAAATGGATTTATCCTTCTAATAAGTATAGTGAATCCCTCAAACCCAACTCTTTGAGTCAGTTTCGAGGAATCGTGAGGTATAAAAGTGGAGAGCTAACAGATTCTAGATGCTATGAGCTGAATTGGGACATCTTTGACTAAAGGTAAAACCAGTCTGAGATAGGTTAGAAATTTCTGTCAGAACAAAAATAAGAAAAGTCTTGATTTTCCTTTTTCTTATCTATATTCGTCTAAATTTATAGGGCAAAACTAACCTCTCAAGAGGCATTCTTGTTAGAGTTGATGATAGTGCTTAGAGTTGAAGTCTCTATTCTGGAACTTTCAAACACTGTAGCCTAAATATTCTATGACCATTAAATTTATCACATTTTTTCAAGAAATGGACTATGATGAAAAAGTTCAACAAGAAAGCAGTTTAGTTTCATTTTAGGGAAGAATGATCTAGAGTTCACAGGTACTTTCCATTTAGAGAAGTTAAAACTAAGACAACTAAAGCTAAGAGTGATTGGATGAGTTGGTTTATGGCATTAGAAATTAGGTTAGATGACAAAACTAAGCTACTAGATTAAATGATTATTCGTAACAACTTGCTATCCTTCGCAAAACAATGATGCTAGCTTTTTGTACAAAAAGCAAGAAGACAGCACCAGGTTTTAAGGAGCATAGATGCAGTGGATTATATATTGCGGGTTTAGAGAAAGTTAGGTTTTGCTACTAAACTCTGTTTGATTATAATAAATATGTCGGAAAGTGACCAGCCTCCCCAACTAACTGGTCTTATCTAGTGCTTCTGCGATTTTGAGGGAACCTACTGCGTCAGGTAAAATGTGGTATAATCAGAAAGTTGGTGTAAATGGTGGTCAGCCTTTTTCTGATGCTTTTAGCAATCGTAGTGCTTTCTATGTTCATCTATAAGTACAGAGTAGCGAAACCGTATTGGCTGATTTCGGTCCAAAGCTTCCTGATTCTCACTCTGCTGGGTACATCCCTCAAAACATAGCCAACATCCTCTTCTGTTTTTACAATGAGCAGTATTGGCTGTACGCAATATAAAACTTTTTCTATAATATGTACTACCTCGTGCTTGTAAGTTATATTTGCTTTGCTTATATCCTGAAAAGCAAGACGGAGACTCCTCAATAGCCGATCAAGAGGCTCCAAATTCGACTCAATGAGGAAAAGGAAAGTATAATCACACAAAGAATCATCTTCTTCTGTATCGTCGGCTTGCTGACAGCAATGTATTTGGCAATTTTCATCGTATCTGTGGTCTACGAGGCACAGCACTAGGGAGACGAGCTGTCGGGTGACTAGGCAGGAGGTCACTATTGCGAATGTACTAATAAAGTAAACAAGAAATCTGGTACTTAGTGTTCAATATTCTTTGCTTGCTGCTGAGCATCGTGGTTGTGATCATTATGCTGAAAATCCAGCAAGAATAGCATAAAAAGATAGGTTAGTATAATAATGAAGATGATAACTAACAACGTAACCGTTCTGACTCCTAACATTCTGCAAGAACTCACACAAACAAATCCAATGCTAGTGTGTCTTTGCTAAACAAGAATGTGTACAACCCCTTCAAAAATCTTTGGATTTGGGTGGGTTTGAACGTTATGAGCCAAGTATGCAACCTTGTCGAATCAGGACTCTATCTCCACGCTACTCCTCCTCAGTGTTTAATCATTCAATCAAATCCTTCTAACAGTAACGTAATTTCTCTAGTCTTTGTGTTTCTAACGATGTATTTAGGGTTCATCTCAACGGTTTGGTACATTATTCTGGTGAAGCTGATTCGAAGTAAGGCATCAATCGACCGTTCTGTGTTCTTTTCATAGTAAGTGCGAGTGGGAGGGAATATTTAGCTTTTTATTCCCTCGAAAGAGTAAACTATTACATTAATATGAGTCTCGATGGGGTGATATTGCACTGCGTTCTTATTTTCCCGAAATAAAGCATAATATTAAATGAAATCATTTTAAAGGCAAAGTTAGCTATCTTTCAGCTGCGTACTTTTAGACTTGGGCCTTCAGCTCCTGAATGTCTTCTTTTCTGAGTTTCTACAAAATTTTGATTTCTGATTTTGTGGCAATTAAATCGGCGATTAATCTTTGATAATTCTGTAAATTAGTTTATTTCGAGCATTTTAGTTACTTTTATTCCATTAATAATGCCTCATATTGCTTTCGAAGATTGTCTATCTCGATCCTTACTTGGCTTTACTCAATGACTTGCACTTAGTCTCGTTTTTTAAGGCTATCTCCAACTGTCGAACAATCATCTCTTGAAAAAACTTATTTTCGAGAGGTTATGTAGGTGAAAGATATTTGTTTGGGCCTTACGGGTTAGTGGGCAACTTTCTCAGGTGCCTATACTTTGGTCTTATTTGGTCTGCGCAATCTTAAAAGAGGATTCCTAGCGCCTTGCGATGAATTCAAGATAATCATGGGTTGTTTGTTCATTTAAGCAGTGATCCTATCAGTGGGCCATGTGGACTAATTAACTTTGCCTGAAGACCTTCTGGTAGAATGGTTCACTTTGATTGGCGTTCGGTAAACTTTTTCGTCTGGAACCTCCTCTTGAGGGTGAGCAGCGGAAGTGTTTTTGGAAAATTTGATCTTGGCAGGTTTGTTCTAGAGTGTTATTTGCGTCTAGTTCTTGGTCTAGTTGAAAGTAAAGCACTCACAGCAGCTGCTTGAACGATCTTGTTTGAAAAAATATTTATTTGGCGTGGTTCTTCTTATCATGGGGCGATTTTCTTTAATAAATTTATATATGGGACAAACCAAGCATCACAGAATCATGAATTATCATGTCTTTAACTTTTCGAAATGCAATAAAAATTTCAATCCTTCATCTTTACTTCACTATTGACAGACAACAAATCTACTTAGGTTCAATACTCCAATAAAGTCATCAAATCTGAGGCTCTTAAGTAATCTTCCATCAGTTCTTACTTAAAGTGGTTCTTAATTGCAGAATCTCTCTGCTTGATATTATATAAAAAATGACAGAGTTATCAGTCTTCCTGAGGCATGCTAAGCGCAGCAACAAAAAAGACCTTGATTTGTCCAACAGGCAGTTATCTTTCATCCCCAAGGAAGTCTTCAGCATGCGCACTTTGGAGTAGCTGAATCTTTCAGATAACAAAATCGCAGTTATTGAGCCCGAAATCAAAGAGCTCCTGAGACTCAAAGTGCTCAATCTAGATAATAACGCAATCACTGAACTACCCGAATAGTTGTCTCAGATTCCCTTCCTCTCCTCTCTCTCGCTGAAAGGCAATCCCCTAAACAAGAAGTTTTAAAATCTACTCACTCTTAAATTCACCGACAGTTTGCAGGACGCCCTAACCAGCTGCTTCGAAGGCACTACCTTTTCAAAAGCTTCTTCAACTTCCAAGAAGGTGAACGAAACCCCGAGTTGGCTTGTTTAGGAAAAGAAAATTTAAAAAAAGGAGGAAAATGAGATTGGATGGGAAACTGGAGGTTTCAAACAAGACGAAAGACTGACCACTGCTAATAGAAGATTCAGGCAAAATAAAGTCTAATCTCAATAGTTTTAGCCTTAGCGTGAGTCAGTTAACGGAGTCATGACCATTCGTATGACTGATTTGGAAATCGGAGAAGAGATTTCGATGGGAGGTTTCAGCACTATCCACAAAGGCAAGTACTTTGATTTGTAAGTGGCCATAAAAAAGGTGTTCAATCCTAACATTAGTGAACAGCTTCTTGAAGAGTTTACGAATGAAGTCAACATGCTTGCGAAGTATAGGCACCCCAACATTGTTTTGATGATTGGAGCAATCTCCAAACCTCCTCAGCTTTGCCTAGTTATGGAATTAGTCAAAGAAGGCACCCTTTTCGATTTACTGCATAGAAAGAAGACAGCCTTTTCAGATGCAGAGAAAAGGAAAATAGCCACTCAAATCATCTCAGTCATTGCCTATCTACATCGCCACGGCATCGTTCATAGAGACATCAAGTCGCACAATATGCTAGTAGACAAGAACTATACCGTAAAACTTTGCGATTTCGGTTTAGCCCGCCATAGAGTAACTTTTTGTTGACTCAGAGCAATCTCAATAGTGGACCAATGCAGTTCAGTGGAACTCCCACCTACATGGCTCCCTAACTCTTCGAAAAAAGGGCCTACAACGAATTAGTGGATGTCTTTGCATTGGGCACGCTTTTGTATGAGCTGTACGCAAGCTAAATCCCTTACCATGGTTTGGAGCCACAAGACATCAAAGCAAGAGTGCTGAAAGATAGCAGCCTTCCTTTCAAGATTGCGATAAAGAAGCAGCTGTAGATGAGTACTTATTTGGCGATATAGTAAACAGGTGCCGTTCGAGCATCCCCGAGAACAGGCCGAGCAGTTCGTAGCTACTAAAATTTAATGATTGGTGATTAAATTAACTTAAAGAACCACTTGCGTGCGTTCATATTGGAAGTTCTTGATAATGGTTAGTAATAAGTTTTATATTTAAAATTCTATGAGCAGCTTTTGGAATTCTCCAGCCTGGTCCATGGGCAAGCGCTCCGCCAGCAGTAGCTCTATAGACATTTAGATCATAAAGCGTCAGCACCCTCGATTCCGGGACCCGGCAACTATAACTCTAACAGTACCCTTTCTAAACATAATCCCGCTTGGAAGTTAGCCATAATTAACACAGAATCGGAGGCGCACCCAGAAACAGCAGTAAACTGAATTAGGGGCCAGGCCCAGGGGACTACAACCTCGCTAATTCCAAATCCGGACCCAAAATCACCATAAGTTCTAAACCCAAAACCAACTCCCTGGGCGAAACCCTCGCTCCTGGGCCAGGCAATTACAATGTCCTTACTGATGGAGTCTATAAAAATCCATCTGCCTTCACTATGGGGGCTAGATATGGGGATAGGGTTGAGGACCCATAGCCAGGACCAGGTGCTTATCACGCAGGCTCATAGTTCAAGCACAATGGGCCCAAAATAGGCACATCCAAGAGGGGAGAACTGGGCACTGGCAACAGAAACCCAGGGCCAGGACAGTACTCTAACTCACGTCCTTTTAGTGCTGGGCCCAAATATGGCTTTGGCAACTAGTTGAAATCGCATGGGTATCTAGACCAAAGGCCAGGACCAGGACAATATGAGATAAACGAAAACAGTAACTCAAGGGTCAAAGGATGCACTATTGGAGAGAAGTTTGGCAAAAAGAATGGCTCAGTCAATGGTCCAGGACCAGGGACTTACTAGCTTGCACGATCCAGACCCATGTCAGGGGCTAAGATAGGACGTGCTTAAAGGAATAATAACATTGGGAGTATAGGTCCCGGCCCAGGAGCCTACGAATATGGTTTCAAGGGTAAAGTGAGCAGCGAAATCAAAATTGGCACAGGTTTGAGAGCTGATTTCGGCAAAAACGAGACCCCAGGTCCAGGAGCTTATGAACTATTCAAAAACTCAGTAAAAGGAGTGACAATTTCAGGATACAAAGGCAAGCAGGACATTGAAGTCACCCCTGGCCCAGGAGCCTACGATATGCACGAAATATTGCAGAGACCTTGCAGCGCAAAGTACAACCACCTTTATTCAGAATCGGGAAGAGCATGCGTTCAAATATGGCGATGGGAGACACCCCAGGCCCAGGCCAGTACTACCCCAAAGAGCCCAGCAACTACAAGTTCGCCTACTCCAAGTAGCCCCGTTCCAAGGATGTGAAAGGCGGAGACCCAGGTCCAGGGCGTAATTATTTGTTTATTCAGAGTACTAGATCCCTCCGACTGTGCCTTCTGCTCCTCACTACCTCATTGACCCGAGTGTCTATAAGTCCTATGGTTGATTTCTATGATTTGTTTTCCATGCAATAGTATAATCTGTTTAATGAGGATCACTCGAATCATTGCATTAACCAGTCAGCTACAACCAGCCTAAGCCAACCTCTCAGCAGCACAGCGTTTGGCTAGCAGCTCTCCATTCAGCCGGCAGCTCTCCATTCAGCTGATGAGGGGAGTATTGAGGCAAAATGTGTGCATAGGTAGTTGACTGCATTATAAGCTCTATATCTGGGTCTTGCACTGATTATAACGAAAAGGGGCTTAGAAAGTTCAGAAGGATTCGGGTATGATATGAGAGGTGGGCGGAGGGCGATTGGGGCTGGCAAACTTGATAAAAAGGGGTGGGGTTGTAGTTTTGGCAGAAATGGGAGAAATATGGGTTGATCAATATTCTCTCAGTGGTTGTGAGTATAATTAATATTTAATTTGTTCATGTACGCAGAATCAGCCACAACTTCAACTCTGACTGCCAACGTTACATCCGACTACACACTATGTGCTCCTCTTCAGCGGTACTTAGTCTGCTAGATAGCCCACTCGAGGCCACTGAAGACCTCCCTGAACTCGATTTGGGCTATCCAGAGTCAACAGCGTCCGTATCCTCGGGGGGAAGTTGCAGCAAAAGCCGAAAAGGATCGAAAGAGAGTTTCAGCATCCTAGGGTTCATTTAGCGAAGGGTGATGGGCCTGAGAGAGCGGATCTGGAGCGAGGAGCTGAAATAGAATAGAATTTGGGATTGGCGGAAGTTTGAACAGAGTAGCGGAGGCAACTTTTGATTTGAATGGTTTTGTGTGTTGAAAGCCGGTATGCTCACTCCTTTGCGATGATTGTTTGTAAGTTATTCATAAAATTAGTAACTATCATTTGCATCCGTATTTGCTTTCAACAAACGCATCACTCCACTGCGACCAGCAACTTGTCATTCATCCATTCATCCTAGAATTCATCC
>Ga0316217_10004821_pt1 | contig 14341 bp, 9 predicted proteins | sample 1anoAmetaG_FD_203633 | JGI IMG/M metagenome (GOLD analysis project Ga0316217, IMG submission 203633) | Freshwater microbial communities from Trout Bog Lake, Wisconsin, USA - 1anoA | ecosystem: Environmental > Aquatic > Freshwater > Lake > Hypolimnion/Profundal zone | place: USA: Wisconsin... | reverse complement strand
TGTCGTTAATGATCCGGGGGAAGGCATCCCAGGTAGCTACTGCTACCAGCTTATTTTCAAATCCTTTTTGTGCCTGCAAAAAATCAAAAATGGTATTGTTGGGGTTGTAGCCGTAACCGTTGCTGTTTATGCGCTTATCGCCCCAGCCTGAAAATATTTCGTTATAACCGGGAAATGAAAAGGTATAGCCATTGGTAACCTTTACACTGTTGCCGTATTTTCTGTTGCCATATATCTGCCCTTTTTGTGCAATGGTGGTCCATAAAAACGGCATTACTTTGGCTCTTCTTACGGTGGCATCTTTATCCCAGTATTTAGCCTTCATCTCTTTTACATTGCCCGCATATTTCTTTACATTGATGATCTTTTTCTGGGCTCCGCCAAAAAGTTCCTGCCAGCGGTAACCGTCCAGGGTTATCAATATCACATTCTCAGATTTTGCATTTTGCTGGGCAAATGAAAAAGAGCTTATCATTACAAGCGCAAAAAGTAATGCGTGTTTCATAGCGGGATATGAGGATTAAAAATAGTTTGAGCTAAAAGGACATCCGAATGTAAAAAAGAAACTTTCAAAAGCAATTACCTACACCCCGGTTTGCTGAAGTTTAATGTTTTGTTAATATTAAAGCAAGCGGGTAGGCCCGCACTGCCTGCCCTAAATTTTAGTTAAACTGCTGATATTACTTTCGCTTTGTTACTAAACAACCTTTACTTAGAGGCATGGAAGATATTCATAAGGAGCAAAATTTCTCACCAACACCTTCGGTAAAAGAGACCTCGTTTTTAGATGGGCCGCACTCGCGGTTTAAGGAATTCACTTTTGTGCTGGATGTAATGGGCGAGTTTATCAGGGGATTCAGGAAAATGCATTTTGTAGGGCCCTGCATTACTGTTTTTGGTTCAGCACGTTTTAAAGAGGGGCACCCCTACTACGAGCTGGCCCGCAAGATAGGTGCCGAAATGGTTGAGCTAGGTTTTACTATTATGACCGGTGGCGGACCCGGTATTATGGAGGCTGCCAACCGCGGTGCCAAGGAAGTTGGAGGCAAATCGGTAGGTTGCAATATTGTGCTGCCCGTTGAGCAGCACCCCAACCCTTACCTGGATGTTTGGGTAAATATAGACTACTTCTTTATCCGTAAACTGATGCTTACCAAATACAGCTACGGCTTTATTGTAATGCCCGGCGGCTACGGAACGCTGGACGAGTTTTTTGAAGCTATAGTAATGATACAGACCAAAAAGCTGAAACGTTTTCCGGTAGTTTTAGTGGGCAAGGAATATCACGCCGAACTTTATGCGCATTTACAAAGTCTGATAAAGGCAGAAACTATTGGTAAGCATGATCTGGAACTTTTTCTGTTTACCGATTCGATTGAAGAGGCCAAAGAGCATATCAGCAAACACGCCATTGAAGGATTCGGTTTAAAGCGCCACCAGGACATGAAGCCTTTGAAGTGGCTGGGCGAAAAGGCCCACTTTTTGCATGGCGCATAATTTGTATGCAGGCTAACCCCCATAGCGCAAAGGGTTACATAAAAATTTGCAAAGAGGAATACGTGCGCAACTTTGACAGGTTCAAAAAATCACCGCCGTATAATTATGCAGGGTTATTTTCTTTAACTCCTGCTTCACGCTTTTAGTTTACGTTACAACTGCACATAACTCCCGCAGCCCCGCTCACCTTCCATTCCCTTCATGCCGGGGCGCCAACATCACATTATCACATTTTCTATATTCTTTCCCGCCATTTTGAAACCTCTTGATTAAGACAACGTATATGTTGTTAGCTAAAAAGCTACATTATTTAATGTGGCTGGTTAATGCTGTATTAAAAAGAGCGGCATACCCCGGTGCTCTGTAAAGCAAAATGTGTATTGAGTAACAGTAATAATGATAGAACCATTGCATGAAAAATATAGTTGCCACACATTCTTTAACACCCGTGCTTAACTGGGCCAGATAATTTATTACCAACAGACTATGAAAAAAGCACTACACCGACTTTCGTTACTAATTGCAGTATTGGCTGTAAGCCTGCAATCATTTTGCGGGGTTGTAAGCCCGGCAACAGCACAGGCTACTGCTATAGGCTTTTTTAAGGCAAACGCGGGCAACAACGGGCACGGGCCGGTTAATGTTACTTTAAGCTATACACAAACCGCACAAGACGGCACAGTTGTTTTTTATGTGTACGACCTTAACCCGGGCAAAGCCTTTGTAATGATATCGGCAGATGACCATGTTAAACCCGTATTAGCCTACTCACTCGAATCTAAATTTGCAGCGCCGGCTAAAGGCAGTTCAGTTCAAACCTGGATGGAGCATGCTACTACACATATTTACCAGGCCATTCAGCGCCATGCACCTGTAAACCCTTTAATTACCGGCCAGTGGGCGTCGTACGCGCAAGGTATAAAACCGGCCAGTGCAAAAAGCGCATCGGGTGTGGCACCGTTGCTTACAACCAAATGGAACCAGGAACCTTACTACAATCAACTATGCCCTTTTAACAGCACCGACAATATGCGGGCCCTTACCGGCTGCGTAGCTACGGCCATGGCGCAGATTATGAAATACTGGAACTACCCGCCGCAAGGCAGCGGTTATTATGGTTACAACTGCGTGCCGCCTAATTATATGTATAACTACGGCAGCCTATCGGCCAACTTTGGTAATACCACTTATAACTGGGGCAGTATGCCTGATACCCTGAGCGGTAACAACACTGCAGTAGCTACTTTAATGTATCAATGCGGTGTTGCTGTTGGTATGCAATATGGCGATGACAACCAGGGGGGCAGCGGTGCCTACGTTTTAAGGTCTGATGTGCCCAGCACCCGCCACTCGGCCGAAATGGCTTTTGCCAATTACTTTAATTACAACTTCAATACTTTAAAAGGTGTGCACGAATCAAACTACAGCCCGGCTGATTGGTTGAATCTGATTGAGAGCGAACTGAACGCAGGCCACCCGGTGCAATATGCCGGTACCGACCCCGGCGTTGGCTCGCACACCTGGGTATGCGATGGATATGATGGCAACGACCTGCTGCACATGAACTGGGGCTGGGGAGGTTTGGATAACGGCTACTACAACATATCATCATTAACCGCCGATAACTATAACTTCAGCACTAATGAAGAAGCATTGCTGGGCATACAACCACCATCAGATATAAGCGTAACAGCAAGTGCATCGGGTACCACCAGCTGTGGCGGAAGCCCCGTAACTTTAACAGCTGTTGGTTCAACAACCGGCAGCTACAGCTGGAGCCCGGCCGCAGGGCTTAGCTGTGCAACCTGCGCAACTACAACCGCAAGCCCAACAGCTACCACTACCTATACAGTAACTTTCGATAGCGCCGGCTTTTCGGCAACCAGCCAGGTAATGGTAACAGTTGCTTCTAATACGCTGGTAGTAAACAGGGTTAACATCAGCAACGTTACACAACACGGCGCAGCCAATGGCAGCGCCAGTGTGCAGGTATCGGGCGGCACCCCGGCTTATACTTATGTATGGAATAATGAAGCTACAACCAGCACCATTAACCACCTTACACCGGGCAATTATGCGGTAACCGTTAGCGATGCCGGAGGATGTTCAATAACTGCTGAGGCCAATATTACAGAGCCGGATTCATCATCATCAACCAATAAGGCGCCTTCCACTTCTGAAGGTTCGGTGCATGAATCAGCCTCCAGGTTTGCAGGCACGGCTACCATGATCAATAATGGAAGTAATATTTATGTGCAGCAATCGGCCCTGGTTGAAGTACAGGGCGATTTTGTAAACACTATCAGCAATACAAACGGTTCTGTAAGCAACGATGGTATTATTGAACTATCGGGCAACTTTGAGAACGATAGTGGTGCGGTATTTCATGTGGGTACTAATTCGGCATCAACCGACCGGGCAGTTAAATTCATAGGCTCAGGTAAACAGATCATTGCCGGGTCTATGTCAAAGACCGACAGTGCAAGCTTTTATAACCTGGTAATAGACATGGCTGCAGCATCTGATACGGTTGAAATGCAGGCCCCACTGGTGGTTCAGGGCTCGTTAGCTTTTGGTACAGCCAGTGTAACCACAACCTACAACCCATCATCGTTATACACCAATAACAACAAAAAGGGCGTATTCAAAACATTTAACGACACACTGGGTGAATTTTTACTGGATATACAGAACGGAAACTCGGATGCCATTTCGGGTTATCCGGTACTTGAAATAAACGGCGCACCATCAACAGGTTTTATTTTAACCAGCGGCTTGCGCGGCAGCAGCAACGGCGGATTGCAACGCGCTATTACCAGTGCCACCAGTTATTTATACCCGATAGGCACCCGCGATAAAGGTTTTAATGCCGCCAAACTTAACTTTACCGAAATACCCGGCGGCGGAAGTGTAAAAGCTAAATTCTGCTCAGGCTCATCAGATCCAAGCGGCTTTGTAGGCTCAATTTCTACCTATTGCTCAGGCTGCTCATCTGAAAACCCTGCGCCGGCTGATAGTGGTTATAACCGTTATTTCCCTTCAAACGAATGTAACAACGGCGCACCGCAGTGGTTGATATTAGACCACACCGCCGAAAACCACGGCTACTGGAGTTTTGCATCCAGCAACACGGGTTATAAATACGATATGGAAGTTTACCCCAACGGATTTCCGGCAGTTGATCAATCAGCCGCATGGAGATTGTTGAAACACGAAGCAAGCTATGGAGTTGATCCATCCTTGCACGCTACCGACTGGAGAGCGGAAATCGAATCGACCGTATCAAGCGTTACCGACCTGTTAACCTATACCAAAAACATAGGTTGCTACCAGGGTGCGGGCGTACCGGGTGGTAGTTATACCGGCTTCTCGCACTTTACCATGGGTATGGGCGGCATAGGCCAGGCGCTGCCGGTGCAGTTATTAAGCCTTACCGCTACGCCTACGGGTAAACACCACGTACTGGTAGCATGGGCCACCGCGCTTGAAATAAACAACGCAGGTTTTTATGTAATGCGTAGTACTGATGGTATCAACTTCTCAGACGTGGGCTGGGTGGTTGGCCACGATAACTCTACCGTTACCAACAACTATACTTTCGACGACCGCGTACCACAAAACACGCTTTACTACTATAAGCTAAGGCAGGTTGATAACAACGGTAAATTCGTTTACTCGTATATTGTTGAAGCCCAGCTGTCAGACGCAAGCTCAACCGACTTTGCCCTGTATCCTAACCCAACCAGCAGCGAAATATTTCTGGATGTGAAGAATGCGGCTGAAGAAGTGAAGGTAGATATGTACGACATCAGCGGCCAATTGGTATATAATAACATATTTACCATTGCAGGCACTGGCTCAACACAAACCTTAACCATCAATGCATCAAGCATGCTTCCTCCGGGAACCTACATTCTGAATGCTACTATGAACGAGGAGAAATACAGCGCCAAGGTAATATTGCAGTAATGATGTAAATCAGCTGTCCATAATTTCAATCCGTTCGTAAAAGATGTATGATTACTGCGGGCTTATTGCGCAGCAAAGCACCGATATAAGACAAACAACTAGACAACACAACAGATATCCACATTCAAATCATTATAAAAACCCAAACTGCCTTTTAACTTTGTGAACATGAAAACTATTTATTGCCATATCATCGCTTTGCTGATAACCCTCCCGGCATTCAGTCAAACCGGAACAAACACTTCACCAACACATGGTAAAGCTGCAAAACACGGCGAACAAAAGCCTGAACCCCTCGACCCGAAAATGGCCGAACTGGTAAAATCAATTGAAGATAAAATGGTTGCCGTTGATGGCGGTAACTTTACCATGGGCTGCAACAATCCTGCCGACAGCGAGTGTGTGGGTTGGGAAAAACCGCGCCACACGGTTACCATCAAAAATTTTAAAATGAGCAAATTTGATGTTACCCAAAAAGAATGGAAAGCTATTATGGGCACCACGCCATCGGGTAAATATTGTGCCGATTGCCCGGTTGTAAACGTAACCTGGTTTGATGTGCAGATGTTCATTAACAAGCTGAACCAGCTTAGCGACAAAAACTACCGTCTGCCAACCGAAGCAGAATGGGAATATGCAGCCAAGGGCGGTAACAAAGGCCACGGCTACATTTATGCCGGTGGTAACGAACCTAATGCAGTAGCCTGGTTTGATAGTATACAAACCAGAGAGATTCGCCCTGTGGGTGGCAAAAAAGCAAATGAGCTGGGCATATTTGATTTAAGCGGCGATGTGTGGCAATGGTGCTCAGATTGGTTTGATGAAAAATACTACACCAACAGCCCCAGCAACAACCCTACGGGGCCTGCTGTAGCTACCAAAGAAAAGGTAGTAAGGGGTGGTTCATGGTGGGGCCCACGCCGCGATTGCCGCGTAGCCAACCGCGATAAGTTTGCACCCGAATCAAAAGATGATGATGTTGGTTTCAGATTAGTGCGGTACTAATTGAACCTGCTGTATAAAACTTAAAAGCCCTGCTGCACAGCGGGGCTTTTTTTATGCCGGCATTTATGCCTGTTGTTGTTTCTTTCTGCGTGCCACGCGTATAAAAACAGCAATCATAACCCCAATACCCAGGCCGGCTATAAATCCTCCTAACGAATCGGGTATAGGCAGGTAATGCCCGATAACCAGAAAAGGAACAGTAGTAGACAATAAAATGCCTATGCCAAATAGTATGCGCTCCCACTTTGTAAAACGGTTTATCATGGTCATGTTTTTATTGCATTGCGCCGGGTAGCAAGCAGCGTTAATAGCGTTGCTGTAACTACGAAGGTTATTAAATATTAATTCATACCTGCTTTCTCAGCCTCCATTCTTCTGCGTATATCGGTAAGCTCGCCCTTAGGTATAGCTGCTATCAGTTTCTGGGTGTACTCGCGTTGCGGGTTGTTGTATATATCGTCGCTGATGCCCATTTCTTCTACCTTGCCTTTGTTCATTACCACCATCCGGTCGCTCATAAATTTTACAACCGAAAGATCGTGCGAGATAAAGATGTAGGTGAATTTAAATTCTTCGCGCAGCTTTATAAGCAGGTTTAATACCTGTGCCTGCACCGATACATCCAGGGCCGAAACCGATTCATCGCAAATAATAAATTTAGGATTCAATGCCAGTGCCCGCGCAATACAGATACGCTGACGCTGCCCACCGCTGAACTCGTGCGGGTACCGGTTAAAGAATTCCGGTTTCATGTTTACCTTGCCCAGCAGGTCTATTACTTTTTCTTTGCGCTCCTTTTCGTTGCTGTATATGCCGTGTACGGTCATGGGCTCCATAATGGCACTACCTATGGTTACACGTGGATTAAGCGAGCTGTATGGGTCCTGGAATATGATCTGCATGTGCTCGCGCATCTCTTTCATATCCTTGTTATCCAGGCTTAAAATGTTTTTGCCGTCAAATACCACTTCGCCGCCATGTGCGGGCACCAGTCTTAAAATAGTTCTGCCCAAAGTAGTTTTTCCGCAGCCCGATTCGCCTACCAGCCCTAAGGTTTCGCCTTCGTAAACATCAAAGGTTACATCATCAACCGCCTTTACGTAATCGGTTACCTTGCCTAAAAAATTCTTATTGGTTGGAAACCACGTTTGCAGGTTTTTAAGTTGCAGAATGGGTTTGCCGGTTAATACCCGCTGCCTGCGCGCCAGTGTCTGCTCCTCTGAAATAACCACGGCGTTAATAGCATCCTGCACCGATATGTTGGTTTCAACAATTTCGCCCGCGGCGTTCTCAGTCATAAAATCTACTACGGTAGGTAGCTTGCTGAGGCGTTTGCCCAGTGGCGGGCGGCAGGCCAGTAAGCTTTTGGTATACGGGTGTTTAGGGTTGCTGAATATCTCTAACACGCTTCCCTGCTCAACAATTTTACCTTTATACATCACCAACACGCGGTCGGCTACTTCGGCAATAACGCCTAAATCGTGCGTAATAAATACTACCGAACTTTCAATCTCGCCTTTCAGCTTGGCCATCAGGTCGAGTATGGTTGCCTGCACGGTTACATCCAACGCGGTGGTAGGCTCATCAGCAATCAATATCGATGGGTTGCAGCTCATAGCCATTGCAATCATTACGCGCTGTTTCTGCCCGCCCGAAAGCTGGTGGGGGTATGCATCCAGTATACGCTGCGGGTTAGGCAGTTTAACCTTTTCAAACATTTTAAGGGTAATTTCCTTAGCCTGTTGTTTGGTTGTTTTCTGGTGCAGTTGTATGGCCTCCATTACCTGGTCGCCGCAGGTAAATACGGGGTTCAGCGAGGTCATGGGCTCCTGAAATATCATGGCGATTTCGTTGCCGCGGTACCGGCGCATTTCGTCTTCGCTTATTTTGGTAAGGTCAACTACTGAACCGTCTTTTTTGTGAAACAATATCTCGCCCGAAACTATCCTGCCCGGAGGGTTAGGTATAAGGCGCATAATTGATAAAGATGTTACTGACTTACCCGAGCCCGATTCGCCCACTATACCAATGGTCTCTCCGCGGTTAAGCGTAAAGCTGATATCATTTACTGCGCGTGTTACGCCATCATCATTCTTAAATTCAGTTACAAGGTTTTTTACTTCCAGCAATAATTGATTTTGAGCCATGTTTTATAGTTGATGTACTGAAGTATCAGGTTTTATATGAAGATACATTCGGGCTAAAATATCTTTTAATTAGTGACTTTGCAAAAAGGGGTAGTGGATAAGGCCGTAAAGCATTACTACCGGGCCCAAGCAATTGCGGTGGTGGCTTATGCCATGTAGCAATGCCCGGGGACGGGCTGTATTTACGCCGCGTTAATTTCGCTATTGTCTCTTTTTGTGCCCCCCCTATATATTAGTATAACCCTTTAAAAATCAGCTTTGTTCGGCAAAACTACTTCAGTTAATTTTTATTTTTTTCAGCATTTGGCACAATAAATGCAATACACAGGCTGTTATTATTAAAACAAAAAACACCGACTATGGCCTTTCATTACCTATTTTATTTTTTCACTAAATCTAATAAGTATGGAAACCAATCAGCAAGAAGCAGGGTCAGGCCGCAAAAAGCTTTACATCAGTGCTATAGTAGCGCTACTGCTTGTTAACAGTGTAAGTTTTTACTTTCTTTTCTCAGAGAACCATGAGAAAACCGATGTTATAAATGAAAAGACAGCTTTACAGAATAACTTCAAAAGCCTGTCAGATTCGCTGGATGCCAAGAATGCAGCAATAGATCAGTTTATAGGTAAAAATGCCGAACAGGATAAGGTAATTGCTCAGAAAGAAGAAATGCTGAGCAGAGAAAAGCATGAAATAGCCGGCTTGTTATCTAAAAACAGAATGACCGGTGCCGAACTGGCAAAAGCCAAGGGTTTAATAGCCGAATACCAGGCTTCTATTACCGACCTGCAGGCTAAGGTAGATGCTTTGACAGCTGAGAATAAGCAGCTGATGGACCAGAACCAACATCTTACCGCCGACCTGAGTACTGAGCGGCAAAATACTTCGCAGCTAAGCCTGCAGAATAAGGGTTTAAGTCAGAAGGTAGCCGTTGGTTCATTGCTATCAGTAGCCGACTTAAATGTAGAAGCCATTAAAACCCGCAACAACGGTAAAGAGGTAATGGTAAAAAGGGCCAAGGCCGCCGAGAAGTTGAAGATAAGCTTTGAAACCGGTGAGAACAAAGTGCTTGACCCCGGCCAGTTGAGCTTGTATGTGCGCATTATAAATCCGAAGGGCGAAACCATTGCAGTAGCCGATCAGGGTTCGGGCACCATGCAATGCGAAAACAGCGACCAGCCTTGCCAGTTTACCAAAAAGGCTGATATAGATTACAATCAAACAAATAAAAAAGTAATACTTTACTGGGGCGAGGATATCAAAGACCCCGGCACATATAAAGTTGAGTTATATCAAAACGGCCACGTAATTGGCCAAAGTGCAGTAACTCTCAGTTAAAAAGGTAATCCATACCTGCCAAGGCCCTTCCGGAAACGGGGGGCCTTTTTATGTTGTAAAAAAAACACTAACCGGGTGTATCATTTATTGCGCTATCAGAAAAACATGTTGTAGATAACTGTCACCTGTGTTAATTTGGATTACACCTCTTTTCAGTTACATTTGAGTAACCAAATCTCATAAAAACATGGAAAACAATCAAGGCGGTGGTAGTAAGAAATTATACATCATTATAATAGTTCTGCTATTGCTGATAAACGCCATAGTCGGCTACTTCCTCTACACCGACAACCAGGGCAAAAAAGCTGCTGAGGCCCAGAACACAGCGTTGAGTGCTGAAATGAAAGCTGTAACTGATACACTCGATGCCAAGAAAGGCGAACTGGAAGCACTGAAAGGTGTTGACGCAGGCAAAGACAGTGCCATAACTGCACAACAGGAAGCTATAGAGAAGAAAGAACAGGAGATAAAGAATGCTTACGCAAGCGGCAGAATGACCTCGGGCGAATTGAAGAAAGCCAAGGAAATGATTGTGCAGTACGAAGCTTCTATTGCCGATATGAAAAAGCAGATAGACCAGTTAACTGCTGAGAAAGCGCAATTAACCGATCAGAATCAAAAACTAAACAGCGACCTGACCACTGAAAAGCAAACCACTTCGCAGCTTACTGAGCAAAACAAAGGGTTAAGTAAAAAAGTGGAGCTGGGTTCATTACTACAGCTGAAAAACATAGTTATTGAGGGTATTGAGAAGAAGAAGAACGGAAAGGAAGTAACTGAAAAACATGTGAAGAAAGTAGAAAGCCTTCGCATTACTTTTGAAACCGGTGATAACAAGGTATTAGAGCCGGGCAAGGTTACTCTTTACATGCGTATCATTAACCAAAAGGGCGAAACCATATCTGTAGCCGACGAAGGTTCTGGCACACTTAAACTTGCCGGCACTGACGAAACTATTCAATACACCAAACAGATTGATCTGGACTGGACACAAACCAACAAAAAGGTTGTTGTTTACTGGAGTTCAACCATTAAAGCACCCGGCACTTACAAAGTTGAAATTTACCAAAGCGGCTACGCAATCGGCCTGGCACAGGCTGACTTTAAATAAGCGTTACCTTAATTATTTGAAAAGCCTCCGAGTTATCGGGGGCTTTTTTTATGCGCCGATTTAAGACCAATACATTTTAAGGACAAAGGGTATTTGAAAAACATGACAGGCAAAAGCGGCAAGGCTACCTACCAACAAAAAAGGCAACCCCAAAAACCGAGGTTGCCTTTCAAAGTATTTATGCACTGAATCCTAGTAACGGTAATGATCGCCTTTAAATGGTCCGGTTTTCTTTACACCGATGTAGGCAGCCTGTTTGTCGTTCAGTTCTTCCAGTTCAACACCGATTTTTTCAAGGTGCAGTTTAGCAACCATTTCGTCCAGGTGTTTAGGTAAGGTGTAAACGCGGTTTTCGTAACGCTCAGCATGTTGCCAAAGTTCTAATTGCGCCAATACCTGGTTGGTGAATGAGTTGCTCATTACAAACGACGGGTGGCCTGTAGCGCAACCTAAGTTTACCAAGCGGCCTTCAGCCAATACAATGATATCTTTACCCTCAACCGTATATTTATCAACCTGTGGCTTAATTACATCCTTGCTGGCACCGTAGTTATCGTTTAACCATGCCATGTCAATTTCGTTATCGAAGTGGCCGATGTTACAAACCACTGCGTTATGTTTCATAGCCTTAAAGTGTTTGCCCTGAATAATATCGCAGTTACCTGTAGCAGTAACAACTATATCGGCCTCTTTAATGGCAGTATCCATCTTCTTCACTTCATACCCTTCCATAGCGGCCTGTAAAGCGCAAATAGGGTCAATTTCAGTTACAATAACACGAACACCTGCATTGCTTAAAGAGTCGGCCGAGCCTTTGCCCACATCGCCGAAACCTGCAACAACAGCAACTTTACCTGCCATCATAAGGTCGGTAGCGCGGCGGATAGCATCTACTAACGATTCGCGGCAGCCGTATTTGTTATCGAATTTAGATTTGGTAACTGAATCGTTGATATTGATAGCCGGTAACAGTAACGTACCGTTCTTTTCGCGCTCGTATAAGCGGTGAACACCTGTAGTGGTTTCTTCTGAAATACCACGGATGCCTTGCGCTAATTCAGGATATTTATCAAATACCATGTTGGTTAAATCGCCACCGTCATCCAATATCATATTCAAAGCCTTTCCGCCTTCAAAAGCGAACAGGGTTTGCTCAATACACCAGTCAAATTCTTCGTTGTTCATTCCCTTCCAGGCAAAAACCGGAAAACCTGCAGCAGCAATGGCAGCGGCAGCGTGGTCTTGTGTGGAGAAGATGTTGCAGCTGCTCCAGCTAACTTCGGCACCCAGTTCTTTCAGGGTTTCAATCAAAACCGCTGTTTGTATGGTCATGTGTAAGCAACCGGCAATACGCGCACCTTTTAAAGGTTTGTCTTTACCATAAGTTGCACGTAACGACATTAAGCCCGGCATTTCAGCTTCTGCAAGCAAAATTTCTTTTCTGCCCCAGGCAGCAAGGCTCATATCTTTTACCTTGAATTTCTCTTTAGTTTCCATTGTTGATGACATAGGTTTGATTTTAAGTGCGCAAATATAGTGTTTTGAGTTGAGATTACTGATTCAGTGCCCCCGGGAGGTAAAGAGCGTGTATGAAACAGCCGGGATGTTAAGAAGTTCGGTAAAAACAGGACTTGGGGAAATAAAAGCTACTCCCCTATTAACCCCAGCAGCAGCCTCAGTTCCTCTACCCTGTTATCGCGGTTCTGCTGGCCGTAAAGTTCAATCAGGTAGTTGAGCATTTCGCGGATAATGGTAAGTGTATCAGCGGGTAAGAAAAACCTCGGCTCGGCCGAAACATTCATCTTTTCCAGGTAATCCTTTATTTCGTTGCGGCTGAAGATTGAGCCTTTGTTAATGGGGTTAACATAAAACATCACCCCGCGCTCGTTATTCTCTTCCTCCGAAAAATCGAGCAATGTTTTTTTGCAGAAGGCAAGTATAAAGTGGCGGGTAAGCGTTACACCATAAACCGGCAGGTTAAGTTCGTTGGCCAGCACCTGGTATAAAATGCCAATAGCAACAGCACTTCCTTTTTTGGTATCAACTACCTGGTTAATACAAAAGTCCTGAAAATCGGAAGTGGTCTGCGAGCCCTTAAAACCGTGGTATGAATAAAATACCTGGTTAAATATCTGTATCTGCTCCAGCGGTGTCTGGCTGTAGTTCAGTTCAAGCCAAATGCTCTGTTTCAGTTTGATGACCTTTTTTTCCAACTCCTCAAACTTAATTTCGGGGTAGTGGTATTTGGCTACCAGAAAGGCGCCTGTAAGCAGGTCGGGGCTTTCCTGTTCCAGCCATAATTCCCAGGCATCGCGCAGGGCATCAAACTGTATCTCGTGTATTATTTCCTCCAGCCGCTCGTGGGTGGTAGAGTTTAAGTCGGCACTCCATACTTCTTCCAAAGCTGGTATGGCCTCCGGCCCTAAACTCTTCAGCTTATCATGCACATGTTTAAAAACTTCCTGGTCGTCATCGTCCAGTAGTTGTATCAGTGCATGTATTTCGCTGTGGCTATTCATCGGCTCTATTTCTTCTTCGGCGCAGCCTTTTTCTTTGCAGCGGCTTTCTTTTTAACGGGCGCTGCAGTTTCGGCTACAGGTGCACGTTTGCCACCGCGTTTAAATTTCCTGGTAGGGCCCTCGCCTATTATCATCTGTACATCTTCTTCGGTAAGGTATGCAGCGTCTTTATCTTTAGGTATCTTGTAATTGTCTTTTCCCTTTTTAATGTAGGGGCCATACTGACCTTTCAATACCTGCACTTCACCGTTATCGAATGAGGCGATCAGTTTGCTGTCGTTGGCAATCTTTTTCTCTTCAATGATCTTAACGGCATCTTCGAATGTAATGGTATAAGGGTCGTATTCCTTTTTAATAGATGCGAACAGTTTATCTAGCTGCACGTAAGGGCCAAAGCGGCCAATGCTCACCTTTACATCTTTGCCTTCAATCTGGCCTAAAGTGCGGGGCAGTTTAAATAAGTCAAGGGCTTCTTCAAAGGTAATGGTTTCTATACTTTGTGTGGCGCGCAGCTTGGCAAAACGGGCCTTAATGCCTTTTTCTTCATCGGCCTTGCCTATTTGTGCCATAGGGCCAAAACGTCCCATACGCACAATCAATGGTTCGCCGCTTTTAGGGTCGGTGCCCAGTAAACGTTCGCCACTGGCGCGCTGCCCTTCTTTAGTGGTGGTTTCAACGGTTTGGTGAAACGGCTTGTAGAAGTCGTCAATCATTTTGGTCCAAACCATTTTGCCTTCGGCAACCTCATCAAACTG
>Ga0316217_10004820_pt1 | contig 14347 bp, 8 predicted proteins | sample 1anoAmetaG_FD_203633 | JGI IMG/M metagenome (GOLD analysis project Ga0316217, IMG submission 203633) | Freshwater microbial communities from Trout Bog Lake, Wisconsin, USA - 1anoA | ecosystem: Environmental > Aquatic > Freshwater > Lake > Hypolimnion/Profundal zone | place: USA: Wisconsin... | reverse complement strand
TCCGCAGCGGCCGTGAGGAGGTTGTCCTGCTTGGTGAAGGTGTCGAGGACCTGGTCGATTTTCCCAAAGGCATCGCGGACGATTTCAGGCTCGAGGTTGTGTAGTGGCGGATCGACGGCGACGTCGCGGACGAGAAGCGAACGGGCCGAGTCATGGGCGACGTACAGCGTTTTGTTAGCCACGGCGTAGAAGACGGTGCCATTGGCGTTGGCGACAATGCGTGAGCCCTCCATGACAAGGGGGCCGGTGAAGAGCCCGTGGCTCTGCGTGCTGTAAGGCGCCGCGGGCTGGGCCGCATTGGGAGCGGGCGTCTTGGCTTCGAGTTGTTCGGGGGTAAAGAGGACGAGGCCCAGTTGTTTGGGATCGTAGGCGTAGTAGACTTCACTGTCGGCAGTGCTTGCAAACGTGCATCCGAGGCTCGACCATTCGTGGTCTCTGAGTGAATCAAGATTGATGGCCAGGCCGCCATTGGCGGCGATCTTGAAAAACCCCTTATCCGAAGTGGCCAGGTAGATGGCATCGCGCGGCAGGATCGGAGCGGCGGTACTCGTTGCGCTGATGTCGGAGATCAGCGTTTGCCATGGTTGATCGGGCGACTGGAGAAAGTACAGGCTGCGGAGCTCGGGCTGGCGGACAGCCGCGGCGACCAAACTTACTTCGGTGGATTCACCGCTAAACGCCATCTGCCAGACGTTGTAATCAGGATAGACGAGCTGCCATGTCTTGCCGGCGTCGACGCTGCGCGACACCCCCGCAGCATCGTCCCCGTGGGTCAGGAAAAGAGTGCGACGGAGTCTATCCGCCGGATAAAGGAAAATATTCTGGATCGAGTCGGACGCTAGGCCGGTGGCTTTCGTGGCCAGTTGCTTGAAGGACTTTCCGCCATCGGAAGTGATCCAGAGCCCCGTGGTTCGCGACGCAACGTACATGGTGAGGATTGAATCCGGTCGGAGGACCAGGCTGGAAACTGGTCCAATCTTATCAACCGACCCTGCGGGCATGGGCTGCCACGATTGGCCATGGTCGACGGTTTCAACGAGCCCATGGCTGGTGGCAACGATAAAGTGGGCGGGGACATGCGGGTCAGCAAATAGGTTCACGGCGTCGGGCACGCGCGCTTCGAGTTGCCATTCGAGGTGGAGGGGTTCGTAGTGCCCGATGTGGCGTGGAATATGATATTGCCAGTTGTGATGGATCTGAAATGGCGGCGGAGTAAGTTCCTGCGTGATAAACGAGTGCTCGTCGGCCCAGAGCGGATGGATAGCCACCGCGGAAAGCAGGAGCAGGGCGGCGACGATACCCAGACGATCGCGAGTCATGCTAACGGTCCTTTGCCGGGGCAGGCAGTAATGACGGCTGGCCGAGGACGACGCGGCGGGCGAGGAACCCAGGTTCGCCCGAAGTCGAGCCGAGCAGCGGCTCGTAGCCTTTGACGCTCAAGCTGGTGGCGGGTTTTCCAGTTCCCAAATCCTCCAAGGCGGGGGTCTCCGTGATCATACGCCTCGCTCCGCCTGCCGCATCCATCTTGTTGACCAGATCCACCGGCGCGTCAGGCTGCAGGGCCTCCGGAGAATCGAGGTATTGGCGTTCCGGCGAAACGTCCGGGGCTCCATATAGCCTCTTGAAGATCGCCGCCGAATCCTTGCCTTCCACCGTCCAGGCGGGATGCTCGGCATCTCCGGAGAACTTTTGACGCACGGTCCATTGGGCGGTATGGAGCACAGCCCAGTTGTATGCGTTCAAGAGCGAAAGCTGGGGCTGACGAACGGGGCCGTCGGGATTGCCGGTTTCCAAGGCTTGCAGGAAGAACTCGGCGAAGTCCGAATCGTTGATCTGCGAGACGCTGTTCGCGGTGATGATGACACGGCCTGGATGGGAAACGTGGGTGATGGCATCGCCGGAGTTGGAGGCGAAGTTCAATACCACCTGGTTGGCCGATGAAATATGGTTGAGAGCTTCCCCGAAGGCGGCCATTTCAATGTCGGGGCCGGGCAACATCAACGTGCAGCTATCATCGGCCACAGCGCCGTGACCGAGGATAATCACGATGAGCTGATCGTCTGGCTTGACGTTCTTCGCCAGAGCGGCGAGGGTTGTGGTAATCTGTTTGGTCGTCGCGACGCCCGTGACCATGTCGTCTTTGAACTTGGCGTCGCCCGATAGAACGGTGATGTTAGCGGCCGGCACACGCGCTTGGCGTGTGAAGTAGGCGTAGAAACGCGTGAGGCGCTCTCTGTAATGCCGGGCGTACATCAGGTTGCCGGGCTGGCCGGAGATCATGAGTACGAAACATTGACCCGCCGGCGCGGTGGATGGGGTGCCGCCATCGGCCCAGGTCGTCTCTGCCGACGCGCCCACAAATAGGACGAGCATGACGCCAAGGAATCGCATCCGATTCACCATCCGATCGCGTCCCTGGTCTAGATTCTTATCGTTGGTATTCATGTGATCACGCGAATCCATTCTTGCGGCGAACCAGCCATTCCGCGCCCGCCAGGCCAGTCATCAGTACAAACAGAACGGGCATATTCCAAATCGGCGAATCCTGCGGGTCTGAGGTGCTGATTGCCGTCGTTCGGATGCCCCGGCGGATTTCATCTCCGATGGCCGGACCCTGCGCCAGGTCGAAATACTTCCCGTGCGTGATGGCAGCCATTTCCTGCAGCACATCCGTCTTCAGGCCGGCGTTGGCGAACTCCTCGCGTCCCTGGGCCACCATAAATCCACGCACGATAGGCGGAGTATCCCAACCGTTGACCGCCACGCTCACGCGGTACTGCCCCTCAGCATTGGGAACATACCGGCACTGATAAACACCCTCTTCAGAGAGAATCCAGTCCATCGGAATCTGTTGCGTGTTGCCCGCCGGATCGGTGACGCTGGCCATGACCGTCGCATCGTTGCGCGGCAGCATATCTTTGCCCAGCACCGCGGCCCGCACCGACACCGGACTGCGCCGAGCGTAGATCTCCGCGTCGGTACTCACCGAAAGCTGCTCCTTGGCGCCCACGACGAGCCAGCGCACCAGCTGCTTCCAAAACCGCTCGTGAAAGCCATCGTTAGCTGGGCGGGACACCTGCCAGTACCACGAACCGCCGGAGGTGAAGGCGGCCACACGCCCCGCACCGAAGTTCTGTACGGCCAGCACCGGGTTATGCGTGTTGGGCTTATCGATCAAAAGCGTGGCCCCAGGCTTTACGCTCCCGACGGGAGTCACACCAATCAGCGGTGGGACGTTGCTCCATAGAGTTTTGTTCTCCACCGGGTCCAGCGCCAACCGCATCACCGGATGTTGGAGACTTTCCAGGATCGGCTCGGCTGAGAACTCTTCGTCGCTGTAGTGGGCGTCAGCCGCCGAGATGGTCACGGGCAGCATGTCGCCGACGCTCGTGTGCGCCCAGCCGCCCAAGCCAAAGGAATTGACCCCGCCCAGCATCAGCAACCCGCCGCCGCGCCGGCGGACGAAGTTCTGCAACAGATCCATTTGCTTGGGCGTAAACAGCGACGCTTCCACATCGCCAAGGATAACAGCCTGGAAAGCGTCAAGGTGTTCAGCCGTATCGGGGAAGCCGTTCTTAAGGTATGCCTCGCTGTCATTGACGCCTTGGAGGTAGAAACGATTGGGGGCCAGACGCAGCATGCTGACGAGGCGGAAATTCTTGTCGCGGAACATGGCGCGGCGAAGGAAGCGAAACTCGGTTCGCGGACTGCCCTCAATATAAAGCACCGGCAGGCGATCATCCTTTACTTCCAGGACGAAGTCGCGAACGTTGTTTTCCTTAATCTTCTCCCCGTCGGCCACCGGGATTTCAATGGTATACGTCGAAGTGCCTTCATGATCGGGCGTAAAAAGCAGCCGGATCCGCTGCACGTCCGAATCGCCGGCGGGCGTGACTTTGCGGGTCAGCAGAACCTCGGTGCCACGCTTGAGAAGCAAGTCAAATGGCTTATCAAAGCCGGTATAGCGAACAGTAACATCGGCCTCAACTTCCGAATCGCGACGCACCTCACGCGGCGCCGCCACCTCTACAACTTCGTAATCTTTGGGCGGGTTGGGATTGCCCACGCCAATCGCGTATAGCGGCACCCCGCGTGCCTGGAGAATCCTCGCCGCGTCGGTCGTCGTGCCCCCGTTATTGCGGCAACCATCCGTTACCAGCACGACCCCCGCAAGCGGCACCGCCCGCAACTCCGCATCCACATCGTGGATCGTGCGGAAAATGTTCGTCGAATCACCCGGTGCCGCATTAAGGTCATCCAACGTGGCCCGTTGCACCGTGTCGGAAAAGCGGTAAAGCACAACCTGCGAATCCTGCGAGATATTGGGAATCAACCCCTTCCCACCGGCCGACGAAAGCAATTCGCGCGTGGCGCTAATGCGCGAACCCGGTCCGGCCGGGGTGTCGACGTCCACAATCGACATGGATCGCGAAGTGTCAACGATGATCGCGGTGAAGAGGCTCTCCTTCTTGGGAGTAAAGACGCGGAGTACCGGCGCTCCGAGAATAAACAGCAAAAGGCAAACCAGGGCGATGCGCAGCGCCAGCAGAGTTCGATATACCCGCGGCGAAGTCTTGGTCGCCGCCTTGCGATACAGAAACCAGACCACCGCCATCGCCACGACAAAGGCCACCAGGCGCAACTCGCCGGGAACATGGCTCGTGAACACGAGTGTTCCATGACGAAACGTCTGAAGGGGCTGGTTGAAGAGGAGTTCAAAAATCCGATTGAACATTCGTACGCCGTTCCTGTTTGGTTCAAAATCGTCTGGTGCCTGCCCGCGATGGCAATTTCACGCTACTTGGCTTGCTTGGAGAGCGCCTCGAAATAAGCGTTGACGAAAGGCCGATATTGCGGGGGGCACTCTTCCCGCTGGGCAGCAAATAATTTCTTGGCGGCCAAATCCGCGTCATAGGCACTCTCGAGTTTGTCCGAGAGTCGCCCCGCCAGGCCTGCAATGTCCTTGGGCGGCGAGGTCTTGGCCAGATCCTGAGTCATCTTGGCGGGGTCCTGGGCCATCTGCTGCAAGGTCTGAATGTCATGGGCGAACGCCTGGTCATTCTTGGCGAAATCACGCGATGCCAGCTGACGGGCCAGCCGTGCTGCATCGTCGGCCGCCTTGGCGGCCAGTTCCTGGCGTTGCTGCGGTGAGAGTTTCGGGGCGGCCTTGGCCTGGGTTGCTGGTTGCTCGCCGGTCTTGGGCTGTTCATCGGCTTTCGCCTGCGCCTGGCCGGGCTTGGTCTGAGCTTGGTCCGCCGGTTGGGTCTCTGGTTTGGCGGCCAGCTGCGTAAGCTTGTCATTAAGGGCTTGTGCCTGCGCCTTGGCCTGCGCCAACGCCGTGGTCAAGTCGGTGGCCCGCGCATTGTCGGCGACTACGAGTTCGTCCTTCACGTGGGCCAGAGCCGCGAGCGCTTTGTTCTGATGCGGCACGGCGCTCGTGGTGCTGTTGGACGCCAACTCTACCGCCGCATCTGTCATTTGCTGCTGAAGGTGCGCACGTTTGATTTCCAGCACCGCCTCATCGACGTGCTTTGACGTCTCGAGCTTGAGCGCACCGACCGCCGCGATCTTCTGCAGATTGGCTAGCTTTTCATTGAGCTGGCCGACACTGGTCGTCAGCTGAACTTGCCCTTCCGACAGCGCCTTGATGTCGGCAGCCGTGGGATCCGCCTTGGTCTGTTTGAGCAGATCTTCCTGCTTGCGATGCAGCTCCTGGGCCATAGCCGCCGCCTGCGCCAGGAGTTGGTTGATGCGATCCTGTGAGTTGGCGTTGAGCTTGTCGCTTGCCGAAGTCAGTTGCTGCAATGCCGTTTGCGCCTTGGCCAGAGCGTCCGACGCGTTCGCCGCTTGCATCTGAGCAGCGGCTTCCGTCATGTTCTGGGCTGCTGCGCTAAGCTCGCCCGCGGCCTGCGCTTTTTCATCGTCATGCGCGGATTGTCGCACGGTTTGGGCCAGCGCCTCGGTCTGTTTGGCGATTTCCGTTTGTTTGTCGGCCGTGGCCTTCATGGCTTTCGCGCCCTCAGCCTGCTGTTGGGCCGCCGCCTGCTTAAGCTGGTCGACAACCTGTGCCTGGGCCTTCTTCAGCTCCTCCGCCTTGGCTGCCTGTGCCGCCGCATCCAGTTCCGCATGCGCATCCTTGGCCGCATTCTCCGAGGTCTTCGGCGCTGCCTGTTGCATCAGGGCCGCCATGCGTTTCATCTCCTCCTGAAACTTCGCTTGCTCGGCAGCCGGCGGCTCCGTGATCGGCTGGTGCATCACGACCATCTCGGTGTAGCCCGACAGCTTGAGTTCCGCCAACGCCAGTTGCAGATTCACCAGCGCCCCGTTGGTGTCATGCTTTGTCAGGTTGTCATGCGCATTCTGCGCCAGCTTCATCGCCTTTTCGCCATGCATGATCTGCACCGGCGTCTTATGGAGACGCGAAAAATACGGAACGATCTCCCCGCTGGCAGCGTCGACCATCGTGGCGGCAATCTCGTCACCCTGCTTAAGAAAATCCCGTGGCGCCAGCTCGTTCTTGGAACTCTGCAGACGCCATGTCGCGCTGATGACCGGCTCGATCAAAAAATGCTCGTGGGCATGCGGCTGCATGTTCTCTTCAATGAAATACGCCCATGATTCAAAGGGCGTCACATCGACCACCGTCAAATCAGAAAACGCCGGCTGGCCCTTGCGGTCCCGCACCTCCATGTGGCAAACCAAAACTTCCCCTGGCATGACCTTGGGAGTCAGGCTTTCCAACGCCAGCGTCGCATTGGCTTTGGTCGCAGTGACCGCGTCCTGTTTCGGATCGCTCTCGAAGCTCAGTGGGAAACGCTCCTCTTTGACCGCCCCATCGAGCGTTCGCGACACCACCAATTCGCCAACATCCAGACCAAAATCGTCCGCCACATCCGCCAGGAATGCGATCTCGCTGAGCGGATTGCCCGAAAAGCTCGGGCCCGGCTTGACCATTTTTATGGTCGGCGGCTGATCGACCACTGCCGTGACCTTCGCGCTGTTGCGGCTCGTAAAGATCTGCCCGGCCGCGTCCTTGATGGTGTACTGAAAAGTCGTGGTGTCTTTGACTGGGAAGCTGACCGCCAACGTTTCTTTGTGTTGCGCGTCGATCGTGCCGTGGAGCGGGTTGCCCTTCTCCCAAAGCACATCGCCCGACAACACCGGCCGATTGGTGATGAAGCGAACAGCGACTGTTGACCCGATCGGCGCACTGACATCCGCCTGATCGCTCTTCTCAATCCGATCTGCGAACTTCATATACGACGGAAACGACGTGGTGATCTCGATCGACTTGACCACCAGCGGATCATACACGGCCACCTTGTGGGTCTCGCTCTTAAAGCTTCCGCTCGAGACGAAGAACTCAAAGCCCTCGTTCACATCAGGCAACGTGCCCTGGTAAGTATTTAGCTTCTCAAGTTCCTTCATCGACAAGGTCTTAAACGTGGAACTGGCGCTCGGATCCGTCAGAGAGCGGAAATGGAACACGACCTCCTCGGCAGGCTGGCGGGAAAGCACGGCTTCAAGCTCAAACACGCTGCCCCGGAGAATCTCACCGTCGCCTTGCGAAAGCGCAAAGCGAACCGGCTGCGTCTTGGCCGCAGCAATGATTTCTTCCGTCGTAGGCCGCCAAGGCGTCATCAGTCTCGCAAACCGAGAACCCACCGTTGCCGGCATAAGCACCCCGGCCGCCACGTACACCACCACCAGCGTCCCCGCGACCATGCCATACTTGCGAAAGCGTGTCAGATCCACGGCCTTGCGGACATCAAGTTTCTCGGCTCGCTTGACCGCTTCCTGCAGAATCGATTCGATGATCTGGGCCTGCCGACCATGGAAAGAGTCATCGGGCCCGAATTCAGCCGCAGCAATCAACGCGCCTTCAAACTGCGGGTTGCGCTCTTCCAGATACAGGGCCAATTGCTTGTTGGTAATCCGCCGGACCAAAGGCTTGAATACGTGCCGCACCGTGAAGAATCCCACGACCCCTGCCGCCCCCACCAGGATGGCCACCCGGCCCGGCAGCGATGGCGAAAACAACACGTCCGCCAGCGTCGCCAGTGTCAGCGTGCCGATGCCTTCGATCACGACCACCACCGCGCCAGAGAGCATCGCAGCACGCTTCCAGGCATGCCGTGCCATGCGAAAACGCGTCACCAGCTTGCCATAGTCGAGTTGTGCGTCCTGCGACATGATTGCCTCCATTGCTCAGTGCCGCGCCACGCGATTGGACACTACCAGTTCACTGACCGTTAGCAGCAGCACCGCCGCCACAGTGTACAGCCAAAATTCCTTACCCGCTTGCCCGGCAAGACCAGCCACGTGGGCCGCAATATCGGGACCCGTTCTGGCCGGCGGCGCCAGCGCCGCCTGCACCTCCGCCACATCCACCACCGCCGGATTCATCTCGCCCATGTCCCCATTGACGGCGTAGGTCAGCATCACCTTGCCGGCGCCATCCAATACCGCATAGTAGCCCGTCTGGCCGGCCATGAAACCGCCGTCCTTATGCAACTGCCCTGCCGGGTCACTCAGCGTGCTCTGCGCCGGCACCGGCAGAATATCGCCCACGAAATAACGCGTCTGCGGCTCAGTATGCTGGGCCAGCGTGCGCGTGATCTGATGTAGGAACGGCAGGAATATCGCCCGCGTCGGCAGGTTGTTCCACCGCAGGTCCGGCGGGCTGGCCCAAAGGATCGAATTCCCGTTGGCGATGCTCCGCGTCAGCAGGTACGGCCGGCCATCGTCGAAGCGGGCCAAGACTTTGGAAAGTTGCGAGTCCGTCACTTCCCAGTAACGCTCAAACTGAACCGCTGAAAAATCGCCGAAGTGCGGACGCTGAAAAACTTCCAGGATCGGATTGTCATAGTCGATCCGGGTCAGCATGGCCTTCGCGTCGCCGCGCCGGGTTTCCGACGCCGCCATAGTGCGACGCAGCCCACACGGGGCCAGTTCACCGAAAGTCGCCGAAAACGCTTCCGCCGTAACGTGCGATCCGGGCAGGAAAAGTAAACCGCCGCCACGCTCCAACACGCCCCGCAACGCCGCCTTCAGTCCCGGGCTAGCGGCATCGACATCCGCCAGCATAACCACCGACGCCCCTGCCACATCCGTCGCCGTGGCACGCTCGGCCGGCAACGTCTGCACCACGAACGGCGACTCTTCCGTAGGCGTCAGGGCCGTCTGCAGGAAAAACGCGGCATCCGCCTTGGAACTCCCCGCCGCGCCCGACAAAATCAAAACAGCAATCTTGGGTACCACCCGCGTATTAAAATACAGCGTGCTGCCCAGCGCGCCCCCCGCCCCCACTTGAATCACGCCCCGGTTATCGCCAATCTGCTCAAACTTCGATGTAAACCGTGCTATCGCATTTCCCCCCGCCGGCAGATTCACCCTCTGCGTCTCGACCTCTTTGCCGTTAAGCGTCAGAGTCACAGGCACATTGTTGATAGCTTGCTGGGCATAGCAGGCAATACGTAGCGTCATGCTGTGTCCTTGGCCATCCTTGACGATGCTTTGCGGATAGTCAGCGTCGGCAATCGCATAATCGACCGTCTTGTCGACCTTCACCGGCTGAATGCTCAGTGTCACGCCCGCATGGAGTTTCCAGCTTCCCTGAAAGCCCTCCCAGCCGATACGCTGCATGTCCGACACCAGCAGAATCTGCTTGTCATCCGCCGCGATCTGCTCCAGCGCCTCGTCCGCCTTCCTCACCGCCGCCACAATATCAGTCCCGCCCGAACCCGGCTGCAAGACCGCCAAAGTCCCATCAAATTTCGCCGTATCCCGCGTCCACGGCAATTCCACCCGCGGCGTGCGATCGAACGCCACCAGCGTCACCGCCGCATCCGCCGGCAAACCGTCCACCGTCTTCTTGATGATCTGCCGCGCCTGGTCAAAAGCCCCCGGCCGCGTCATCGAAGCCGATACATCCACCACCACCGCCACCGCCCGCCCCACGCGCATCTGCCCCTGCGGCGTCACATTGGGCGACGGTAGAAATGGCCGGGCAAAAGCCAGCGCCAACAGCACGCACACCCCCACCCGCATCGCCAGCAGCACCGCCTCCTGCCATCGCTTACGCTTGATCAACGTCGCCGAAGTGCCCGCGAAGAATCGCAGCGTTGAGAACGCCACCTTCTTTATCCGGTCGCGCGTCAGCAGAAAAATCAGGATCGGAATCGCCGCCGCACCCGTGCCGATCAGAAAATAGGGATTCTGAAAACTGATCATCCGATTTGGCTCCGCCGAAACAGGTATTCGCTCAAAGCCACTTCCAGCGGCGTCTTGGTGTCAAAAAGCTTGTAGTCAGCCTTCACGTCCGCGCAGCCCTTTTCAATGGCCACCAGAAACTTCTGCAACTCTTTCATGTACGTCCCACGCATCGACTCCGGCGAAACCAGCGTCGATCCCCCCGTCTCCAAATCCTCAAACTGCGTCATGGCCTTAAACGGAAACGTCAGCTCCGCATTGTCCATCACCTGAAACACAATGATGTTGTGCCCCTGAAAGCGGAACCGCTGCAACGCCGACTTGATCGCCTCCACGTCATCCAGCAGATCTGAAATCACCACCATCAACCCACGCCGCTTCTGAGTGTCGGCCAACGCGTTCATCGGACCGGCAATGTTCGTCTCCGCCCCCGGCTTGAGATCCTCAAGCTCTGCCAGAATGTGTTGCATGTGCGTCTGACTCAGCCGCGGCGGCAACACCGTCCGCACCTTGTCATCAAATATCGCCAGCCCGGTCGCATCCCGCTGTCCGATCATGAAATACGCCAGGCACGCCGCCAGGTACGACGCATATTCCAACTTCGACAACCCCTCCGGATTCGACTTGTAATTCATCGACGCCGAAGCATCCAACAAAATGTTGCACACCATGTTGGTTTCAGCTTCGTACCGCTTCACATAGTAACGGTCGGCCTTCGCAAAGACCTTCCAGTCGATGTGCTTGATCTCGTCTCCCGGCGAATACTGCCGGTGCTCCGAAAACTCCACCGACGAGCCATGGAACGGACTGCGGTGCAAGCCCTGGATAAAACCTTCCACCACGGTCTTGGCCAGTAGCTGCAGATTATCAATCCGCGACAGTACTTCCAGATTGAGATATTTACTGGGCATGTGTTCTCACAATCCGGATTTCGGGGGTGATACCGTCTTGAGCAAACGCTGAATGATTTCCACGGAGTTTATTCCCTCCGAACTGGCATGGAAATTGGTGATGATCCGGTTACGCAGCACCGGGATCGCCACCGCCTGGATATCCTGCACCGATACGTGCGCCCGCCCCGCCAGCACCGCCCGGGCCTTCGCCGCCAGCACCAGGTAATGCGATCCGCGGATCGACGAACCCCACGACACGTAATCCTTAATGAACCCCGGCGTCGTGCTCTTGCCCGGCCGACTCGCACTCACCAGCGACACCGCATACCGCACAATCGGCTCGGCCACCGGCGTCTCACGCACCAACTGCTGATACCCCAGCAACTCCTTGCCATCCAGCACCGTCTGAATGTCCGCCACGCTCGCACCCGTCGTGGCGTTGATCACTTCCACTTCCTGGTGCCGCGGCAGGTAATCAATATACAAGCTGAACATGAACCGGTCCTGCTGAATCTCCGGCAGCGGATACGTACCCTCCTGCTCCACCGGGTTCTGCGTGGCCAATACAAAAAACGGCCGCTCCAACTGGTAGGTCGTTCCACTCACCGTCACCTGGTATTCCTGCATCGCCTCCAGCAACGCCGCCTGCGTCTTGGGTGGCGTCCGGTTGATCTCGTCCGCCAGCAAAATATTGGTAAAAATCGGCCCCGCCCTGAATCGCAACCGACGCTGCCCCGTTGCCTTGTCCTCCTCCAGCACTTCCGTCCCATTAATGTCCGATGGCATCAAGTCCGGCGTGAACTGCACCCGCGAGAACTTCAGGTCCATCGCCTTGCCCAAACTTGATATCAGCAACGTCTTGGCCAGCCCCGGCACACCCGTGATCAGGCAATGCCCGCCCGCGAAAAACGACGTGATCACGTCGTCCACCACGTCCTGCTGCCCGACAATCACCTTGCCGATCTCTTTCAAAATCCGCTCTCGGCACGCCCCCAGATTGGCCAGCGCCTCGTTGGCCGTCTTTCCCGCTGTAGTCTCAGCCGCCACAACCACTCCTTCGCTAACAACTGCGTTTGATTAACCAGGGACTATGAATGCCATTGTCTCAGGCATGCGACTCCGTCGGCGCCGGAACCACGCCGATCAATCTCTCGATCAGCGACTCGACTCCGACCCGATCCACTTCCGCTCTGAACGACAGCCCGATCCGATGACGCAACACCGGCAGCAATGCCTTGCGGATGTCGCCCAGCGCCACTGTCGCCCGCCCATCCTGCGCCGCCAGCGACTTGGCCGCCAACGCTATGTTCTGGCTCGCCCGCAACCCGGCACCCCAGGAAATATACTCCTTGACGAACTCCGGAGCCCCCTCCACCGTCGGCCGGCTCGTCGCCACCACATCCACAATGTACTTGCCCAACTCCGCCGGCAACGCCACCTGCCGCACCGCCTGCGCAAATTCCAGTAGATCCTCCGCCCCGATCACCCGCTCCAACACCACCTCCCGCGCCCCCGTCGACTGCGTCACCACCGCCGTCTCTTCATCATCTGACAGATACGTCATCATGATCGATAGCATGAACCGATCCTGCTGCGCCTCCGGCAGGTTATACGTCCCTTCCTGCTCCATAGAATTCTGCGTCGCCAGCACATAAAACGGCTTCGGCAACGCATTGGTATTCCCCCCAATCGTCACCTGCTTCTCCTGCATCACCTCCAGCAACGCCGCCTGCGTCTTCGGCGGCGTCCGATTAATCTCGTCGGCCATCAGCATGTTCGTAAACACCGGCCCCTTGACGAACTTCACAAACCGCCGCCCCGTCGTCTGATCCTCCTCCAGTATCTCCGACCCCGAAATGTCCGACGGCATCAAATCAGGCACAAACTGGATCCGCTTGAAATCCAAGTTCATCACCCGCGCCAACGTGCATATCAATATCGTCTTGGCCGTCCCCGGTGGCCCCTGAATCATGCAATGCCCCCCGGCAAACAACGCCGTGAGCACCTGGTCGATCGGCTCGTCCTGCCCCACGATTAGCTTGCGCACTTCCTTTAAGATCGCCTGCCGCGCCGCCTTGAGACGCGCCAACACCTTCTGAAGCGATTCGGTAGAATCTCCGCTGCGGGTCGTTGCGAGAGTCACTAGGGCGACCTCCTATCTGGTGACACAACCAGCTCTTCGCCTGCCAAGAGCATTTCAACTGCGTCCGTTTCGTTTACATTTCAGAGTAGCAACCTACTTGTACCGTAGGATACACAAGTTGTATCCGACATTCAAATGGCGCCGTATCAATAAGAACTAAACGTCTTGAAGCCGTCAATATTTCCTCCGCGCGGCGCTGACGGTAGCCGTCGCGCCAGTCTATGTCATTTCTCAGGTTCTATAATCTGCTAGAAACCAGGCGTTTTTTCCACCCCCAAGCCCTGTGCTTGGCCCCACCTCTTTCCCCCACCCCTCGCATGTTCCGTATCTCGGAATGCCCAAGCCACCCGCCGGCTCCATCTCAAATCCAGAAAATCCAATGACATCCCTAGCCAACCGCATCATCGATCCATGCTCCCCGAGGCACCCATTGGCGACTGACTTTGGGTCCCGCATGAACGGATCGTCGCTTCCACCAGGTTTCCACCAGATGGTCGCAGGTTTACGGCGTCCCAACCGGCGCAAGTGCCGGGCTTGGCGCCGCGGGTCGGGTCTGAGCGGCGTTGATGGCCGTGAATTCAGCTTTAGCGCCCGCCAAATCTTTTTGGAATTTGGGGTTGCTCAGCAGCGCCTGTGTTACGGCAAGCCCCAGCGTTCGCCCCGCCACAAGATCGCTGGGGTAATGCACCCCCGCAATGATGCGATCCCAACCGATTTCCTGGCCCCGCGCTACGAGGGCCGCCTTCTGGGCCGGCACCAGCTCACTGAGGATCAGCGCATAGAGCATCCCCCGCGTGGCATGCCCCGATGGATACGACGGTTCACTTTCTTCCAGCAGCGGCTGCACATTCGCGTCGACCTTCGGCGGACGCGGCCGATCAAACATAACCTTCGCTGCTTCCGAAAGCAGCTTCGAGTCCGCACCCGCATGCTTGAGGAGCTTGTCGGTCAACGGAAAATTCTCCGACGTGAAGTTCGCCCCCAGCACGCTTTGGAACGCAGTCATCTTTAGCTTGGCTTCACCCTGCGCGCGAGCGCATTCCTCGGGAGTGCGGGCAGACTGAACTTTCAAGACCACCTCCAACTCGGACTTGGCCTC
>Ga0316217_10004817_pt1 | contig 14348 bp, 14 predicted proteins | sample 1anoAmetaG_FD_203633 | JGI IMG/M metagenome (GOLD analysis project Ga0316217, IMG submission 203633) | Freshwater microbial communities from Trout Bog Lake, Wisconsin, USA - 1anoA | ecosystem: Environmental > Aquatic > Freshwater > Lake > Hypolimnion/Profundal zone | place: USA: Wisconsin... | reverse complement strand
CATACACCTCCGCCGTGTCAAACCAGGTGACACCAAGCGCCACCGCCTGGCGGAGCAGCGCGATCATGGCGTTCCGGTCGGGGGCGGGTCCGCGATGGTAGCTCATGCCCATGCAGCCCAGGCCGAGCGCCGAAACCTCCAGACAAGCCGTCCCCAGTTTGCGGTTTCGCATGGCGGATCCTTTCCGCTGACTGCCCTGGAGAGAAATTACCATGGAGGCGAGGGACACTCCATTCAGGCTTTCCCGGGAGCCTTACCGCCTGTGGGAACGCCACCCGTAACCCAATAATCATGAAAGGGAGCCCATGAGCAGGAGATCAGATTCCGGTTGTGGAATTGGGCTGGGTTCAATCGTGGGCGCAGTCCTTTCCTGGGCACTCAACCATTCCTTCTGGTGGTGCGTCTTCCACCTGGTCTGCGGGTGGCTCTATGTCCTTTATGCCGTATTCTTCCGCACCAAGGAGATCGTCCCGGCGGTCAAAGCCATGTTCCTGTAGCTCCGCTTAACGAGAAGGGAATAAATTTGGTCCAGGAGCACCTGGTCAAACAGTTGGCAATTCATGGGGCCGGTCCCGGTCGGCCTTTCGTCCATGACGATTCCAGCCCCCTTGAACTGCTGACTGTTTGTAACGGAGTTCGCCGCTCAGGCGCAGGATGCCCGGGGCTGGAAGATGGTCATTGGCGGCCAGCCAGTTTGCGCAGAGCAGACCTTGGCGATTTCCGGTTCCACCACCCAGAGCAGCGCCTTCAACTCCCAGACCAGGTTCGTCCGGGCTGTAATTCGGTGAACCAATATCTGCTTTTATCCTATTTTCCATCCCCGTCCATCCCCTTCATCCCCGTCGAATAAAAGCCAAGGATGGTGCCGCGACCCTGGAACCGTTCGCGCCGAAGCACCCAGCGTCTATTTTCGGCGGGGATGAAGGGGATGGAGGGGGATACAGACAGGATAAAAGCAGGGCCTGCCTTGGTTCGAATCATCCGTCAAACGGTAGTGCCGGTTGTCCAGAACGTAACCAACTTCCCGTGGCGGGAGCAAACCCAGGGTCCAGAAAACCAGGGAGGCCCAGGCATCCTCCCGGGCTTGCCCTGTGAGCCCCTGGAAGAAGCGGGCATAGGTTGTGGGGGCCACGAACCGGCAGAGCCCGGACAACCGCTTCAACACAGCGTCGGCGCGCAACCGCTCCAGATGCAGAAACCGTGAGGCCCCGGTCAGGACGCCCGCCAGGAAACCCAGGTAAAGGTCCACGCAAAGGAGCGCGTTGGGAGAGGTCCTGCTGACCCCGGCCAGTGCCGCCTCCACCGCTTTCCGGAGCCCGATCGCCTCCCCGAAGGCGGCGAACAAGGCCAAGCATCCCCAAGGGGAAACCGGCTTCCGGGTCAGGCCAATTTCGATTTCACCGCCCCCGTTCACAGTAAACTTCGGCTGCACCATTTGGTCCGGCATCCGATTCCCCCCTGTTTCTCGACAAAACATGGAAATCAGCCCTTCCAGATGGTGCAACCCTATTGTCAGGGCCGGTCAACTGCAGAATCCGGGCCAAGACAACCTCACGAGCACACCTTCCACCTGCACGAGCAGTTCTTCCGTCTCAACCTGGGTTCGCATCAGCATCTCCAGATGATAAGGAAATTATATACTTTGGTGGTCTCGCCAACACCCTGCGAAGCCCCAGCCCGGTGCGGATGGCCGATGAAGTCACGGCCAGCGAGCGAGACGGAAGCCCAAGGCGGCGCTACAACGGTTTTCACCGACATGACTCGCCCGCGTAGCAGTGCGACTCCATCCCGCACTGATGTACCACCACCCACCCCTGACGGCGTGGAAGGGTCCCCTGGCCCCGCCCGTAGGGTCTGTCTGGGGAATGGTGGGATACGCATCCAACCAGTCCCAGCACCACTGTGCGGCATTCCCGCACATGTCATAAAGTCCAAGTTCATTGGGTTTCTTCTGACCTACGGGATGCGTCCGGCCTTCGGAGTTGTTCCCGTACCAGGCAACCTCACCTGGCTTGTCCGATCCGGCGAAGATCTTGTAATTCTTGCTCCCTTCCGCTCCCCCTCGGGCAGCGTATTCCCACTCGGCTTCTGTGGGCAGTCGGTAGCCATTGGCCCCCTGGTTCCATCGCACGTCAGGCCCCTGGATGGTATAAGCAGGCTGGAGGCCCTCCTTTGCTGAGCGCCAGTTGCAATAGGTCACCGCATCGAACCAAGTAATAACAACTACCGGGTCTGTATCAGATTGCCGGAAGTAGGGATTCCTCCAGTTGGCGTCCTGTTTGTCAAGCTCAGTGCCATTCGTGATCACCGTGCCGCCCTTTTCTTTCTCGGCCTGGGTGACATAGGCGGATGACAAGACGAATTCGCGGAATTCCCCGACAGTCACATCATATTTTGCTATCAGGAAGTCATGGGATAGCTTGACGAGGTGCTGACTCTCATCCTCGTCGCGCGATATTTCGGTGAGCGGGGATCCCATTGTGAATTGCCCAGCCTTTACGAGGACGAAGCCTGGAACGAATTCCTTGGTTCCGCTTCCCGTGTCACAAGCTGGAACCGCAAGGCTCAGGCATAGCCCTGCCATAAGCCAACTCTGCATGGAACACCTCCCGGTTCCGGTAAGTGGATGGCTGCCTATTTTTCCTTCGGCGAGGTCCATCTCAGCACTTATGGACTTGGTGGAAACAAAAATGACGACCCAATGTACGCCCCGGGGATCACCTCGGCAATAGATGACCGAGTAATCATCTTCAACCAAGGTCAGAACTTGCCCACTTCTTCCCGGCGCCGATCCCCACGTCCCCCGGCTCGGCGGCATGGAGCACCGTCGTGCTCAGCATCTCCACCCGGCTGGCCCCGGAGCCTGGCCGGTCCCTTCCCGTATGTGTGGCGACAGTGTGGCGATAAGGAAAAAGAGCCGGGATCTGGGGTGGCTCCAAGCCCCTCGCCGTCCTGAGCCTGGCGGACTGGCGCTGCAAGGGCATGGGGCCCTCCTTCATCAAGGTGGGGCGCCTTGTGCGCTACCGGCTGGATGCCCTTGAGGCATTCCTCTCCCAGAACCAGATTCCACCACCGGGAGGGGCTGAGCCATGGGAGAACATAGCAGGAACATGGGCAGCCAAAAGGGCCCAGGCGGGGAGCCCCATTTCGTCAATTTCGGTAGCAATCTCAACACAAATTCTACCATAGTCCGCTACATCATCGCCCAGTCCCAGCCCGACCAGGTGATCATCGGTGAACGGGATTTCATGACCATGGCGGTGCCCGGCGTCGGCGTGATCACCGTCGACTACGACGGCGCTGGCGGGATCGAAGTGGACCTGAAGAACACCACCGGCGGCAAGGCCGTGGTTCCTCCTGGATGCCCTCCGGGCCGCCACCGGTGGGAAGCTGGCCAGACTCTGCTCCGCCAAACATCCACCGATCCTTCATCCGGGATCCGTCGTTCCCAGCATTCCATCGAAACGGTAACGCTACGGCCAACGGGCGAGACGGAAACCCAAGTCGTTGGAGCAACCGTCCTCATCCATATGGGTCGACCTCAAGGCGATACGGTTCCATCCCGCAGGCCCCGTAAACCAACCGCCCCTGACAGCGTGGTAGGGTCCCCTGGCCCCGCCCGCAGGGTCTGTCTGGGGAACGGTGGGGTAGGCATCAAGCCAGTCCCAGCACCACTGGCCAGCGTTCCCGCACATGTCATACAGGCCCAGCACATTGGGTTTCTTCTGACCTACCGGATGCGTCCGTCCATCTGAATTGTTGGAATACCAGGCAACTTCATCCACCTTGTCCGATCCGGCGAAGATCTTGTAATCCTTGCTTCCACCCGCTCCCCCTCGGGCAGCGTATTCCCACTCGGCTTCTGTGGGCAGTCGGTATCCATTGGCCCCTTGGTTCCATTGCACCTCAGACCCTTGGATGGAATAGGCAGGCTGCAACCCCTCCTTTGCCGAGCGCCAGTTGCAATAGGCCACGGCATCGCGCCAGGTGACCACTACAACGGGGTCAGAATCCGATTGCCGGAAGTAGGGATTCCGCCAGTTGGCATCCCTTTTTTCTCCCTGGGTGCCACTGACGATCACCGTGCCGCCCTTCCCTTTCTCGGGCTGGGTGACGTAGGCGGCAGACAGGACGAATTCGCGGAATTCCCCGACCGTCACATCATATTTCGCCATCATGAAGTCCCTGGAAAGCCTGACGAGATGCTGGCTCTCGTCCTCCCAACGGGAGATTTCGGTGAGCGGGGATCCCATCGTGAATTGCCCTGCCTTCACCAGGACAAAGCCTGGAACGACTTCCTTGGTTCCGCCTCTCGGGCCACAAGCCAGAAACCCAAGGATTAGGCAAAGCCCCGCCATAAGCCAACTCTTCATGGAACACCTCCCTGTTCCGGTAAGTGGATGGCTGCCTATTTTTCCTTCTGCGAGGTCCATCTCAGCACTAATGGACTTGGTTGAAACAGAAGTGACGAATCAATGTACGCCCCAGGGATCACCTCGGCAATAGATGACCAAGTAATCATCTTTAACCAAGGCCAGACCTTGCCCACTTCATTCCCAGCGCCCATCGCCGGGTCCGCCGCCTCGGAGGTCTGGACCTTCGACAATCTCATCCGCCAATTTTGTCTGAAGTTCTTAGCGGATCCTGCGGATTGGTTCCGCTGGTGGGCGCCACCTCGGTGCGGATCGCCAGGTCCACCGGCTCGGCGGCCTGGAGCACCATGGCGTCCGGCATCTCCACCAGGCTGGCCCAGGTAATTGGCAGGGAGCAGGTGTGATGATGGGTGTGATGACGCTGCTGACCTGGGTCAGCTACCTACCCCAGCACCCGGCTGGGGCGAATCTTCACCTGGACCGGCAGAATCAGCAGCCCCTCCTGCCGGTTCAGGCGGCTGGCCGGCCCCTTCCCAGCAATGTGATGATAGTGTGATGACACAGGAAAACCCCGCCCGAAAAACACCTTCTTAAAAGGCAAAGAAAAAGCCCTGAAACCGTTACGTTTCAGGGCTATCTTCTGGAGGCGACGATCGGAATCGAACCGATGAATGGCAGATTTGCAGTCTGCGGCCTTACCACTTGGCTACGTCGCCGGGTTTTCAAACAGAATGGGCCCCTTCCAGGGCCCAAGATCAAGTGGAGCGGGTGAAGGGATTTGAACCCTCGACTTCAACCTTGGCAAGGTTGCACTCTACCACTGAGTTACACCCGCTTGATAGAACAATCTTAGCACGCCTGGAGGGGGCGTCAACACTCATTTTCCAGCCTGGCACTGCGGGCAGATTCCGAACACGTTCAGCTCATGCCGGGTGACCCGGAATCCCGAGCTTTTTTCCATGCCGACCAGACTCGGCTCTATGCCGCAGATCTCCACCTCGACCATCCGCCCGCACTGGTCGCAGGACAGATGGTGATGGTGGCGCGGGGAGTGGCAACGGACGAACCGCATCACCTGGTCCGCCCCCAGCAGGCTCTCCACCCAGCCCTCCCGCACGAACCGCTCCAGGTTCCGGTAGACGGTGGGCAGGCCGGACCGGCTCGCGGCCATGCCGGCCCAGATCTCCTCCACGGTCAGGGGCCGGTCGGCGCCCTGGAGCACCCGCAGGATGGCCTCCCGCTGGGGGGTCTGGCGCATGCCTGCGGCCCGGAGCGACGGGGTCTGGGGAGGGGCCGGCCGGGTCTGGGACATGGTCCCAGAATGCCAGATTCCCCATTGCGGAACAGCATTCTCTCCTGGGAATCGACCTGCGGTTTCCGTCATGCTGGTCCCATGGCTCCCCAGGATTCCCCGACCGACCCCGCAGTGGCCCGCTCCGCTCCGTTCCTGCCGCTGGCCTTCCGCCTGGGGGCCGCCTTCGGGCTCATGGTGCTGCATCTGGCGCTGCCGACCGAGACCGCCGGCGCGCTGAACGGGGAGGTCTTCTACCTGGCCGCCCTGGCCCTGCTGTTCGCCGAGAGCGTCTGGGAGGTGGGCCGGGCCCGGCGCCGCGGGCGGACTCCCTTCGCCACCCCGCCGGCGCGCTGGATCCGGTTCAACCTGTTCCTGGACATCATCCTGGTCACCCTGATCATCGCCTTCCAGGGCGTCGACCAGGCCCAGCTGGCCACCATCTACATCTTTCCGGTGCTGGCCTCGGCCTTCTACCTGAACATCGTCGAGATCGTGGTGGTGGCCATCATCTCCTCGGCCTTCCACATCGCCAGCGTGCTGCTGTTCCTCTCCGGCACCCTGCCCGCCTTCGGCCGGTCCGGCGCCAACGCCGGGATGGATCCGTCCCAGACCACCTTCATCCTCGGCTTCGCCACCCTGCAGATCTTCGCCGCCGCCCTGGTGGTGGTGGTCATCCGCAAGCACCTGGAAACCCTCCGCCAGGACCTCAGCAAGTCGGAGACCGCGGTGGGCGAGCTCTCGACCCTGTACCAGCGGGTGTTCGAGTCCATGCTTTCCGGCCTGATCACCGTGGACCTGGCCGGCCGGATCACCTCGGCCAACCAGGCGGCGCAGAACATCCTGAGGCGGCCCCTGACCCTGGGCACGCCGGTGGAGGAGCAGGGCTTCGGGGCCCTGGCCGATCTGGGCAACCTGCTGCACGACCAGCGGTTCGAAATCGAGGTGGCCACCCCCGAGGGGCCGCCCCGGAACGTGGGCGGCAACCTGGTGACCCTGGTCGCCCCGGACGGCCAGGTCTCGGGCCATCTGGTGGTGTTCCAGGACCTGACCCAGCTCAAGGCCCTGCAGGAACGCAACCGGCTGAGCGAACGGCTGGCGGCGGTGGGCGAGCTGTCCTCGGAGATGGCGCACGAACTGCGCAACCCCATGGCCTCGATCCTGGGCTGCGTCCAGATCCTGCGCCAGGGCGAGCAGCCCAGGCCGATGGTGGACCGGGTGCTCACCATCCTCGGCCGGGAATCGGAACGGGTCAGCGCCCTGGTGACCGACTTCCTGGACTTCACCCGGCCGCGGCCCATGCGCATCCAGGCGATCCACCTCCCGGCCATGGTGGAGGAGGTGCGGGCGAGCTGGGAGACCGATGGGCGCAACGCCGGGCTGACCCTGGAAACCGCCCTGCCCCCCGACTTGTGGCTGCAGGGGGACACCTCCTGGGTCCACCAGATCTTCACCAACCTGCTGAGCAACGCCCGCAAGGCGCTCAAGGGGGTCGCCGACCCCACCATCCGCGTGGCCTACCAGCCCCGCCCCGGCGCCGTGACCGTCTCGGTGAGCGACAACGGCTGCGGCATGTCCGAGGAGCGCCGGAAGCAGATCTTCATCCCCTTCTCCAGCGGATTCGAGGAGGGCACCGGCCTGGGCATGAGCCTGGTCTTCCAGTTCGTCCAGCAGATGGGCTGGGATATCCAGGTGAGCAGTTCCCTGGGCGCCGGCACCACCGTGACCCTCTACATCCCGGCCCGCCCGGGGCTGGCCGCCCCCGTCATTCCTCAATATTGACTATGAAGAGCCTGGGCGGAAAGCCTTGCGGATCGCCCGGAAAGGTGGGACATTGCCATTACTTTTTGGCTTTGGGTCCAGTGTTGGCGCATCGCCTGCCGGGATCGGGCAGCATCTGAACTTTCCATATTTTTAGGGTTCAATATGAATCGCAAACTCATCCGTCCTGATCTCACCGCCATCAAGGAAAAGATCGGCCGGACCCCGGCCGCCAAGGTCGCCGCGGACGCGCCCACCGTCACCGCCGTCCCGGCCGAGGCGGTCCTGGCGGCGGGCGGGGCGCCCCCGGCCAACGGCGCCAGCGCCCCCCAGGGCACCGGCAGCCCGCGCCGCAAGATCGCCCCGCCGGAGCAGACCAACGCCGAAAGCTTCTACTATCTGAAGCAGATGCAGTCCAAGACGCCGATGGTGATCGTGCTCCAGGACGACGAGAAGCTGCGCGGCGTGATCGAGTGGTACGACAAGCACTGCCTGAAGATCAACCGGATCAAGGAACCCAACGTGGTGGTGCCCAAGCACAACATCAAATACCTCTACAAGCAGGACGAGGAACCCCGGATCCGCCGGAACCGCGGCGGCAAGAAGGAGGATTCCTCCTCGCCGGACGTGGAGTTGCCGCTGTACGATTGACCGGACGCCCTGCCGCCTTCCGGTTGAAAGCCTGCCATGACCCGCCGCCCCCGCCTCGCCATCACCCTTGGAGATCCCTGCGGGATCGGGCCGGAGCTGCTGCTCGGCTCGCTGCCCCTGCTCAGCCGGTGGGCCGACCTGCTGGTGGTCGGCGCCCGGGCCGGGGCGGACCTGCTGGACCCCGCCGCCGCCCCCGCCGGCATGGCCTGGAGCTGGCACCCGGCCGAGCTGGATCCGGCCGCCCTGGGCCTGCCCGCCCAGGCCGAAGGCGCCGGATCGGGGCCCTCCTGCGCCACCCTCAGGACCGCCGCCGGGGGCCGCGCCGCCTGGATCGATCCCACCCCCGCCATCACCGCCGGCCAGCTTCGCCTGGGCGCCGGTTCGGCCGGATCCGGCCGCTGCGCGGTGGAAGCGGTCCGCGCCGGGGCCGCCCTGGTCCAGTCCGGCCGGGCCGACGCCCTGGTCACCCTGCCCCTGGCCAAGTCCGCCGCCCACCAGGCCGGCTACGCCATTCCCGGCCACACCGAATTCCTCCAGGCCCTCTGCGGCTCGCCCATCTCCCGCATGGCCTTCGTCAGCCCCCGGCTGTCGGTGGTGCTCCACACCGTGCACCAGAGCCTGCGCTCGGTGGTCGAGGAGCTTGCCGCCGAAGCGGTGGCCGAGACCCTGATCTTCGCCGCGGAGCGGTTCATGCAGCTCACCGGCAGGTCCGGGCTGCGGGTCGCCCTCTGCGCCCTCAACCCCCACGCCGGGGAGAACGGCGCCTTCGGCCACGAGGAGGCGGTGCTGGACCAGGCCCTGGGCCTGGCCGCGCAGGCCTTCCAGGGGTTCGACGGCACCCTGGCCAGCTGCCCCTTCGCCCGGGTGCCCTCGCCCTTCGGCCTGGACCCCGCGCCCCTGGGCTGGTCGATCTTCTCCGGCGCAAACGGCGCCGGCGGCCTGGCCCCGGCCCTGGCGGCGCCGGCGTTCAGCGGCCCGCACCCCGCGGACACCCTCTTCCAGCGGGCCGCCCGGGGCGAGTTCGACCTGGTGGTGGCGCTCTACCACGACCAGGGGCTGATCCCGGTGAAGGTGCTGGAACCGGACCGGGCCGTGAACCTCACCCTGGGCCTGCCCTACATCCGCACCTCGCCGGACCACGGCACCGCCTTCGACCGGGCCGGCGCCTGGTCGGCCGGGGCCACCAACTTCCTGGAGGCGGCCGCCTTGGCGGTCCGGCTGGCGGGGCGCGCCAAGGGCGAGGCCTGGACCGCCGCGATGTCCCCGGGCGGGGCCCCGCGATGACCTGGAACCGGCCCGCCCCCGGGCCCGGAGGAGGCTGACCGGATGAACCGCCAGGACCTCCTCTACGCCCTGCTCCTGCCGGTCCCGCCCTGGCTGGGGTTCCTGATCTACCGGGTCCGGGGCAAGGTGGGGGTCAGCTACGGCTATTTCCTGGGCGGCATCCTGGCCGTGCTGTCGCTGCCCTGGCCCCAGCTGGGCCGGGGCCTGCCTTCGCCCCACCTGGGCGGGGCCCTGCTGGGCTTCACCTTCTTCATCGCCGCCCAGCGCGAGGGCGGCAAGGGAGTCCGGCAGCTGGCCTACGGGGTCGGCGGCGCCACCCTGTTCGTCTTCCTGACCGGAGCCCGGCTGGGGCTGGACATGCGCTCGGTCTGGGCGTTCTGGGCCATGGCCCTGCTGGAGGGCGGGCTCTGGCTGCTGCTCTCCGACCTGGGCTACCGGCTCACCCAGGGGCGCTGGCTCTCGATCCGCATGCCGGTCACCGGCGGCGCGGCGATCCTGCTGGCCACCAGCATCTTCCGCAACCTGCCGCTGGGCGCCTCGCCGCTGTCCTGGGGCGCGGCCACCCTGGGCGGGGTGCTCCTGGGCCTGGTCGCCCTCCAGCAGCTGCTGTGGATGCGCCACCAGGGCATCTGGGTCGAGGGCCGGGGCGACGGCTTCCGGGTGGCCCTGTCGGCCCTGGAGGGCGCCAAGGCCCCCGAGGGGCCCGCCCTGGCCTACGCCATCGACGCCCGCCAGCCCATGTTCCTGGTCAACGAGAAGGGCATGCTGCTGGAGAGCAACAACGTGTTCAGCCGGATGGTGGGGCTGCCCCGGCACCAGCTCCGGGGCCACCTGCTGCAGGACCTGTTCCAGGGGCGCGAGGCGCCGGCCTGGGACGACCTCCGGGAAAAGCTCCTGCGCGACTTCAAGGGCTCCGCCCGGGCCACCCTGGTCTGCCAGGACTCCAGCTTCCAGAACGTCCTGCTGGAGGCCGTGGCCTTCGACCGCAACCTGGCGCTGGTGTGGATCGCCGACCGGGCCGCGGGCACCCTGACCCTGCGCGGCGAGCGCGACTTCGCCAGCGAGACCCCGGTGCTGGGCGCGCAGGAGACCGGCCGGCTGGCCGAGCATGCCCTGGGCCAGATCCTGCCGGCGGTGGAACAGATCCTCGAGGACACCTGGAGCGCCAAGACCCGCAACGCCGCCGAACGGATCATGGTGGCCGCCCAGCGGCTCCAGCCCGAGGGGGGCCGGCCCGGCGCCGGCTCCAGCTTCCCGCGGATCCAGGCTGCCGCCAGCCTGGCCGCCCTGCTGCCCCGGCTGCAGAGGATGCTGCCCCCGGGCTGCGTCGCCGGCGTGCGCGCCCAGGACCTCACCCTGTTCGTCGACACCGAGGCCCTGGAGCGGGTCGCCACCCAGATCCTGCTGCACGGCCGGCAGGGGCTGGTCCAGGGCAGCATCACCCTGGTCCTGGCCCCGGTGGCCCTGGGCAACCGCTCCTGGGCCCAGCTCACCCTGGAGCTGGACGGCCGGCCCAGCCGGTGGGAGGGCGATTTCCTCGGGCTCACCTGGCTCCAGGACACCGTGCGCCGGTCCCTGGGCATCCTGGAGATGGAGCACCACGGCGACGGCTTCCTCTGGCCGCGGATCTTCCTGCCCTGCCAGAGCCCGGAGGAGCCCGCCGCCCGCTGCCTGCGCGGCCGGACCGTCTGGATCCTCGACCACGACCCGCTGGTGCGCGACGCCCTGGCCGGCCTGGTGGCGGGGGCCGGCGGCCAGGCCCTGGCCTTCGCCGCGCTCAAGCCGCTGCTGCACCAGGCCCGGGCCGCCGGCCTGCCGGATGTGCTGGTGCTGGAGCGCACCGGGCGCCTGGAGCGGTTCCAGGGCCGGCTGGGCCGGCTCCAGGGCGAAGCCATCCCGGCCATCCTGCTCCTGGGCGACGGCCGGCCCTGGGCCCAGGGCGACGGCTCCGGCCGCAGCGGCGGGCCGAAGCGGGTTATCCTGCTGGAGAAGCCCTTCCCTGGCCAGAACTTCCTGCAGTGCCTGCTGGCCCTGCTGCACGACGACCAGGCCCCACCGCCGCCCGCCACCCACCAGGAGCCCCCATGTCCACCGTCGCCCTGATTCTCGCCGCAGGCCTTGGCAAGCGCATGCAGTCGACCCTGCCCAAGGTGCTGCACCCGATCCTCGGCGACCCGGCCCTGCTCTGGGTGCTGCGCGCCCTGCCGGCGGAAGTGGAGGCCGCGGTGGTGGTGGTGCACCACGGGAAGGAGCAGGTGGAGGCCGCCCTGGTCGCCTGGGCCGCCCAGGGCCTGCTGCCCTGCCCCACCACCAGCGTCGACCAGGGCGAGCCCCTGGGCACCGGCCACGCGGTGGTCCAGGCCGCCGCCGAACTGGACCGGCTCGGCGCCGGCCGGGTGGTGATCCTCTGCGGCGACGTGCCGCTGATCCAGGCCGCGACGGTGCAGCGGCTGGCCCAGTCGGACGGCGTCCTGCTGGCCATGGACATGACCGATCCCGCCGGCTACGGCCGGGTGGTGCAGAAGGCCGACGGCACCCTGGCGGCCATCGTCGAGCACAAGGACGCCTCCGAGCCGGTGCGCGCCATCCGCCGGGTCAACGGCGGCGCCTACGCCCTGCCCTGGGGCCCGCTGCGGGCGGCCCTGGGCCGGCTGTCCAACGGCAACGCCCAGGGCGAGTACTACCTCACCGACGCGGTGGTGGACGTGGCCGGCCAGGTGCCGGTGGCGGTGGAGCTGTGCGCGCCGGCCGAGCTGATGGGGATGAACTCCCGCCGGGACCAGGCCCAGCTCCAGGCCCACGCCCGGGACCGGATCAACGGCCACTGGATGGACCAGGGCGTCACCTTCCTGGACCCCGGCGCGGCCCTGGTGGGGCCCCGGGTGGTGCTGGGCATGGACGTGACGGTCGCCCCCGGCGCCCGGCTCGCGGGCCGGGTCGAGATCGGCGCGGGCACCCTGGTGGGCCAGGGCTGCGTGCTCACCGATTCCCGGGTCGGGGCCAAGGCGGAGATCCGGCCCTACTGCGTCATCGACCGCTCCGAGGTGGGCCCCGGCTGCCTGCTCGGCCCGTTCGCCCACCTGCGCGAGGGCAGCGTCCTGGAGCAGGGGGTCCACGTGGGCAACTTCGTCGAGACCAAGAAGACCACCCTCCACGCCGGCGCCAAGGCCAACCACCTGAGCTACCTGGGCGACACCGAGGTGGGCTCCCGGACGAACATCGGGGCCGGCCTGATCACCTGCAATTATGACGGCTTCAGCAAGCACAGGACGGTGATCGGCCAGGACGTGTTCGTCGGTTCCGATTGCCAGCTGGTGGCGCCGGTCACCCTGGGCGACGGCTGCATCATCGGCGCGGGCAGCACCATCACCGCCGACGTGCCGGCCGGGGCCCTGGCCCTCACCCGGGCCGCCCTGGTGCTGAAGGAGGACATGGCGGAGCGGCTCAGGCAAAAGCAGAAGGCGCGCAAGGCCCAGCTCGGTTAGAGTAAAGCCAAGGCTTTGCTTTCAATAGGAATTTCATGCTGCTTTCCCTGCTTGAGCAAACGGGCGCCAAACTCCTTGAAATCACGACCGAGACCGGGGATTTCGTGGCCGTGTCCGGCCGCAGCTTCGCGGCCATCTTCAAGCGCCCGTTCGACCACCGCAACCTGCTCTACCAGATGCAGGCGGTGGGGGTGAACTCGATCCCCGTGGTGGTCCTGACCTCCCTGGCGGTCAGCATGGTGTTCGCCGTGCAGCTGTCGTTCGGGTTCCGGCAGTTCCAGGCCGAGGGCCTGGCCGGGCAGGTGGAGGGGCTGGCCCTGGTGCGGGAGCTGGCGCCGGTGATCACCGGCCTGATGATGGCCGGGCGGGTGGGCAGCGCCATGGCCGCCGAGCTGGGCACCATGCAGGTCACCGAGCAGATCGACGCCCTGGAGTGCCTGGCCACCGATCCGGTCCATTTCCTGTTCGTGCCCCGGCTGCTGGCCTCGGCGGTGATGCTGCCGCTGCTGACCGGGATCGCCATCTTCGTGGGCTACCTGGGCGGCTACACCCTGCTGGTGGGGGTCCAGGGCCAGAGCGCCTACGTCTACGGCCAGGACTTCTACAAGCTGATCGGCGGCCGGGACCTGGCCATCGCCCTGACCAAGGGCCTGGTGTTCGGCCTGATCATCGCCCTGGTGGGCTGCTGGCGCGGCTACCGCACCCGCGGCGGGGCCGAGGGGGTGGGCAACGCCCCCACCAGCAGCGTGGTCACCAGCAGCGTCTGGATCCTGATCTCCGACTTCTTCCTCACCAAGCTCCTCCTCGTCTGAGTCCGCCGTGGCCGTCATCGATGTCGTCAACCTCTGCAAGGCGTTCGGCAAGCTGGTCGTGCTGGACGACGTCAACCTGGCCGTGGAGGAGGGCGAGAGCCTGGTCATCATGGGCGGCAGCGGCACCGGCAAGACCGTCCTGCTGCGCTGCATCATGGGCCTGCTGCAGCCGGATGCCGGGCACGTCTCGATCGAGGGCCGGAGCATCCAGGAGCTGGACCGGGAGCAGCTGTTCGAGGCGCGCAAGAACGTCGGCATGTGCTTCCAGATGGCCGCCCTGTTCGATTCCATGAGCGTGGAGGAGAACGTCGGCTTCGCCCTCCTGCGGCACACCGCCATGACCCGGGCGGAACGGGCCGACCGGGTGGAGGAATGCCTGAACATGGTGGGCCTCAAGGGCACCCAGAAGCTGCGCCCCTCCGAGCTGTCCGGCGGCATGAAGCGGCGGGTCGGGTTCGCCCGGGCCATCGCCCTGAAGCCCAAGATCCTGCTGTTCGACGAGCCGACCACCGGCCTGGATCCGGTGATGACCGACGTCATCGGCCGGATCATCCTCGACCTCAAGCACCAGCTGGGGGTCACCAGCATCACCATCACCCACGACCTGAAGAGCGCCTTCGAGATCGCCGACCGCATCGCCATGCTGTTCCGCGGCAAGTGCCTGGCGGTGCAGAAGCCCGAGGACTTCCGG
>Ga0316217_10004816_pt1 | contig 14349 bp, 13 predicted proteins | sample 1anoAmetaG_FD_203633 | JGI IMG/M metagenome (GOLD analysis project Ga0316217, IMG submission 203633) | Freshwater microbial communities from Trout Bog Lake, Wisconsin, USA - 1anoA | ecosystem: Environmental > Aquatic > Freshwater > Lake > Hypolimnion/Profundal zone | place: USA: Wisconsin... | reverse complement strand
ATGAATCGACAAACAATTGGTTGGCTGCGGCATCTGCCGGATTATTGTAACGGATATTCCATCGGTAAAGATCGTGAAATGTAAGGTGGAATTTGAACGGAACGTGCTTGAACCCGAAAGCCAAACCCGCCTGCAGGTCGAAAGGTATAGGCTCGTTAACTCCTTTGTTGTAGGGTTTAAATTCGCCGCCCAAGTTCTTGGCAACAACGGCAAAGGTTACGTTATGCGCCGTATCGTTCACCATGGCCGCAAGGTCAGCTGCCATACCTTCCGAGTTCCATTGACCCAGCTGCGAGTAAATAAATTTAAGGTTTGCCCCTGCCGAAAATATCTTGCCAAATTGATAACTGTATCCTGCATAAGCATTCATCTCGCCGGCACTGAACTTGCCGGTAATATTTGCCTCCACATCCGTTTGGTCAAAACTTCCATAGGCAATATATTGTATGCCGAAACCGAAAGTGCCCGGCACACTGAATTTTTGAACGTACGATGCATTGCCGAAATTTACACCACCCGGATAAACAACACTGCCAAACTGAACATGCCTGTCCATAGATGGGTTAAGCGCCGCAGGGTTCGATAATTGAACGCTGGGGTCCTGGTCAACTATAGTCACATTGGTTCCCCCTAATGAAGTTACCCTGGCCGATGGGGAAAGGGCAAGGAAATCATAAGTGCTGGTGCCCCCTATCTGTGCATTGGCAAATTCAAGCGTAAGTAAAGCAGTAATAAAAAATAAAATCCGATTCAACCGTTTTTGAATTTTGATGCTAATTAACGGAATGAATCGGATATTATTTCATGAATTATCATTTACAGATGCCGATTTATGGTTGTTGAAACAGGTTTATTACAATTTGAGCTGAATAATTACAGCAAACAGCAACCCAATTCATAAATCATAATTCAGAAATCAGCATTCATTAAACCAGTTCCTTCTTTTCTTCTTTAACCAGAAACTGATTCATATCAATACTGTTACGGGCCTTGTTTTTCATCAGGGCCAGTTCCACCACTTCATCCATTGTTTTTACATAATGGAATTTCATGTTTTTAATGTAATCAGGGTTTATCTGCTCCACATCTTTTTGATTGCGGTCGCACATAATTATTTCTTTCAGACCGGCACGTTTGGCGGCCAATATCTTTTCTTTTATTCCACCCACCGGCATTACTTTGCCTCGTAAGGTTATCTCGCCGGTCATAGCCAAAAATGGCTTTACTCTTCTCTGGCTGAATAACGATGCCAAAGAGGTAAGTATAGTTATGCCGGCACTTGGCCCGTCTTTAGGCACGCCGCCATCCGGAAAGTGCAGATGCACATTTACCTTGTTGAAAATATCCGGGTTAATGAAAAACTTATCGGCATTTGCTTTCAAAAAGGTAACCGCAGTACTGGCTGATTCTTTCATGGTTTCGCCCAGGTTGCCGGTAAGCGTAATGGCCCCCGTACCTTTGCTTAAAGTCGACTCAATAAAAAGGATATCTCCACCCACCGGTGTCCAGGCTAGGCCGATCGATACACCCGGCAGGTTTTCTTCGGTGTAAATACTCTTATCAAATTTTTCAGGGCCCAGAATTTTGGTCAACTCATCGTCTTTAACTATGGGGTTAAACTTTTCTTCCAATGCTACTTTTTTGGCCACATTGCGCATCACTGATGCCAGTTGCCTGTCAAGTTCGCGCACGCCGCTTTCTTTGGTGTATTCCTCAATCAGGCGCTCTAAAACCTTATCGCCTAACTGTACCTGCTTGGGTTTAAGCCCGTGGTTAGCTATTTGCTTAGGCAAAAGGTGCTTTTTAGCAATTTCCATCTTCTCCTCTACCGAGTAACCCTCAATAGGTATAATTTCCATTCTGTCGCGCAGTGCCGGTTGCAGCGTTTGTAACGAGTTAGCCGTGGCTATAAACAATACACGGCTAAGGTCATATTCCAGCTCAAGGTAGTTATCATAAAAGGCGCTGTTTTGTTCAGGGTCTAAAACTTCAAGCAGCGCACTGCTTGGGTCGCCTTTATAATCGGCACCTACTTTATCTACCTCGTCAAGAATAAAAACCGGGTTCGAACTGCCTGCCTTTTTCAACGATTGTATTATACGTCCGGGCATAGCGCCAATGTAGGTTTTACGGTGGCCCCGAATTTCAGCCTCATCATGCAAACCACCGAGGGATATCCGTACATATTTCCTTCCCAAAGCCTTTGCTATCGAACTTCCTAATGAGGTTTTGCCAACTCCCGGAGGGCCCAGCAGGCAAAGTATAGGGCTTTTCATATCGCCCTTCAACTTCAATACCGCTAAGTATTCAAGTATCCGCTCCTTTATTTTATCAATGCCATAGTGGTCTTTATCCAAAACTTTTTTGGCGTGTTTTATATTAAAGTTATCCTGTGTGTAAATACCCCAGGGCAGATCCAGTATCAGGTCTACATAATTTAATACTACCGAATACTCTGCAGCGGCAGGGTTCATCCGCTGAATCTTATCCAGCTCCTTATCAACCTGCTCTTTGGTTTTAGCGGGCAACTTCATTTTGGCAGCCTTCTCGCGCAGACGCTGTACATCTTTATCTGACGAATTCATGCCCAACTCTTCCTGTATCGTTTTAAGCTGTTGCGATAAAAAATAATCGCGCTGTTGCTTGTCAATTTCCTGCCTTACCTTACCCTGTATCTGATTCTTCATTTCCAGCATCTGAATCTCCTTATTCAGGTATTCCATCACTATTTTAAGCCGTTCGCGCATGTCGGCTATTTCAAGCAGCTTCTGCTTTTCGTTAATAGTAATATTCAGGTTCGAAGAAATGAAGTGTGTCAGGGTAACCGGGCTTACAATATTCTTTAAAACAATGGCAGCCTCGCTGGGTATTTGCGGGTTCAGTTTAATGATATTGCCCGCCAGCTCTTTAATGCTCATCATCGAAGCGTCAAACTCCTTATCGTTGATAGGGATGATATCATTCAAAACCTCAATCCGAGCTTTAATAAATGGCTCCGATTGTATCAGCTCCTGAGTATGAAAACGGGTGCGGCCCTGAATAATAGCCGTGGTTGAACCATCCGGCATCTTAATCATGCGCAATATTTGTGCAATGGTGCCTATGGTAAAAATATCTTTAAATTCAGGCTCCTCAATATTACCGTCAATTTGACCGACAACCCCAATCAGTTTATTGGTTTTATATGCCTCTTTGACTGCTAATATGCTTTTATCTCTGCCCACGGTAATAGGCAATACCACCCCCGGAAACAGCACCGTGTTGCGTAATGGCAATAGCGGTAATATATCCGGAATGGCCAGTTTTTTGCCGTCTTGCCCGTCTTCTTCAGGCAAAATCGGTAAAAACTCAACCTCATCGTCCGATAACGGTTCGTTCATAAATTCCATCATGTTCATAATCTTTACTTTGCTTTTTAAAGTGTCTGTACCACTAAGGTCAATTGCTGTGCCAACGGCATAAATGTCAAATCGGGGCTAATGTAATATAAGCAAATTATGCCGGAAGGTAGTTTTACTACTTTCCCCAAATATTTACTACATCGCGCAACATAATATCATACAAATAGGGGTATTTATGAGGCAAAAAGCGCTCGCCTTTATGTAGCCAGTCGCGCTTGCCCAGCCGCACAAAAATAAGGTGTTTGGAAGGTACCACCCCTACATATTGTCCTTTCATCCCATCGGCCGAAAAATCATCGCCACCGTCTACATGGCGTTTCCACCATAAATAGCAATTATTATCTGTGGTTTTACCGTTTTCATCGGGTAGCCTGTGCGGCGTAAGGCTTTCGTTCACATAGGCAGTATCAACAAGTTGTTTACCGTGCCAGTTGCCCTTATGTTCGTATAAAATGCCAATGCGCGAAAGGTCGCGGGCGTTGGTATGGAAACAGCAGTATGATTTTTCGACCCCGGTTTTGGGCCGATCGATCATCCACTCAGCATCGTGGCCTGCACCCATAGGTTTCCAAAGCTTTTCCGAAGCATAGTCGCTCAGGTTCATGCCTACCGCATTTTGCAAGGCCATACCCAGTATTTCGGGGTCGCAGTTTTTATATCTGAATTCAGTGCCTGGTTCCTTTTCTATTTTAAACGAATTGATAAGCCCCCGCAGGTCATCGCCGTAATATATCCGGGCAGTGCCGCCCATAGGGTTAAAATACGAGTCGCGGAAATCTACTCCCGAACTCATACACATCAGATTTTTGAAGGTTATTTTATTCAGCCCCTCTTTTCTGTAAGGCTCGTAAAAATCACAAACCGGCTCATCCAGGCTTTTTATCTTCCCGTCTTTCAGCGCAATGCCGGTTAAAATATTCATAATAGATTTCGTTACCGAAAAAGGGTTGGTTAAACTACTATCGCTGTAACCTTTTCCATAGTATTCATACACGATGGTATCGTTTTTTATTACCAGAAAAGCCACCGTGCCGGTTTCTTTTAAAAGGTGTATCAGCGAATCCGGAATTTGTGCGCTGCCGCAGTTGGCCGCAGTGCAAATTGGAAGTGGAGTTCCGCTTTTAACAATACGAACCGGTAAAAACTTATTGTCTTCAAGCCCGGGGTCGTTGTAAATAATAGTGCGGGTAAAGTAAATTTTGCAGCCCGTTATTAAAAGCAAGGCAACAAAAAATGGTATCAGTTTTTTCATGATTGTGCGAAGCTACAGATTGGGCGGTTATTTTCCATCTGCAGGGCAGCACGAATTGGCAATTTTTAAAAGTATCAATCCGCCAAAACCATCACCGGCGAATCGATCTTCAAGCCTAGCAAATGTTCAGCCTTGCCTTTGTTAATGGCTACCTCCAGGTAGCCCGATGCGTTAAACAGGCAAACCATTTCGCCTTCTTCTACATCGTTATACCGGCTGCTTATTTCTTTCGAGGTTCCCACGTTGGCGAGCACAGAAAAGCGCTTGTCGCCTATAAACTGGTCAAACATGGCCCGGGTAATGTTTACTACCGCATTTCCGAAATTATCAATGTTGATAATGGTTCCTCTGATTGAGCCTGGTGATGTAATAGGCTGCATTAAACGGAAGTTGATGGTCTCTGTAGTCAGGTGTGCAAAATCAGTAGGCTGAAACTCTTTTACAAGCAGGTTCACCACTTTGCCAATGGCCTCTTCATATAGCAGCGAACTGTTTTCAAGTAACTCAGCATTTACCTCGTAGGTCTGGTGGGGCATCCGCTCAAATGCCAGCGAAAGAAACCCGTTATCGAAGGTCAGAAAATAATGCCCGTCAACAACCGCCAGCAATAGTTTATCCTTCCCATCCGTGCTGTTTACATGTATAATGTGAATAGTGCCTGAGGGAAAATATCTGAAAGCACTTTTTACAGTAAATGCCGCTTCTTTAATGTCGAATGGCTTAATCGAGTGTGTAACGTCAACAATATTTACAAATCCGCTGTTACTGATAATGGCGCCTTTGAGAGCCGCGAGGTAGAAGTCGCGTGTGCCCAGGTCAGAGGTGATAGTAATCAGCGCCATAGTTTATTCTTGATTAACAAATGTCTGTGAATTGAAGCTACTAAAAAACAAAGCTAAGTGGAAAAATATGTGGATAGATATATTTTCCTATACAGTACAAGCGCTTTAAAAACAATTAAGTTTGTTAGAACTAAATCTAAACGATTTGACAGAACTTACCCTAAATATAGAAGGTGTTGACCCAATAGATTTCTTCGGTGTCAATAATACAAGGTTCAATTTTATCAAGAAAAGTTTCCCAACCCTGCGCATGGTTTCGCGCGGTAACACTATCAAGGCCGAAGGCAGCGAAGGCGACATTGCTGTTTTTAAGCATAAAGTGGAACGCATGCTCGACCACATCGAGCGCTTTGGGAAACTGAGTGAGGATAACATTGAAAGTATCCTGGTAAGCAGTGAGGATAAGACTGAGCGCAAAAAGGATAGTAAAGAGCCCAACAACATTATTGTCCATGGTAACAACGGTCTGGTAATACGCGCCCGTACCGAAAACCAGCTGTTGATGGTAAAGGAAAGCGAAAAGAATGATATCCTTTTTGCCATCGGGCCTGCCGGTACCGGTAAAACCTATACTGCAGTAGCTCTTGCAGTGCGTGCGCTGAAAGAAAAGGCTGTAAGGAAAATAATACTAACCCGCCCTGCAGTTGAAGCCGGCGAAAATCTGGGCTTTTTACCGGGCGATCTGAAAGAAAAGATAGACCCGTATTTACGACCGCTATACGATGCTTTGGATGACATGATTCCGGCTGATAAACTGAAGTATTATATGGAGAACCGCATTATTGAGGTGGCTCCACTGGCCTTTATGCGTGGTAGAACCCTCGATTATTCTTTTATTTTACTGGATGAGGCACAGAACTGTACCGACATGCAGTTAAAGATGTTCCTTACCCGTATTGGAGCAAACTCGAAATGTATTATCACCGGCGACCCTACGCAGATTGACCTCCCCCCTAAAGTGAATTCGGGGTTGTTTACCGGCTTAAAGATATTATCACCTATTGAAGGGATATCTACCATTAAGCTGGATGAAAACGATGTGGTACGCCACCGCCTGGTAAAAGAAATTATTAAAGCTTACGAAAAACTGAACGCAAGTAAAGAAGGAGATGGAGCAAACAATCAGAGAAACTAATTTCAATTTTGCCGGGCAAACAGATGTTTACCACGGTAAGGTAAGAGATGTATATTTTGTAAACGATAAACTGGTAGTAATTGCCACCGACCGTATTTCGGCATTCGACCATATTTTGCCTAAACCCATACCACAAAAAGGCGCGGTGCTGAATCAAATAGCGGCGCACTTTTTAAAGGCAACGCAGGATATAGTGCCCAACTGGCTTCGGGCCACCCCGCATCCCAATGTTGCAATAGGTGTTAGATGCGAACCGGTAAGGATTGAAATGGTTATCCGTGGCTATATGGCCGGTCATGCTGCCCGAGAGTATAAAGCAGGCAAAAGGGTGTTATGTGGTGTTACTTTACCCGAAGGACTAAAAGAGAACGATCCGTTTCCTACCCCCGTTATTACTCCTTCAACAAAAGCTGTTGAAGGGCACGATGAGGATATAAGCCGTGAGGATATTTTAAAACGCGGCTTGGTTCCTGAGGCTATTTATACCCAAATGGAGCAATATACCCGCGCCATTTTTGCCCGCGGCCAGAAGATGGCGAATGAAAGAGGCTTGATATTGGTTGATACCAAATACGAATTTGGTATATCTGAAGGAAAGGTAATGTTGATTGATGAAATACATACGCCCGATTCATCGCGCTATTTTTACCTGGAAGGATACGAAGAGCGCCAGAAAAAAGGCGAGCCCCAAAAGCAGCTCAGCAAAGAATTTGTGCGCGAGTGGTTAATGGCCAATGGCTTTCAGGGTAAAGAAGGACAGCAAATGCCCGTTATGCCCGATGAATTTGTAAGTACCATCACCGACCGTTACATTGAGCTACATGACCTTATAACGGGCAACAAGTTTGTAAAAAACACCTCATCAAATTTGTTAGGCGATATTGAGGCTGCTGTAAAGGCTTATAACCTTTAACTACCAACGTACCTCCTTATAGACACAAAGAGCGCAAAGGCTTTGATACTAACCTTTGCGCTCTTTGTGTCTTTGCTGTAAGGAAGTATTCAATGTTACTTAGCCCGCATCTTATTTCCCTTCGCATCATGTGTAACTTCTGCCAGGCCCAGCGCCTTCATCAACGGCGGTATATAAACTCCAAAACGACCACGTAAGCCTTTCTTTAATTCATACCAGCCGCCAACAGGATTTTTTTTCTGAGCGGCCCCTGGCCTCCATGGTTCCTTCTTTAGCCGTTTTTTGTTCGTCAGCGCTTCCAGGTTCCATCCAATCGCCATGTTTTTTAAGCATGACATGAAGGTCAGTCAGGCAACGGTAATCGTACAATGCAAATGTTTTGCCAACGGTGCATACCAATACCTCTTTGTCATCTTTTTCATCCACATACATGGTGTATTCTGATGATAACGGAGGTGTTTCTAAAACCAGTGGTTTTTCTTTAGTGCCTATTTTGTTTTTCATTGTTTTAATATTTGGAAGTAAAGCGATTTGTATGCTTTCTTATGTCATCTCAAATTTATCCATTTTAACTTCCACAGGAAAGCTATATTTGAACAATGACTATTCTCGGTATTTCTGCCTTTTATCACGACTCTGCCGCTGCTATCATCCAGGATGGAAAAATAATTGCCGCGGCACAGGAGGAGCGCTTTACCCGCAAAAAGCACGACGAGTCATTTCCCATAAACGCCGTTCAGTTTTGTTTGCAGTATGCCGGTTGTAATATCAATGAACTGGACGCCATTGCCTTTTATGATAAGCCCCTGCTCAAATTTGAGCGCTTACTTGAAACCTATTACGGATTTGCACCTAAAGGGCTGGTATCCTTCTTAAAATCAATGCCGGTATGGATTCGTGAGAAAATGTTTTTAAAACGCATTATTCATGAAGAGCTGGAGAAGATTGCAGGTTATGATAAAAGCAAAGTAAAATTTCTTTTTCCAGAACATCATCTCTCCCATGCAGCCAGTGCTTTCTATTCATCACCTTATAACGATGCCGCTATCCTTACAATTGATGGGGTAGGAGAGTGGGCAACTGCATCCATCAGCGCAGGCAAAGGCAATTCAATAGAAATAATAAAAGAGCTGAGGTTTCCGCATTCGCTCGGCTTGTTGTATTCTGCATTTACGTATTTTCTGGGTTTTAAAGTAAACTCAGGCGAGTATAAATTGATGGGACTTGCCCCCTATGGTGATCCAGGCGCCCCTGAGACCTTGGAGTACATCAGAACCATTAAGGAGCAACTGATAAGTATACAGGATGATGGCTCTATCTGGCTTAACCAGGATTATTTTAGCTACGCCACCGGTTTGCGCATGGTAGATGATGCTAAATGGGAAAAACTTTTTGGCTTCAAAAAGAAAGAAGAGGAGGATGAGCTTCAGCAAATGCACTGCAATCTGGGTTATGCCATACAGCAGGTTACCGAGGAGATAGTTTATAAAATGGCGGCCGAAGCGAAGAGGCTGACAGGTAGTGAATATTTGTGTATGGCAGGCGGTGTGGCACTTAATTGTGTTAGCAACGGCAAGTTGCTTCAATCGGGTTTGTTTAAAGGTATTTTCATTCAGCCTGCGGCCGGTGATGCCGGCGGAGCACTGGGTTCGGCACAGGCTGCCTATTATATTTATTTCAATAAGGAAAGAACTGTTTGTACTGCGCAGGATGAAATGCAGGGCGCATACCTCGGCCCCGGATTTTCTGATAAAGAGATTGAGATGGAATTGAAGCGCGTTAAAGCGGTAAGCCAATTCAGTAGTAGTTTTGATAGGTTAAGTGAACAGATAGCCGACATGGTAAACGAAGGCAAGGTGGTTGGCTGGTTTCAGGGGCGCATGGAGTTTGGCCCGCGTGCATTGGGTAATCGCAGCATTTTAGGCGATGCCCGTAACCCCGAAATGCAGAAGAAGCTGAACCTGAAAATTAAATACCGCGAGGGCTTCAGGCCTTTTGCTCCTTCAGTTAAGGCAGAGGATGTTACTGATTATTTTGATTTAGCTGTCGCCTCACCGTACATGCTGATCGTTGCACCAGTTAAAGAAAGCAGGAGAAACAAAATACCTGTTAACTATTACCAACTGCCTTTAATGGATCGCCTTTATACGCTGCGCTCTGATATTCCCGCAGTAACGCATGTTGATTTCTCCGCCAGGGTACAAACCATTCACCGCGAAACCAATGAAAGGTATTGGAAACTGCTGGACACCTTTAAGCAGAAAACGGGTTATGGTTTAATGGTAAATACCAGCTTTAATGTAAGGGGCGAACCACCTGTTTGCACTCCTACAGATGCATACAAATGCTTTATGCGGACGGAAATGGATTGTCTTGTTATTGGTAACAATATCTTGCATAAATCAGAACAACCTGAGTGGAAAGAACAGGGCGATTGGAGAAAAGAGTTTAGTTTGGATTAGCAAAAGTGCAGAATTTTGTAAATTCGAAAAGATTAGCCGGGCTGAAAAACACCCTTTAAATATTTAAAAATAACACAATGGACTTTTTAAAAGATTTCTGGAAGTTTTTAATGGAGCGTAAAAAGTGGTGGTTATTGCCAATCATCATTGTATTACTGCTGGTGGGTGTGCTTATAGTTATTGGCGGCGGTTCTGCCGTTGCTCCCTTTGTTTATACTCTTTTCTGATGTCGGAAAAAAAGCTTACGCGCGAAAAGGAGCTTGAAACCATACTCACAATTTGTGTGGCACTGGTTATGGTATTCCTTTTATCAAAACAGCATCATAAGTTTTGGCTTATCATCAGTGTGGCTTTAGGGCTGGTGGGTATGTTCTCTAAATACCTGACCTCAAAAATAGCCTGGGCCTGGATGAAGTTATCAGAGGGGATGGGTGCCGTTACCTCAAAAATTATTCTCAGTTTTATATTCTTCGTATTCCTCCTTCCAATAGCTATTCTGTCGCGCATTTTTGGCGGCAAAAGCAGCCTTCAACTCAAAAAGCCGGAAGGCAATACATACTACTTTACCCGCAATCACAAGTTTGAGTCCAAGGATCTGGAGAATGTTTGGTAGTGGCTTTGGATATTTACTATTTAGTATTAAAGCCTGATTCTTGGTTATTATCTATTAACTATTGCAAAAATCAGTTTAACTCAATTTGTATTGTCTCAATACAGGATATTTAATACCTGCATTCAGCAACTAACGCTCCATAATCATAGTAATTCCCTGTCCACCCGCTGCGCAAACAGATATAAACCCTCTGCCAGAGCCTTTCTGACTTAGCAGTTTAGCCATGGTTGCAATAATACGGCCACCGGTGGCAGCAAAAGGATGGGCTGCTGCCAGGCTACTGCCTTTTACATTCAATTTGCTACGGTCAATACTACCTAAAGCAGGGAACCCAAACGTTTTGCTTAGCTCAGGGCTTTCCCATATTTTAAGGGTGGCTAATACCTGCGCCGCAAAAGCTTCATGTATTTCGTAATAATCAAAGTCCTGCAAGGTAAGTCCTGCTTTTTTCAGCATCCGGTTTGATGCCGTAATGGGCGACAATAGCAGATTATGCTTATTGTTTACATATTCAATAGCTGCTAATTCGGCAAAAGTAATATAAGCTAATACCGGCAGGTTATGTTCACGTGCCCAGTCTTCACTGGCCAAAAGCACGCATGATGCGCCATCAGTAAGTGGCGTGCTGTTACCAGCGGTAAGCGTTCCATTCTGTTTGTCGAATGCCGGCTTTAGTTTGGCCAATTTTTCAAGGCTGGTATCGCGTCTCAGGTTATTGTCTTTGTCCAATCCCATAAATGGGGTCATCATATCGTTGAAAAAACCTTCATCGTAAGCTTTGGCCATCTTCTGGTGGCTTTCAAAACTCAACTGGTCTTGGGCTTCGCGTGTTATGCCGTAGTATTTAGCTGTAATTTCGGTATGCCCACCCATGGCTAAGCCGGTGCGCGGCTCTTCATTAGCAGGAGCTACCGGTGCCCAGTCTTTCAGTCTTATCTTCAGCAACTCCTTCAATCGCGCACCTGTTGTTTTAGCTCTGCGGGTTGCCAGTAAAATGTCAGTAAGTCGTTTGCCGAAAAGCAGGGGTACTACACTGGTAGTATCTACTCCGCCTGCAATACCTGCTTCTATTTGCCCTAACGATATTTTGTTGGCTACATAAACTGCCGACTCAATACCGGTATCACAAGCCTGCTGAAGGTCGCAGGCGGGGGTAGCGGGGTCTAAAGATGTGCTCAGAACACATTCCCGTATCAGGTTAAGGTCAGCACTGCTTTTTATTACTGCTCCGCCAACAACCTCACCTAACAGCTGGCCCTGTAATTTATAGCGCTCAATTAACCCGTTCAGGGCTGCTACCATCATTTCTTTATTTCCGGCACCGATATAAGCTGAATTGCTGCGTGCAAAAGGAATACGGTTATAGCCTACCACGGCTACCTTGCGGCTTTGATTGTTGCTGAGCATAATGATTTTTGTTTGAGCCGTTAAAATAGTTAAATAATTGGTCTTATCTACCTCCGAATAAAATTGTGCCCAGCCTGATTAAAGTAGCCCCGTATTGAAGAGCTATTTTATAATCTGAACTCATCCCCATCGAAATTTCCTGAAAGTAAGGCTTGTTAGTAAAGTAACTGCTTTTTATCTCGGTAAACAGAGTTTGCAGCCCGGCAAACTCAAAGGCAATTTTCCCTTCATCATCAGTGTTGGTAGCCATGCCCATTAATCCGCAAATGTGTACGTTTTGCATCTGGGCAAAATCAGGCGAGGAAAGGAGTTGTAATAATTCAGTTTTATCCAGTCCGAATTTTGTTTTCTCATCGGCAATAAAAACCTGCAACAGGCAATTAATGGTCCGGTCGTTTTTTTGGGCCTGCTTATTAATTTCCGTTAAAAGCCTCATGCTGTCCACCGAATGGATCAGACTTATAAAAGGCGCAATTTCTTTCACTTTATTGGTCTGCAGATGCCCGATCTGGTGCCATTGTATGTCTTTGGGTAACTCCGCGGCTTTTGCTGTAAGTTCCTGTACTTTGCTTTCGCCGAATATTTTCTGTCCCTCGTTGTATAATGCCACAATATCCTGCACGGGTTTCGTTTTTGATACAGCAACCAGGTGAGCCCCGTAAGGCTTTATCTCGTTAACAATCTCTTTGTATTTTGTTGTATCCATTTTGGCTTGTTAAAGTATTTAAGTGTTATGGCGCTAAAGTGCTTTTAAATACGCAACGGAATTTCCGTTCATACATTAACACCTTCGCACATTAACACTTATATTGAGCCCGAATTTATAGCAATTGTGTGTATGATTTTATTTAACCGCATTACCGGCCCTCGTTTTTCGTTTTTGGCAAAGGGGGGGGTGTTGTTTCTGTTATTGGTTATTGCGGGTTGCAAGCAGAAATTTCCGTCTGTCCCATCTGATATTATCCCCGTTGACAAAATGGAGCGCATTCTGATAGATATGCATATATCTGATGCCGTTGCGGAAGTAAAAACGCTGGGCGATATTAATGAAAAAAGGCTAAGTCAGCAGTATTATATGCAGATATATAAGAACTATGGTATCAGCAAGGCTGATTTTTTAAAGAGTTTTACATTTTACCAGAACAACCCTGTTTTATTGAACAAAATATATGATGATATATTGGGCGAAATGAGCAAACGCGAGGCGAATATTAATAAGTAGTAAGGATGATAAAGTTGAGGTGTTTTTTTTGTTTAAATGCTTTATACTTGATACCGAATACTGAGCAATAAAAAGAAAACAATGAACAAAGTAGTGAAGAATGCCGGTGAGGCTGTCAAAGACATACCTGATAACGCTGTGTTAATGTTGGGCGGTTTCGGATTATGCGGGATACCGGAAAACTGTATTACCGCTTTAATAAAAAAAGGTGTAAAGGGTCTTACCTGTATTTCAAATAACGCCGGTGTAGATGAATTTGGTATAGGCCTGATGCTTAAAACGCGGCAGGTAAAGAAGATGATCTCCAGCTATGTTGGCGAAAATGCCGAGTTTGAACGCCAGTTGCTTTCGGGTGAGTTGGAGGTTGAACTGATACCCCAAGGCACACTTGCCGAAAGGATTCGCGCCGGTGGTGCAGGTATACCATTATTTGCCACCCCAACCGGTTATGGAACTGAAGTCGCTGAAGGCAAGGAAACCCGCCAAATGCATGGCAAGATGTACGTGATGGAAGAATGGCTGAAGGCCGATTTCGCCATTGTAAAAGCATGGAAAGGCGATACGCTGGGTAACCTGGTATATAAAGGCACTGCCCGTAACTTTAACCCAATGATGGCCACTGCCGGTAAAATTACAATTGCCGAAGTTGAAGAATTGGTTGAGCCGGGCCAACTGGATCCTAACATGATACACACCCCCGGCATTTATGTGCAAAGGATTTTTAAGGGCGAGAATTACGAAAAGCGGATTGAACAAAGAACCGTAAGCAAGAGTTAATTTGAATTATTAAACAGTACAACAACGATATGCCTTTAGATAAATTCGGAATTGCAAAACGTATTGCGCGCGAACTGCGCGATGGTTATTATGTTAACCTGGGTATTGGTATACCTACCCTGGTAGCCAATTATATACCTGAGGGAATAGATGTGATCCTTCAAAGCGAAAATGGTTTACTGGGCATGGGACCTTTTCCGGTTGAAAGTGAAGTAGACCCTGACCTTATCAATGCAGGTAAACAAACTGTTACCACATTAAAAGGTTCATCGTTGTTTTCATCGGCTGATAGTTTTGCCATGATACGCGGCGGCCACGTGGACCT
>Ga0316217_10004815_pt1 | contig 14349 bp, 13 predicted proteins | sample 1anoAmetaG_FD_203633 | JGI IMG/M metagenome (GOLD analysis project Ga0316217, IMG submission 203633) | Freshwater microbial communities from Trout Bog Lake, Wisconsin, USA - 1anoA | ecosystem: Environmental > Aquatic > Freshwater > Lake > Hypolimnion/Profundal zone | place: USA: Wisconsin... | reverse complement strand
GTCTTTGCCTCTCCGCTGCTCGACCCAATTTTTAATAAATTTGAACCGCTCGCCAAAACCCATGCCGCCCTGGTCTCCAAACTGGAAACCGTCGTTGCGCGCACCGGCACCAACATCGCGCCCAACCGCATGTACCTGATGAAGGCCAGCGAAAAATCCAACGGCCTTAACGCCTATGTCACCGGCATCGGCGCCACCAAGCGCTTTGTCATGTGGGACACCGCCACCGACCGGCTTCCCGACGACGAAGTGCTGTTCATCTTCGGCCATGAGAGCGGCCACTACGTGCTCAACCACATCCCCAAGCAGCTCGGCGGAATGGCCATCGGCCTTTTCTTTGTCTTTTGGGGCTGCGGCGTGTTTGCCGGGTGGCTGGCGCGCCGCTTCGGGGCAAGCTGGCAGTTGGTTGAAGCCTACAGCGGAAACATTCCGCTCGCCAGCCGCCAGGGATTTCTTGTGCTGCTCTTCAGCCTCTCGCTCGCGGGCATTCTTCTGCAACCGGCGGGCAACAGCTTCAGCCGCCACTTTGAGCACGAAGCCGATGTTTACGGCCAGGAGGCCATCCACGGCCTGGTCGCCGATCCGCAAAAAACCACTGTCTCCGCATTCAACCATTTAGGTGAAGCCTGGCTGGAAGATCCGAATCCAAGCCCCTTCGTCGAGTTCTGGACTTACAACCACCCCAGCGTTCAAACCCGCGCCAACTTCGCCGCCCACTACGATCCCTGGGCCAACGGAGGGCACGGCAGGTACTTTGACAAATAGGGAATAGGGAGGACGATCCAAACCAGCTTCGCGGCTACTCCGCCATGGTCGGATCGATCATGGTTCGAATGCGCGAGATCCGATTGGCGGGGAAGCCGCCCTTCTGTGCATGCTTGCGCACCATGTCTTCATCGGGAGCAATGTAAATGCAATACAATTTGTCGTCGGTCACGTAGCTCTGAATCCATTGAATCTGTGGACCCATCTCGCGCAAAATGCCGCACGAAGCCTGCGAAATCGCCTTCAGTTGCTCCAGCGACATCTTGCCTGCATCGGGAATCTCTCTTTCGATTACGAACTTTGGCATGGTTGACCTCCTTGATTTTCCGGTTATCCGGGGACCGGTGTGCCGTAATCATAGCGCAGCCGGGATGCCGGAAGCCCTATCGCCCATGAAGGAATCTTTGTCCCTGCCCATCTACAATACTTCCATGCAAATTCTCTCCCTCTCCCGCCGCCGTGTTGACGCCTTTCCTCCCGAGGCCTTCGCCGCGCTTGCCGCCGGCGAAACCCAGCGCATCAAGGAGCTTTACGCCGAGGGCATTCTGCGCCAGATCTGGCGCCGCGCTGACATCCCCGGCGCCGCTATCCTGTGGGAAGCTGCCAGCGAGGCCGAAGTCCGCGCCGCTCTCGGCAGCCTGCCCATCGCCCAGGCAGGAATGCTGGAAATCCTTGCGCTCGTTCCGCTTGCGCCTTATCCCGGCTTCGGCCCCGCATAAAAGGCCGGACTCCGATGCCCGCCGCCAAAGCTCTGCTTTCCCTAGGCGCCCCCCAAGTCGTACACTGGGGTTTCGCATTTTGAGGAGTGGAATCATCATGGCTTATCCTGCAAACTTCCGTTTTACCCGCGAGCATGAGTGGATTGAACTTACGGGCAACATCGGCGCAGTCGGCATCACCGACTACGCGCAAAGTTCCCTCGGCGACATCGTTTACGTTGATATGCCCAAGGTGGGCGACGCGGTCACCGCCAACGCCACCTTTGGCTCGGTTGAGAGCGTCAAGGCGGTCAGCGACCTGTACTCGCCGGTGACCGGCAAGGTCACCGCCATCAACGAAGAGCTGAACTCCGCGCCTGACAAGCTCAACGAAAAGCCGCACGAAACCTGGATTATCAAGGTCGAGTTGGCCGATCCTGCGCAGTTCAACGCCCTGCTCGATGCTGCTGCCTACGAGGCGTTTGTCGCGGAAGAGAGTTAAGACCAGGGACCAGGGACCAGGGAATAGGGAATAGACAGTTCGACCTTGCTCCCTTATAAAATCCGGGGGCCACATCCTTTCGCCTTCTTTGCGAAAGGGTGGGAAGCCGCAGGCCCCATGCACTTATTCAAAGACCACTGCTCCAAAGGAGCAACATGCGCTACTTGCCCAATTCTCCCGCCGAACGTGAAAAGATGCTTGCCGAAGCCGGCGCGGCTTCCATCGAAGATTTGTTTGCCGTCATCCCCGCCGGGCATCGCCTCAATCGCGATCTGGATGTGCCCCGCGCCCATGCGGAGAGCGAAATCATCGACTACTTCCGCGCCGCAGGGCGAAAGAACTCCACCGGCTTTGCCAGTTTCCTCGGCGCAGGCGTTTATCGGCATTACCGCCCGGTTATCATCGATTCCCTGATCCAGCGCGGCGAGTTTCTCACCAGTTATACGCCTTATCAGGCGGAGATAACTCAAGGCACGCTGCAAGCTATCTTCGAGTTTCAAACAATGATAGCCGAGCTGACCGGCATGGACGTGGCCAACGCGAGCATGTACGACGGATCAACCGGCGCGGCTGAAGCCGTGATGATGGCCGTGCGCGTCACTGGCCGCCACAAGGCTGTCGTAGCCTCCACCGTGCATCCCGAGTACCGCGAGGTGCTGCACACTTACACGAAGCATCAGGGCTTGCCTGCGTCTTTGATTGGTTACGACCGCGAAACCGGCCGCATCGAGCTGGCCGCTCTCGAAGCCGCTGTCACCGATGAAACCGCAACCGTCCTTGTGCAAAGCCCCAACTTCTTTGGCGTCATTGAAGACATTCCAGCCATTGCGGCCATCGCCCACGCCAAAGGCGCTCTGCTGATCGTCTCCATCGCCGAGGCAATTTCACTCGGCGTGGTTCGTCCGCCAGTCGAAGCAGATATCGTCAGCATGGAGGCCCAGTCGTTTGGCGTTGCTCTCAGCTACGGAGGTCCTTACTGCGGAGTTCTCGCGGCCAAGGAGCAATATGTCCGCCAGATGCCCGGACGCCTTGTTGGTCAAACCGTCGATGGCTCCGGTTACCGCGGCTACGTCCTCACGCTTTCCACACGGGAACAGCACATTCGCCGCGAGAAAGCCACGTCGAATATCTGCACCAATCAGGCATTAGTCGCGCTGATGGCGACTATCTTCCTGAGCGTCTACGGCAAAGAGGGAATTCGCGAGTTAGCCGAGCATAACCTGGCTAAAGCGAGTTATGCGGCAAAGGCTCTCTCCGCGACGCCCGGAGCGAAACTGCTCTTCACCGGCGCGCCCCGCTTTCACGAGTTTGTTTTGCAAACCGAAGAAGCCCCCGCGCTATGGAGCCGGCGGCTGCTCGATGCCAAGATCGTCGGCGGAATTGAATTGAATCGCTGGTATCCGGAATTGCGCAATTGCACCCTCTGGTGCGCAACCGAAATCATTACCCGCGAGCAGATAGACGCAGCGGCAAAGGCTTTGGAATCCAAGCCAGTGAAGCCCTGACTTTGAACGGATGCAACCCGCAAGCCCCGGATGATATCTGCGGATGGAGAAATGCCAATGCTCGAGAAATTAAAATCCGCATTGTTTGATCGGCAGCGCCGGAGATGGGAGAAGAAGCGGAGGAATGGCAAGCAATCGTTCCTACTATACAGGGGAGTTCTGTGGTGGGGCGGCTTCATGCTTGTTCTGACAACCCTCACGAATGTATTTATTCGCCACAAAGAGTTTGATTGGCTTTTTGAATTCAGCATGATCGTCGCGTGTCCATTGGCTGGATATCTTTGGGCGTGGGGCATTTGGCATGTGAACGAAAGACGATTTGGGTATCAGAAAAAAGGTTGATTGGTTAGCGGGAGCCAGTAGAAAGAAATTTGCATGATCATCAACGGCAAAGAATTCGATATGGCCGGGGCGAGGGACCAATCTTGCGTCAAGATTCACGAACAGGGAGACGTGCGCTTCATTTTTCGGAGTGTGCTTATTGCAGTCGTTATCGTGTGTCTTGGTGAAACTGGCTTTGGGGTACTCAAAAATCATCTCTCCGTTGGCGATGCATTATTGCATTCAATTGAGTCGGCATTGATTGCTGCATTTATTGGTTGGATAAGCGGAAGTTTGGAATGGGATCGGAATGAAAAGCGATATCTTAGCTTGACACAGCAACGAGATTCAGTTAGTAAAAGTCAACGTGAATTGGGTTCCAGAAGTTAGCAGCGAGGCAGAAATGGCAACATCGGAAGTTACAATTTCAAGCACTAAGATGAAAGTTCGCCCTCACCCAACGCAGAACGAAGCACTGCTCTTTGAGAAGTCATCGCCCGGCAAGCGCGCTTATAAGTTGCCCCCGCTGGATGTGCCAGCTGTGAACGCCGCGGCGCTGCTTGGCGCTGCGCATCGCGCCACGCCGGGAGAACTGCCTGAGTTGAGCGAGATTGAAATCATCCGCCACTTCACGCGCCTCTCGACATGGAACTATGCCATTGACCTGGGCATGTATCCGCTCGGCTCCTGCACCATGAAGTACAACCCGCGCGTCAACGAGTATGTCGCCCGCATTGAAGGATTGGCCGAGGCGCATCCCTACCGTCCCGATTCGCTCGCGCAAGGCTCGCTGGAAGTTATCGACCTGTTGCAGCGCTGCCTCATCGAAATCACCGGCATGGACGCGATCACTTTGCAGCCGGCCGCCGGCGCGCATGGCGAATTTACAGGAATATTATTGGTCCGCGCATGGCATGAGTCGCAGGGCAACCCGCGCAAAAAGATTCTGATTCCCGATTCGGCCCACGGCACCAACCCCGCCACTGCGGCCATCTGCGGCTACTCGGTCGAGAACCTCAAGTCGAATGCCGAGGGAGGCATCGACCTCGATGCGCTCGCCAGCCAGGTAGACGAAGAGACCGCCGCGCTGATGCTGACCAACCCATCGACCATCGGAGTCTTCGAAAGCCAGATCGCAAAGATCGCCGAAATTCTTCATGCCAAGGGCGCGCTGCTTTACATGGACGGCGCCAATATGAATGCGCTCGTCGGCAAGGCTCGCCCCGGTGACTTCGGCGTGGACGTGATGCACCTGAACCTGCACAAAACTTTTTCGACGCCTCACGGCGGCGGCGGTCCCGGCTCGGGCCCGGTGGCTTGCAAAAGGTTTTTGGAACCGTTTTTACCTGTGCCTGTGCTTGCTCGCGACAAGAACGGCGCGATGCATTGGAACTACGACCGTCCACAATCCATAGGCCGCGTTCGCGCCTTCTACGGCAACGTGGGTGTGTTGATTCGCGCGTTGGCATATATCCTCGCCAACGGCCCCGATGGCCTGCGCCAAACCACGGAAGACGCAGTGCTCAACGCCAACTACATCCGCGCCAGGCTCGATGGCTTCTACGATCTGCCTTATAAAACCCCGTCGATGCATGAGGTGGTTTTCAGCGATAGATTTCAGGTGGCCAAGGGAGTCAAAACAGGCGACATCGCCAAGCGACTCATCGATTACGGCTTCCATCCCTACACGGTCAGCTTCCCGATGATCGTCCACGGCGCATTGATGATTGAGCCGACCGAGAGCGAGTCGCTGGAAGAACTGGATCTGTTCATCGATGCGATGCGCGCCATCGCCAAAGAAGTTGAGGAGACGCCGGAGTTGGTCAAGACTGCGCCGCACTCCACGCGCGTTGGAAGAATGGATGAAGTGCAGGCAGCGAGAAAGCCGATTCTAAGGTGGCGGCCCTAGCGCGTTCGCTGATACAACTCTTCCAGCGCATCGCAAGCCGTGCGCACACCATTCTCGCTGCTGAGCTGCCGCGCCACGCTTGCTGACCTCTCGGTCAGATTAGGCTTGGCCAACATCGCCTTCAGCTTGCGCGCCACACGCCAGGGTTTGTAATTGCCGCGTTGAATCACCCGCGCCACCTTCAGCCGCTTCATGCGCCGAGCGTTGTCCGGCTGGTCGTGGGAGAAGGGCATAATCAGCATCGGCTTGCCGGCTTGCAGGCATTGCGCCGTTGTCCCCACGCCGCCCTGATGCACCACCATCGATGCGTGCGAAAACAATTTGGAATACGGCGCGTACTCGGCCACGCAAACACTCTCTGGCAGCGCGGTCTTCAACCGATTGCGCGGGTCGGTGCCAATCAACAGCACCGCGCGAATGCCTAACCGCATTGCGGCCTTGGCCGATACCTCGTAGAAATCTCCCGCCGCCAGCACCGCAGCGGAGCCCAAAGTGAAAACAACCGGAGGCTCGCCCGCGGCCATGAATTTTTCCAGATTCTCCGGCAGCGCGGCATTACCGCCGTCCGCGTCGTAGAAGCAGAAGCCGGCGATGAGCGTGTGCGCAGGCCAGTCCTTTTGCTCCACGCCCAGCACGCGCGAAAACAGCGCCAGCACCAGGTGCGGCGAGTGCTTGGCATCGAAAAGCGGATTTGCGCCGCGCGGCAGCCCGAGTTCGCGGCGTAACTCGTAGATCGGCTCCGGCCATTTGCGGCTGACAAAGCGCGCCACTCGTTTGATGACTCGTCCGAAGCCGGGAACAAATTTGTCGGCACGCGCAAGCCTTGGATATGGCGGCAACACCGGCGGATCGAAGGCGGAGAAAAACGAGAGCGGTGCAAGCACGTAGCTGGCCCAGGGAATTCCCGTCACCTCCGCCACCAGCGGCCCCGCATAATTCAACTCGCCCAGCAGCAGCAGGTCGGCTCGCTCGGGTTTTGTGGCTGCGTCCAGCAGGTCGTCATAGGTCTGGCGCAGCGCGGGGAAAAGAAAATTCCGCAGCCCATGCTCGGTGCCATTTTTGATGTCGTAAACCATCTCCACCAGAACAGTGTTGGCCGGGTCAATGTCCGGCCGCACGGCGTGGAACTCCAGCCCCAGCGGACGAATCTTCGGCTCATAAACAGCCGGCAGCGCCATCACTGGCACATGGCCGCGACGCTTCAGTTCCAACGCAATGGCGATCAGCGGATTGGTGTCGCCGTAGGTGCCGATATTCGAGAGAACAATGCGCAAAGTGAAATCCTCGCCGGACGCTTTTCAACTGTTGATTTAAGCGTAATCCATCGGGGTGTGAATTGCCCTTGGTTTTATCCGTTTGAAACCAGTGTGGTATATCCTTCGTCTGTTGAAACAGGAGATAATTCATGTCTTTGAAACTTAGTCTTCGCTTTTCGTTCCGGTTCTTCGCGGTCGCTGCTCTGCTCTGCGGCTGGTTTGCTTCCGTTTATCCCATTGCCGCACAGCAGCCTTACAAGGTCATTGACCATTGGAAGTTGGGTGGCGAAGGTGGCTGGGATTACCTGCTTGCCGATTCAGCAGCTCACCGGCTCTACATCACCCGCGGCGCGCGCGTCGATGTGGTCGATACGGCGAACGGCAAGCTGGTGGGCAGCATCGCCGGCCTGCATGGCACGCATGGCGTCGCGCTCGACACAGCCGGCAAATTCGGCTACATCTCCGATGGCGGCGGCAACGCGGTGGTTGTTTTTGACCGCGCCACACTGGCCACAGTAGCCACGATTCCTGCTGGAACCAATCCCGATGCCATCGTTTTTGAACCGGCTACGAAGACAATCTGGGCTTTCAACGGCCGCAGCAAAGACGCAACCGTGATCGATGCAGCCACGCAAAAAGTTGTGGCCACCATCCCTCTCCCCGGCAAGCCGGAGTTTGCGGCCGTTGATGGCCAGGGCACAATCTTCAACAACATCGAAGACAAAAACGAAATAGTTCGCATCGATGCCAGGACTAACAAAGTAACCGCCGAGTGGCCTATGACCGGTTGCGACGGACCTTCCGGGCTGGCGATGGATGCGGCTGGCGGCAGACTCTTCAGCGTTTGCGACGGCAAGAAGATGGCCGTGACCGATGCCAAAACCGGCAAGTCGCTGGCCACTCCCTCCATTGGCGAAGGTCCCGACGCCGCCGGTTGGAGCGCGAAGCATAAGCTGGCCTTTGCCTCATGCGGCCGCGATGGAATCCTCTCCGTGGTCGATGCCTCGGCGCCCGGTTACCCCACCATCGAGAGCCTGCCAACCAAGAGTAGCGCGCGCACCATGTTCTACGATTCGGCCGCCGACCGCATCTATACAGTAGCCGCTGAATTTGGCCCGCGTCCCGCAGCTACTCCGGAAAATCCCCGCCCACGCCCAGCCATCATTCCCGGCAGCTTCGTGGTGCTGGTCGTTGGACGGTAAAGTGGCTCTTACACACGGCTTGGCGCAGAAGAGAAGCTACTTGCGAAAAGCCGGGTTTAGGTGAATGATTCTATTGTCGATGTTTGCAGTTGTGGCGGTTTTTAAGCCACAAGGAGAGGATATATGCGTAAAAACATTCTCGCGATTGTATTCCTGGCAATCTGCCCCATGGCCTTTGCCCAGCAGGCGATGAACAATGACGACATTGTCAAGATGGTAAGGGCTGGCCAGTCAGACGATCAGATTGTCTCCTCCATCAATGCTTCGCCGGGAGCTTACGTTACCTCGGTGAAGGCGCTGACTGATTTGCAATCTCAGGGCGTCTCTGCCCGTATCATTATGGCCATGATGCGCAAGGCGAACGGGTCCGCTCCGGCGGCATCGCCGTCGCAACCGCCTGCCGCCGCGCCCGTGCAGGCTTCTCCTGCTCCCGCGCCGTCGCTTTCGCGCGAACGGATGAAGAAAGCTGCTTGGGGCGCCGAACCTGCTCCTGCTCCCGTGCCGCCGCCTGTACCAACGCCTGCGCCTGTTGTTGCTCCCGCACCCGTAGATGCGAACGGGTGGGCCGCAGCCCCGGCCCCTGCGAGAAATCCGGTTGGGCTTAACAATGACTCCATCATCAAGATGGTCAAGGCCGGTTTGTCGGACGATCTGATCATTGCCACAATCAACGCTGAGCCGGGTACCTACGATGCCACAGCGGATGCATTGATCGCGCTCAAGGCGGCAGGGGCAAGCGACAAGCTGGTGATCACAATTGTGGTCAAGGCCAGCGCGCACACGCCCTAGCCGCGTCAGCCTGGCAAGGAAACCGGCGGCAATATCGATACCATCAGCATCGCCGAGGGACGCAAGGCGAATGGACCTCGGAATAAGCAACTGTTGAGAGAGGGCGCGGCTCAGGCCGTGCCTTTTCCATCCAGGCGCCCGGTTACTCTTTTAAAAAAGCTTGCGAAAAGCAGAGTCAGGGTGGATGATTTTATTGTGTTTTTGAACAATTTCGCGGTTTTGAATCATAAGTGGAAAACCTATGAGACAGACATACTTGCATTGGAAGGTAAGAAAATGTGGAAAATGATCGGCTTCCTTTTGCTAATCATCTTGGTTCAGCCTTCTCTCGCCAAAGAGAACTGGCCATTAACCGTCAAGGTCCTGAGCACAAAGAACGTAGAAGACCCACATGGTACGTTTCACCTTTCCTTTAGCAGTAGCAGTGCTGGATTTGGTGGTACGAGCGGCCATGCGGGTTGGGTTCATAGGGTGCATGAGCACGTCTTTGTTGAAGCCGATAATGGGAATAGCTATGAATTACAGCCTAAGAACCCAAAGGACATGCTGCTACCCGGAACCTACCAAGCAAAGATCGAAAAGCGTGACATGATGGTTTGCGAAAATAAAGACAATGGGAATTGCAGAGACGTAAAATTTTATGTCATAGAGGCCGTACCGACAGTAAAGGAGACCGAATCAAATGCTGAAACTGAAGAGCCCACCCCTGATCCTACAGCGGTTAAGCATTTGCCCATACCCTCAATGCAGCCTACAGCATCTCAAGCCTCAGTTATAGTCGACTCCAACCCTGCAGGTGCCGATATAGAAATTGACGCTGCCTTCGTCGGTAATACACCTTCTACTGTCTCAGTAGCTCTCGGCAATCATCAGATAGTCGTTAAGAAAAAGGGCTTTAGCGACTGGACCAAGACTCTCAAAGTTACCGGAGGCGCGATTCATCTCAATGCTGAATTGGAGCAAGTGTCAACTCAAACGCCTGTTCCCGTTCCGCCCCCACCGCCGCCGCCGTCGAATTAACCAGTGGCATAAGGCGCCCTTTGGATAAATGCGAACTATGGGGGATTTTTTGTCTAAAGGCTCAGATGAACCGGCGCGAGCGCAGAATGTTTTGGCTCTCGCTCGTGTCAGGGCACGACTTTAGTCGTGCCGAAAGCGATTAAAAAAGGTTAAGGGCTTTAGCCCCTGCGATGTCGAAACCATCCAGGCCAACGAACCCAGTCAGCGCAACGGGATGCGCACGAATCTTCATCGTGACCACGCGAACAGCGGGCGGTAAATCTCTTTTTCAGGCTGAACGCATGGCGAATCTGTTTATCGATGTCCTGCGGTCAACCATGCGCTCCCATAAAATTACCATTCACGACTTTGTCGTTATGCCCAACCACGTTCACATCTTGATGACAGTTCCCGGCGAGATAAGCCTTGAGAAGGCGATGCAATTGATTAAAGGCAGTTTTTCGTTTCGCGCCAATAAGGAACTGGGATTCAAGGGCGAGATTTGGCAGCGAGGATTTTCCGACGAGCGCGTCAATGATGCACAGAGCTTTGAGCAGCATCGGGAGTATATCGAAAACAATCCAGTGAAAGCGGGGCTTGCGAAATCTTCTGAGGAATATCCAGCCGAGCCGGCTTTTCTCAAGAAGCAAAAACGCGCAGGGGCTGAAGCCCGCGAGTTGGGTGTGGCTAAGCGGCACGACTGAAGCCGTGCCCTGACACTTCTTGCTAATTCTTTTGCATCCTAATTGCAAGCTGTGTAATCGTTCCCTGACCCAAGCGCAAAACTGTGGAAGCCCCTGAGCAGGCTGGGCCCTCGGGTGATACCTTGTCTTTGACGGCCATTCATGAACCGACGCACGCGCAGAACGCTGTGGATTGTGGCCGCGGTCCTGGTTTCGGGGATTGGCGTCAGGGGCGGCCTTCAGTCAGGCGGGTGACGAAGGCTTCCAGCCCTTCAAAGCGAACCTTCAACGCTCCATAGCTTCTCTGAAATGCAGCTTTCACATTCGCTGCCAGCACGACATTGTCTCCCTGGGGATGCTGCCGCCGGAAGGCTTCAAGATTCGCTGAATCGAAGTTGTCGGCGGACCATTTACATTCGATTGCCATGGGGTTGCCGCCGCGCGCGGCCCAAACAAAATCAATCTCATGGCCGCGCTTGTCCCGCCAATAAAAGACATTGCGCGATTGCGTCCGCGCCATGATTTCGTTCAGCACGAAATGCTCCCACAAGCTTCCCATATCCTCCTGCCGCAACTGCTGCCAGCCGCGGTAATAGCAGATAAAGCCGGTGTCGAATCCGTAGACCTTTGGCGCCGAGACGATCTCGCTGGACTTGCGCGCGCTGTATGGCCGGATGACATGAGCCACGTAGGTCGCCTCAAGAACACGAAGATAGTTGGTGACAGTCGGCCTACTGACCTCGCAAGGCCCGGCAAAATGCGTGGCTTCAAAGATGCCGCCGCTCTGCGCCAAAATCAGTTCGGTCAGTTTTTGAAACGAATCCCGGCGTTCGAGGCGAAACATTTCCTGGATGTCCTTCGCCCAATAGGCATCCATCCATTCCTGAAAATCCCGTTCATCCACCTCTGATTCGAGGAAAAACGGAGGCAAGCCGCCTCGCAGAAGACGATGCTCCAGGCTGGTCGCCTTGGCGTCGGCAATATCCGCAAGAGTCATCGGTGTCAGCCAAATGTCGCGCTTGCGGCCGGTCAAAGTGTCGCGAAACTTGCGCGATGCGCCCAACGTCGAGGAGCCGGTTGCAATCACTTGAACGTCGCGATAATGGTCAGCGGCAATCTTGAGCAATTCCGAGGGGTTGCCGAGGCGATGGATTTCATCCAGTACGATCCTCTTGCCGCGCACCCCGTCCAGAAAGGCTTCTGGGTCCTGCATCATGCGCCGCGTACTCGGCAGTTCGCAGTCAAAGTATTCAATCAGCGGCAGGCTCTGGCATAGGACCGTTTTTCCCGCGCGGCGCACGCCGGTTAGCCAGAGAATCGACCGTTTCTCCCAGGACTTTTCCAGCAGACTGTGCCAAGCGTGACGATCAACCATATGCAAGTATATTTACATATAGAGCGACTTTATGCAAGTATATTTATATATAGCGCGACTAAACGAAAATATGTTTACATTTAGTCGCAACCGGGGAGAAATCAATTTGCGCATTCGAGAGGGTTTGCGCCGCTTCTTCAGCTGAGTCACCTTCCGGAGGAACAAGATTGACGTTGTGATCGATCTGAAGGCTCAGAGCTGCCAGTGAATGCTTATTCAAACAAGTGGGCTCAGGTGATACGTTAAATTTGACGGCCATTCATGAACCGACGCACCCGCAGAACGATTGGGATAGTAGTCGCGGTCCTGCTGTTTTTGGCCGTGGCCATCTTTCTGCGCTCCAAGGCTCCGCCGGAAGCCGCGCGGCTGCTGCCGGAGTCCGACGGCATCATCTATCTCAACCTCAAGCCGGTGCGCAGCTTCTTCCACAAGCAGATAAAGCCGCCGGAACGCGTTCCCGAGTATCAGCAGTTCATCGACGCCGTCGGAATCGACCCGGAGCGCGATCTGGACGAGGCGGCCATCGCGCTGCACCGCATGGCAGATCCCGGCGGACCCAACGGGCCGGTTGCCTATTCGATGGTGCTGGTGGGCAAAATCACCGGCAAGAAGCTCAACGCATGGCTCGACAGCCACGCCGCCAGCCGCGAGTTCTACGCCGGGCACACCATCTACAACATTCCCTCTGAAAGCCGCACCGTGCGCGTGGCGCAGATCGGCTACGACATGGTCGCCGTCTCCAACTATCCCGCGCCGGAGATGATTCACTCCATTCTCGACCGGCACGCAACCGCTGCCTGGCCTTTTGCCGGTTCCACGCTGCTGCGCCAGCACTACCACGAGGTGCCGCTGCTTTCTCTGGCCTGGGGCGTGGGCCAAATCGGGTTGCCCTTCTCCGAGAGCGGAGCGATCAGGATCTTCGGCTTCTCGCTGCCGCTCGAGTCCGACTCGACCATTATCGCCAGCGTCACGCCGGCGCTGTCGCTGGGCGGATCGCTGAATGTAAAAGTGGTGGAGATTGCACCCAGCAGCGCCAAGGCCGCCAATCAGGCGAACGCGCTGAATTTGCTTTTGATCATGGCCAGCAGCCTTACCGCCCCGCTGGCCGATAACGCCGCCAATAACAGCCTTAAAGAGCTGCTCAGGACCGCTGAAATCACTCAAAAGCATGACCGGGTTATTGTTACAGCCACGCTGTCGCCCTCCTTGTTCAGCGGCAAGGATGAGCGCGAAAACCTCCCGCCGCAAACCCCTTCCGCTCCGGGTGCGTCCAACTAGAAGAAAGTTGTTGCAGCATGGGCGGCATGGCGCGATTCTCCGCTCTTTTTTCTATGGGTAAACTCCGCGTCTTGCCCCCCAAAAACACCATCGGCTCCCACGCAATGGGGAGCCGATGGTGTTTTGTTCTGGAGGATGGATTATTTTACCGCCGGGGCAATTTCACCAAAATCTGTGAAGGCGATCTGCTCGTAAGTTGTGCGCAGATACTTATGCGGATTGACCGGAACCTTGTGGACGCGCACTTCATAGTGCAGGTGCGGGCCGGTGGCGCGCCCCGTTTGGCCTACGTAGCCAATGACCTGGCCGCGCAGCACATGCTGGCCGGGAACTATAGCCACTGCGGATAAGTGACCGTAAATCGTCAGCACGTCGTGACCATGATCGAGAATAATTTCGCGTCCGTATCCGGCGTTCACTCCGGCTTCGGTTACGTCGCCTTCGCCCGCAGCGCGCACAGGGGTGCCGATTGGCGCATCGATATCGATGCCGGAGTGGAATGCGCCTTCGCCGTTGAACGGATCCTGCCGCTCGCCAAAGCCCGATCCCACGCGGCCTTCCACCGGCCACAAAGAGGGCGCATCAGCCAGTACTGTCCAGTCGCCGACAAAGTTGGCGGTGAGACCGCTCTCCAGCGCGCGCGAAACACGGCCGCTCATGGCCTGAGCGCGCAACACGTAAAACTGGTCGATGGAGAGCTTCACCTGCTGCGTATCGACATCGTCCGCCAGGGCCATGCTGACAGGCGTTGGCTCTGCCGCCGCGCTGGCCGCGTCTGTCTTGGCAGCGGAGAGCTTATTCTGCCGAAGTCCGTAAAGCGCGGTCACTTCATTTGCCAGTGCTCCCAGCGACGCCACCTGCACGTTGCGATCATGCGCAATCTGCGCCATCTGCTGATAGTCCTTGCGCAGCGTCTCGCGATCCTGGCGAACCTGGTTGTAACTTTCAGTTTTGAGCAGCATTCGCGTGTAGGAACCGGCCAGTCCCACAATCGTGAATGCGCCAACCAGTGCGGCCGCTAAAAATCCATAGGCATAGCGAAGCGGCAGCGGGATTCTACGAATCCG
>Ga0316217_10004814_pt1 | contig 14350 bp, 14 predicted proteins | sample 1anoAmetaG_FD_203633 | JGI IMG/M metagenome (GOLD analysis project Ga0316217, IMG submission 203633) | Freshwater microbial communities from Trout Bog Lake, Wisconsin, USA - 1anoA | ecosystem: Environmental > Aquatic > Freshwater > Lake > Hypolimnion/Profundal zone | place: USA: Wisconsin... | reverse complement strand
TTGAAATCGAGTACACGAATTGCTGAGGAGAGCGGAAGATGGAAATCCAGTTCTCGGCGGTTTGGAAGCGGTTGAAGAAAACCCCACTCATCCGCACAATCGCCATCTCGTCGATGGTTAGAAAGACTTCGTCGAATCTCACGTTGAGTTGGTTGGGAGACAGGCTGAGGAGGGTGCTGTTTGTGTTTGAAACTAGGCAGTTGCTGGAGATCGAGAGTGAGGAGCAGGAAGTCTGCGGCTGTCTGGGGAAGTATCCAGAAATCACGTAGGCTGAGGTTTGGAAGTTTTCGATCTGCAGCTGGCATGTTGCAGGGGCCAGCGACAGTCTGAACCCTCCGAGCACACTGGTGAGGTAATCGGCGGGAGTGAGCAAATTGGTGCCCAAAGTCGATATCTTTGCGTAAATGGCGGCTTCTGCGGCGATGAGGAGGGTTAGGAGTAGCGCGTGGTTCATGTGGGGTGTTATAATGAAGCAGTTTATAGAACATCAGCGCACGCATAAAACCATCAATCACTTCTATACTTCTATATTTCGGCCTCGAGGGCCCTCTTGGCCTGGGCGATCTGCTCCAACCGCTCGTTTTGCTTGCGGGTCTTCTACTACAACTGCTTCTTCTACTGCACCTTGCTCTCCTCCTTGGGAATCTCAGCCTCCAAACTCCTCAGCTCCTCCTCCACCTTGAACTTATGCGTGAGGTACTCCACAGACAGCATCGTCAGGTTCTGGATGGCTTCCTTCTTGAACTTCTCCCTCTCGAAATCACTGTGGTGATACGCACACTTGTCGCAAGCCCTATATCTCACATCTCTCACCTCTCTTTGTTGATCGTCGAGTACGAGCAGGAAGAACAAACGGCATTCGCGCAGATGCGGCAGTGATGCTGTCCGAATTTCCCGAAGACTGTGAAGCAGATCTGGCACTCAGGCTGCTTTTTGTACTCCTCCTTGTCGATGAGGGAGACCTCTGAGTGAGGGTCGAGGTACTTGGGATGGTGAGAGTGTAGGCCTTTTTGGAAGTGCTGTTGGACCCCAGCACCGAGGCAGCCATCCGGAAGGAATCCGTGAGAGTAGTGGACTGCGTTCGTTGAACCTTATTCTTGTTATTGGTGGGACTATTGAGCCCAGAATCGTCCTGCATTGCTAATTATTATGGCAAACCATCATAAATCATAGATATTCTACTCATAGCATACCCAAATATAAACAGCAGAAAGGAGAGGACATCCGATGGGAGAGTGCTCTGGCAGGATTGCCCAGTGCTGGGCTACTTTTTTCAAATTGTAGCCAGTTATTGTAATGCGCATAAGGACTCTGCTTTAATAAGTGTATCAAACTTAGTCTGGCAAATGTAGGCTGTAAGTGAGGAAGGGGAGCGATCTGATGGCAATGGGGAGTGAGGAGCCGCGTGCAGCCATTAAAAGGGAGCAGGTCTCTAAAAATCGCTGATGAAATAGAATATAATATTCGAAGATGGATGACCTGTCCCCCTCCGAACTCAAGCGAGCAATAAGTAACCCCACTCCTATCCCAGAACTCTAGTTCTCAAAAAGGTGCGGCCGCCTCGAACCCGTCATAGCCCACATGGGCGATGACTTCATCACCCGCTATTCCACCAAAGCACAGCCCAACCCCGAATTTTTCAGACAGGATGCCTCGGCAGCTCATCAGCAGTTCACCCTCTACGCCGATTGTATGTCTCCACCCACGCAGAGTGTATCCTCGCTATGCGCAAGTTCGCGCTCATGGAGAGTCCAGCCACAGTTATGACCTCGCTGATTAACTCCATGTTGAAAATCAATGAGTATCTGGCCAAGCAAATCTATCATCACATCAAAACACAACCCCCGCAGCAAAATACTTCACACTCCGAGGTTTTATGCGCCAGCTGCTGCAAAGCGAGGTAAAACGAAAAAGTGCGAGTCCTGAGAGACGAGCTAAACCTAAACAAATCATAAATCTACGCCCCCAGATTCTACCGCGAAATCGTGACCCGAAAAGGCTAGAAGTATGACGTAGAGTAGCTGCTACATTAGTAGCTAGACAATCTCGAAGAACTCAACGAAGACGAAGTACGCAAGAGACTGGGCAAACTGGAACTCGACCACGACAAACGCAGACATGAGATGTCCGTCTGCATCGAGGAACTGGCGAGGGCCAACTAGAGGGTGGCTGGCTACAGCAAGATCTTTGAGAAGAAGGGCAAAGATGAGGCCAACTTCAACATCAAGGAGTACGTGTTTCAGATCAGCCGACATTTCTACCATAACATCTCCAGCCTCGACCAGAAAATAAAGTCTATCAAGCAAGGGTTAAGCCCCATGGCTGATCGCGCCGTCCAAACCGATTAAACTTGTGTGTCTTACTCCGAACATCAGGATTTGATCAATCGCAGCACTGTCTAGATCTTTAGGTTGAAGTCCAATGTCCATGATCTGCAGGCCGAGCTTACAGTTGAGCAGAGGAAGTACAAGGAGCAGTTAGATAATTGTGTCATTTTGCAAGAGAAGTTGAAAGAGAGTGAGGTTCAGAGAGAGCAGAATAAGATCATTGAAAGCATTGCGGAATCACAGCTGAAAAGCACTTTGGCCCAATTCCAGAGCAAGACCTAGAATTTAGAGAGAATAGTCAGAAAATTAAAGACCACAGTCAAAGTAAAAGATTCCGAAGTTGATGAAGGCTAACAAAGCATGGGACAACGATCAACAACGGGCAAACCCGACGATAAAAGCCAGTGCAAGATCTAAGAAGATGTGAACGAAGCGTAGCCAACTGAAAGATAGCAAAAGAAACAATTGAAAGGCAACCTAACATCGAGGGAGTTTTACTCTTCCAATCTGAATTCTCGCCTGATGTAGAAGATAAACTTGATCAAAGACTAAAATATGGGCAAACTCAGCTATATCAATGAACTCACCCAATCCATCCATAAAATTTACAGCGAAATACAGCAGGAGAACAAAGACAAACTCAAAATACAACAGGTTTTTGAAGAGATGATCAATCTTCAAGGCGAAAAGAAGGCAAACAGCCGCGACAAGCAACGGCGGAACAGAGAAAGAAGAGTGTCTTTGTATAACATCGAGCTCAAAAACATGCGCTCAAGTTGCGAAGAAAAGGGACTTTTGTCTAAAAACTCGGAGAGTGATAAGAATAATGACTTGGAGAGTATGTCCAGATTTAACAGAAGGGCTATGAAAAAGATTGATTTGAGAATCTCGCAATTATAGAGATTAGCTGCGATTCGAGCGAAGTAGAACCTTATGTTTGGCTAGGGCGATAAGTATGGCTGTCTAAAAAGTGTCCAAACTGAGGGTAAAGAATTCTCGGTATTTGACCCCCAGCGATCGAAGATCTAATTCAAAAAGAACGTAGAATCAGTATGTGGTAAGCCAACCTTTTTTCTCTAAACTGAGCCCAATTCCAGGTAGCCCCATAAACTGTTGAAAAGATAGTTCGGAGGTTTCTAATTTTTCAAGAAGAAGGTCAAAAAACGAAGACACCTCAGCCAAGAGAACAGCTTTGATTAAAATGACGAAATCGAGAACTTTAGAAAGAGCATTGATAAACTAATCGCAAGGGAGTCCAACATCTTCAACGACTAAGATACCAAAAATCTGCTCTCACTGAAGAGTTCCTAGCCGTAGGCCAAACCAGCCAAAAAAAGTGCCATCCACAAACAAGACAACCACAAAATCATCCTTTCCCTGTAGTAGATAAACTACTCAACCTACTTCTACTCACTCATCGCAAAACTGCATCTCAAGAGTCCAGTGATCTATGCCAATTTCAAAAAAGCGATGAGCCGCATCCCTGGACATGTGGGGGAAGAGGACAACATCAAAAACTCACTCAATGCGCTGATTGTGAATCATCGGAGGTGCAAAGGCGGAGGCTCGATTTGCACTCATCTGTAGCGATTTCTGTAAAAAGTCAAAAATCTATGATCGTCTGTTCTTACTTTCAATTCCTGATAAATGTTCATTTATATGCTCTTCTCACTGTTATCATTTTGAACGTTTGATAGGAAGCCGAACTGTTAAAAAGATTGAGATCACTTTTTTGTTTGAAGTTGCTGACATTGATGCATAAACTGATGAAAATAATCAATTTCCTATCCATTTTCTGTCTTTACTTTGCCTTTGATTATGTTGTGAAGACTCGGATCTTACTTTTCTATCACTTAGACAAACCCTTGCCAAGTTATGTATGGCTGTGTTTTGCATTTCGATATGAGCTATGAAACTTTAGCCTAAGTGAGATACCTTTGGATTGAGTCGTTACGAATTATTTACATTACCGTTTATGTAGTTTAGCACTCCATTATTTAACTCGATAAAGATTATAGTATCTGTAAGGATAAATTCAATGAGTTCACTAGCCCTGATCCAAAAATTTGAGGGTTGGACCCTTTTACTTCAAATGGTTTGGACGTAGTATCTGGGGTAAGGTTTACTAGAATCAGGTAGTCCCAGATTAGAACAATAGACCTTAGATTACAATTGTAAGCGAAGTAGGTCATAAACCATGAGAAAATGAATAGAAAAAAGTTCAGTCCATGCCCTTAGAGGTGCAGCTTTAGCTCCTTTAGAGGTTGGCTATCCCCCTTTTCTATGATGTTCTAAACAACAGCAATCAAAGCTTTGACATTTTGGAAGTTTTCAGTAAAGTTCCTGATCAATACAAAATATTTCGAATAGGCCATTTTTATGAAAATAAGGTAGGTTTAGTATGCAGTAAAACCACAAAGAAGTAGAAAGCCTGCAAAAAAATTCATACCTTGGGTGTAGCCAACCCCTTCAAAATACAAAGTCAGGTTCTGCAAGACTTTAGTTAGCTACTTTTTGTTTAATTGCTAGACAGAAGTAAAGGTCCTTCCTACATCCAAGCTGATCTCGTAAAATCTTTGGATGGCGGACTAACTTTTTGCTGTCGGAGTTTAGCTGTAAACATAGCTATTGTCTTCTTTTCGATCGAAATTTAAAAGCGCCAGCTTCCAAACGACTCTTCTTTAGCCAGATAGCAAACCATTCTCACCCGCTTCTAATCTCTGAACCTCCTCTATCTCCAAAACCTAACGAAAGCTAGTTAGATGACTCTACAAAAGTTCCATTTCCGCTTGAGTGATAAACTATTGGTACTCTTTTTGCAGTTGCCTAGTTCGGATGTATTAGATCCTGCTTCTGATTTTGGTGATGAGAGTTGGTTTGTTTTCTGCAACCTAAGGGTTGACCAAAGCTGCGCAGCCCATCTGACTATCAAATCGCAAACAATATTATAAATTACTAATAAAGCTTATCCAAATATATCCAACATTCCCTCAATAGCACTAAATAGTCGTTTAACCCACACGAAGCATCTTATGCACAAATCGAAGAAACTGAATGTACTGTTATCGCAAACAATCACTTAGGTTTAATATTTTGCATGATTTGCTATTGTATATGAGTCAATCAGATCATTTGTTACTTGATATTCATCCTGGTTTGTGCGGATTGTATGACCTTCTTAAACTTTCGTCCAAGGAACTTTAAATCTAACTATCTTTACTCAGTTATAGAGCGTATTTGACCTCTCCCTAAATCTTTTGGCCAGATTGCTGGCTATATTTAATCTCCTACCTTATCCTCTGATCGAGTTAGATGATTTCTGCCTGCTTATACTCGAGCTTGATTGTTGACAGACACTCCATTAAAGACAGCAGACTTTTGCCCACTAAAGAAGAAGGACACTTGCAAATCTATGAAACTTTACAAATCTATTAAACCTTGCTCTCAAAGCTCTATAAGTTACTTAACAGCATCACATTCTTCTGCTTGGAGCATTCAAGCTATCTCTGTAGGTGTTCAATGCTACTTTACTTCGACTCCAGAAGAATATGATACTGGCTTACCTAATTATCGATTTGATGATTCAAAATCTTCAGCTAGCTTTTCTCCTCGAGCCATCTCTCCACATTTTGCTTCCTTAACTAGAGATTAGTGAGGTGCAGTTCGAGATCAATCTTCTTAGATTAGAGATCTCTGATATGGAGTTCTATTTTATTGACCTTGATATCCATTTTAACGAGTTATTGTTATAGTTCCAGACTTTTTTACAGAGTCAACTGCACATTAACCTCATTATGCTTTAGATCGGCTTTTAGCTGAATATAGGCTTAGAGCAGGTCGTGAAAAATAGGGTTTATGCCCATAAATAGTTCTGTATAAGTATCATAAGTCAGAGTATTCGCAAGCTTTTATGATAATGCTAGTTTTAGCTATTAGTACTGGGCTTACAATGAGTTAACGTTGTTAACCATAGCTTAAAGACATTTTTTGATTGAATCTAGTAGATGCTAAGTATTGATTGTCTCTCGGTAAGGCACGGGGGTTTACTAGCTTTACTGTCCTGGCTTGGACTCGCTTAAATCTTTTTAGTTTGCTTGCTTCATAATATAAAAAGGTTGTAGCCCAGGTAAAATGATTAGGTTTGAAAGATATTACTAGTTCTTACAAAAAGATGATAAAAGCATAAATTATTTTTTTTATATAAATCGCGGTTGATGAGTAAAGAGAACGTGGAGCTAAATTATGGAAAAAGGTAGAAATTTAAATGAATATTTAGTGGAAGATAAATCATATAGAAAAAATGATTATAGTTTGAATAATCTTGACTCTTAATCATGGTTCAGATGGTGAGTTCCTTGGGAATGTCCTCTCCCTTCTTTAGCTTGTACTAGCTTGTGTTAGCTTTGCCGTCGATGGTAACACTCCTCTTGACGTTTCTTTCACCGCTGGGGAAAAGATACTCTTCTGTTATCTACTCATTCATCTTGCCATCCTTGAAATTTCTCTTGGTGGTGACTGTCTTCTTGGACTCCTGTCCGTTTTTGTTGGTGTAAACCGAGGATGACTTGACAGTCTGTCCGTCTTTGATGTTCCTCTCTTCGCCCTCATCGATCATGGGTTTTTGGTATGGAGATCGTCATTATAAATAATGCCTAATTTTTTATGCAATAAAACAGGTCTCCTGCTTAAATGTTCAACTCACCACAGATTGTAGATGTCAGCAAGCGTATCATTAACCCATGATTACTAATACATATAGATTACTACTAATCTAGTTATTCACAAAGTGATGCTGACTAGCTGACTTTGAGATAGGTCGGAGGATACTATCTTCAGAATCAACAGAGCTACTTGCGCATGCAGATTGAATTGAAAACAGGATGTACTCCAGCAGGAGTAGCATAACACAAGAACACAACAAGGCGAGAGGGGACAGCAGGAAGAGGGGAAAGCAGCTTATCTTGGCTTGTGAGTATCCTAATTGTCTTAATTTTATGATTTTGCCTCTTTTATAACAAGTACTTGCAGAATACTCTGGTTGACCTTTAAAGCTTTAATAGGCTCCTGGGCGAGATTGGCAGTTTGAGCCATAACTTAAGTGTGCTCAGCACTGAATAGCGCTAGGCTGAAGAGAAGGAACAGCTAAAAGACAGACTGGATTGGCTCCAGAGCAATCTTGACTTCCTCTACCAACGACTGCCCCCCCGTGAACTCAACATAGTAGAGCCCAAGTAAATGAGAGACAGCTCAGTCCAAGCAAATTCATAAGTTGAGGAGGCCGATCTAGTGGCTAGACTTGAACAGGCCAATCTAGTGGCTAGACTTAAGCGGGAGCAGGAACAAAACCAAAGCCTTGATGCCTAGCTGACTAAAAAGTTCAAAAAGTAAATATTCTTATCTCCCTACTTTTATACTATCCATAGCTTACACCTGATGAAATTAAGTCTAGTTTATGATTATTCTTTATAATTATAGTTATTAAATTAATTAAGTCTAGCTCAGGACACTCAAGAAAAAATGTATTCTAGATTCAGTTTGAGGCACCAAAGCGACAGAACGTTTTAAATGGTCTCGGACTCTTTTACCGAAGTTTTAATTATTGTATTTTATGAAGTATCGAAATTGTTGGCTTACCCATATTTTTGGTTGAACTAAGTCAAGCTTTGCTTATTTTTGCATTACGCTCTAATCCTCAAATTTGCCCAATTCTCGTTTAAAAACCATTACAGGGCATTCCATTTTACAATCGTTATTTCAATACAAAAGTCTTAAAAACCCAAACCCATGGAAAAGACGCCCGAAGACAGTCCACACCACTCAACCCATACTCTTCATCAAAAGGTAGCACTAACAATAACCTTAGAGGAGATAAAAGCCAGTCGCAAAACCATTACACATCGGCAATCACAAGCAAGCCCAAATCGAACCGTTTTTGGCCTCAGTAGGAGTACTCCATCTCATTTGGAGGAACCAAAGACAAAATATTCAAGCCACAGCGATAGTGACTGCAGTTGCTATCTCTCCTCACCTAATTCTAACCTGCGCTAAAAACATGTATTATAGCAGGCAAGGGAGGTATGCTGATTGCTTTTAATTTGTCCCCGCTATTAAATAGGGTTAACGGCCTTCCGATTAAAACATTTATAAGGCACGGCTACTCACGAAAAACTCTTTTTAAATTCTAGCTCTCTTAAAACACTAAACCCAACCCTAGACAGATGAAACGTCGATGCTTTTTGTCGAAAAGCCCATGGTTCTGCCTCCAGGCTGCTCATTTCCGAAACTAGGAAATTTATAATAAATGGGTTTCGTCGATGAGAAAGATAGACTCTGTCTGGCAGGCTTCCCCACAGAATACTTCCAAAGTTTGAAATTCCGTGACAACGCAACTTTCAAGTTAGTCGCGAAAGAAGGCAGAGTAACCAAATACAGCAATTCTGAACATTTGATGCAATATGAAATAAAGACGTCGGAGGGTGTAAGCGGTGGGCCTATCTTTGCGGTCAACCAACAGAATGAGACAGTGTTGGTTGGCATCCATCTCCACTCTGGGAAACTAATCTCGAGAAATTATAACTAAAAGCCGAATAATAACTTTGGATGGTATTTTAATGATAAGAATCAGTAAAAAATTAGAGATTTGGAGAGAGAGTGCATTGGGAAACGGGTGACCTAAAACAGACAATGGCAGAGGGTCAGGTTTTATGCGGAAATTCAGAGATAAGAGCTTCTGAATGAAAATGGTTAGGTGAGTGGTCTATTGCGATCATAGGAACAACTGTTCTAAAAACAAGGTCATTTCTAAAAATAGCGGAATGAGCTTCATACCAACTCTGAGAGCAAATAGCTAAAATGCTTAAACAGTGATGATATTGGTTCAAACTCAGAATTTAAAAGGGTTTAACAATAGCCAGTTCGATAGAAATAAGACGATCTCCAAGAGGAAAAGCATTAGCATGGAGAGATCAAGTAGGAAAGCCGTCAGCAACAACACTAAAAGTATTCCAACCGATCGGAACTGCAGACCAATTAGTAACCACTGCAGATTAAGTAATATCTGAAAAAGTAGCAGGAGATGAAGTCTGTCACCTAGAACGATGACAAAACATTCAGCTAACCTCTACCCAAGGAAGATAAAAAACAGCAAAACGAGACAGGACTGGATGAAAAGGATGATTCAGACCAATTGTATGAAAAAAACTCTAATATCTCCACTTCAGCCTACAAGTGGATCATCAATTAGGATGAGTTACCATGGGCCACTCCTTAGTCGGAATTATAGAAGCGTGGTGAAGAGAAGTATCAGCCCAAACCCTTAAATGCTCTGGAAAAAAGTTTGTCGAGCAGCAATATTTGATCTAGTTGATAAACTATTAAGCGAAATCACCAATCCGATTAATATACACTCCTGAGTTCATACATTTGCGGTCTTCTTCGTTTTTAGACTGCCTTGTTACAATTTCTCAAACAACCCACCCAAAACAAACCAAACGTGCCCTCCCCTAGCTATCTACAAACATCCATCCTCTCGGTCTCTCCTGAAATGGGTTGTGCTTCTCCAGATTGCTTCGAACACGTAGATTTGGTTTAATTCAAAGTTATAATAGCATGAAGTTGATCAAGCGAGAAGACGCTGTCTATTGGTCCATCCTGGTGGCCATCATCCTGCTTCTCTACTTCGTCTTCAGCGACGGCCAGTTCTCCCTCATCTTCACCCTGGCCGGCACAGTCCAGACCTTCGGATTCGCACTCATCGTCCTCAAAATCCGCAAAAGCCGCTCAGTAACCGGCCTCTCCCGCTAAACCTTCATCTGCTACACCATCATCTTCAGCGTGAGGTTCGTCCTCTTCCTGTTCTTCCGCGTAAATCCACCACTACCCAGGGCTACCTCCCCAACGACACCACCGGCAACCTCATCTTCAAGATCCAAGAGTTCATCGCCACTCTCCTCTCGGCCTATATCCTGTACTGCATCATCGTGCTGTTCAAAACCAGCTACAACCAGGATCTGGATACCGTCAAGTCCTACTACCTGGTTGGTTTGGCTGCCGTCCTCGCACTGCTCTTCCACTCCTCACTCAACAAATCTTTCATCGGGGACTACACCTGGGCCTTCACGCAGTATCTGGAAACCTTCGCCATCTTCAGCCAATTCGTGCTGTTCCGAAACAAAGTAACCCACATCCCACATAGAAAGGGGACATTGAGTCCTACACCTCGCACTTCGTGGCAGCCCAAGCCATCTCCCGCGTCCTCTTCATCATCTTCTGGATCTTCACCTACGCTGAGCTCAACACCGACACCGCCATGAGTCTCCTCTCGGAGTATGTGGGCTATTGGTTCATGTTGTCCCAATTCATCCATCTGCTCATCATGGCCGATTTCATGTACTATTACATCAAAGCCATGCTCCACGGCTCAGGCACCATCCAACTCCCCACTCATATCTGATTCCCTCTGTGGCTATACTCATAATCCTAGTTATGGCATCAACAAAAATGGCGATATAAATCAGCTGCGCTTTTTTTTCTTGATTTTGATCTCAAAGGGGTTGACCAGTAGGCCTAAGCCATCGATATTTGCTGTAATATTCGGCTTTAGTTCGCTCAGAGTCGTATTGAAGGTAGCTTCGTTGAAATCTGATTTCTGAAGATCGAAGTTAGATGCCTGGAAAAAGGGACTCACTTCTGTTTGGTTTAGCATTGGGATGTCAACCCTCGGAAACTGTCTAAAACCTTAAGTCGACGTTTTTATTCTATAGTCTTTTAACTGTAAGGTTTTGCTCATCCTTTCCTTAGCCTTGGTGGCTACTTCTAACTTGTCTCTAGAAAACTCTCGCTTGTAGTAATCTTTGGTGAGCGTTTTATAGAATTTAACCTTGCTTTTCCTAAAGGTAGTTAGATAGTCGTCCATTTCCTGCTCCTCTCTAACTTATCGAATCAAACAATTCTGCTTTTTGTTGACCTTTGCATACTCCAACATCTTGCAGTCCAAAGGGTCAACAACCCTCTCGTTTTTCTAGGTCTGGACGTTGAGGGAGTTGGCCATATTCTTCAATTGAAAAAGCGCTCTCCTCTTGTAGTTGTCTATTCTGAATAACCCAAAACGTACTCAAGGGGAAGATTTGATTTGTAGGAGTTTCTGATCTCCCACTCCTCAGCGTAGGACTTAGTGACATTCTCCTTGCGCATGGCAACTGTGGGCTATTTGATCCGCGAATTGTTGTACCAGTTCTGCAGCTGCAGCAGAGAAGAATCGATGTATTTGGCATTTTGGACGGCCACCCACTTCAGCCACGAAAAGATGAACTCATTCTTACGATAGTCGCACTACTTCATCTTCTTGGCCGGATTCTGCGCATTCTTGTTCCACTCTTAGAGCAACCCCACGAAGGAAACGTAGGATTACTTCTTCATGAGCTACGTTCTGGCTTTGAGGTCTTGCAGTTCGAAGCCTGGGTACTGGTGTCTTTGGAACAGTCTGCGGATTTAGAGCTATTCGAGGTGGGTGGGGTCGCTGGTTATTATGTTTTGGATGGAGGTGTGCTTCATTGTTCTATTTATAGAAGTAAAGAATTATTAAACACACGTCCAGTAGCTTTTAAGAAGGATCAAGAAAAACAAAAGCGAAATCAGGTGCCAAAAACTCGATTGCCAGCCGTGAGCAGTTGGCTTAATTATGATGAGTGCTATGCTTGTTGGTTTTGGTTAGCTGTTATTATTGTAGCCAGAAATAGCATACAATCGGGAATTACTAACCAGGAAAGTCAACATTTTAACCTACAAATTGGGGAGAGGACAGCAGCTCCTTTGGTGCAGTTAAGCAGAATTGCTGCATATTTGGCTGAGAAAGCTTTATTTTAAAAATGCTAATTTCGGATAAAAGTAATTTATTCGCGTTGGATTTCTGTTCGATAGGGTCAATTAAATAGATGGCAGGTGTTTTGTTTAGTGTTTCAGGTAGATAGATTTGTTTAGTGGGTACCCTTTCGTGCTGTGTTGGGGAGTGTTGGGGAGATAAGCAGAATGTAAATAGTTATGGTTGTAGAAATGTGGCGAATCTACCTTGATCATTCCTTCTATTGTAAAGTCTATGAGTCTCACTCCTCTCTCGATCTCCTGGCTAGCTCATTGATGTCCATTTGCGGCTCCCAAACCTCAAACCTCAACCATGAACCACTCAATCCTACTACAGACTACAGTTCAACTCCTAACTCTCAACCCATCAACGCATCAATCTTTCAACTCAACTCTCAATTCTTTAACTCCTACATCCTGAAATACATTTGTCGCTCAAGGATAACCGTCCCTCTTTTATTTTTGGATTTTTATATCTAATCATTATTTTGTGGGCTCTATTTCACTTAATTATCATATGCAGCCTATTCCCAGCAAAGAAGATATCATAACAGCTTATCACAGAGTTAAACCCTATATCAACAAAACTCCATTGCTTACGAGTACCTATCTCAACACTCTATCCTCTGCCCAAATTTACTTCAAATGCGAAAATTTTCAAAAAACTGGCGCTTTCAAAGTCAGAGGAGCCGCTAATAAAATTCTGCAACTCGAAAACCCTTCAAGACTATGCGCCTATTCCTCAGGAAGCCACGCACAAGCAGTTTCCTACCTTGGCTTACAACTGGGCTCAAAATGCTTCATCGTGATGCCAAGGGAAACCTCGCAAATCAAAAAAGACGCAGTAAAACACTACAAAGCCGAGTTAATCGAATCAGGGCCTACAGTAGCTGAGCTAGAATAAGCAAGCAGCAGAATCTCAAAATAGCAAAAGGCCTAACTCGTCCATCCCTTCAACGATATTCAAATCATAACAGGAGCAGCTACTTGTGCCTATGAAATTTATCAAGAGGAGTCAGGGTTCGACTATTTGGTTGTGCCTGTCGGTGGAGGCGGGCTGTCCAGCGGCTCCTGCCTGGCCACTTGCTACTTTAGTCCCAACACTGTAGTTGTTGGAGTGCGGCCTTGGCTCGCCCGTGATGCTAAGGAGTCATTGGAAAAGGGCGCGGTTCAACCCCCATATCCGCCTAAAAGTATAGCAGATGGATTAAGAACAAATTTGGGAGAGAAGACCTTTAACATTTTAAAAACCCATCTCAGTGATATAATCTTAGTCTCTGAAGGCTAGATAATAGACGCTGCCCGTCTATTCATCGAAAGAATGAAAATTGTCGTCTAATTTTCAGGAGCAATAGTCTTGGCTGCAATACTGAAGTAGCCTCGCTTCAAAAACAAGAAGGTCGCGGCAATCGTATCGGGAGGGAATTTGAATTTAGCCCCCTTTTTTATAGACCTAAAGCAAAAACTATGATCTTACCTTCTTATCAATCACTTATTACGCAACCTTAGCTCATAGAGAATCTTTATTTACAGGTTAGATGTATACTTTGAATTAGGGAGTCCTTTTATAGTCTCTGAATCCGAACTTTGCCGAATCTTTTTTACAATAATGCTAGAGTTTTTATAACTGATAATAAATGAGGCAAAAAGAAAGCTCAATTATTGCCGAAAATGTTGAAATCAAGTACAAAAAAGCACTCATCTAAATCCAAAAAATACATAATGCCAACAAATTTCTCAAGGACCAATCCGAAGAAATGAGAGAAGAATACTAGCGCCAGATTTCTCAGCTCAAAGATGCCCTAAAATAGCACCAAAAATAAAGTGAGTTTCTAAAAGAGGAAAAAGCAGAGAACCAAAAGCATCACTAAGAGCTGCAGATAGCCCACTCTGAGCTAAAAAAAGCGTACAATGGTCTATAGCGAGAGTCTGCGTACCTAAACGAACTGCTGATCTAACAAAACAACGAAATAAAGAAGATAAACGCATTCAAAGACAACCTAAATCTGAAGGATTTGATAATTTCCTACGAAGACAGGTAAGTGGCCCACCAGAAGGACATCAGCCGTCTTGAAGAGGCCGTCAGGAAGTTCAGAGCCAACTACGCAGCTATGGAGAGAGATCTCGACGAATAGAAGAGACAAAGATTTGCTTTATAGGATCTC
>Ga0316217_10004813_pt1 | contig 14350 bp, 20 predicted proteins | sample 1anoAmetaG_FD_203633 | JGI IMG/M metagenome (GOLD analysis project Ga0316217, IMG submission 203633) | Freshwater microbial communities from Trout Bog Lake, Wisconsin, USA - 1anoA | ecosystem: Environmental > Aquatic > Freshwater > Lake > Hypolimnion/Profundal zone | place: USA: Wisconsin... | reverse complement strand
CGAAACAACAATGATCCTCAAAGAGGAAAGGTGCGAACAAAAGTTTAGGGTACTGACCTTCTTCACCATTACTTAACAAACAATTTAACCTGGCATAGCCCTTAACCTTTATAAGTCAATGATCCGCCCTCTGTGTAATAACATTTAGTTATGAGTTTATAATAGAGCCGATCTCGTTCATAGTCAAGATCCCGGTCCCGCGACAAATAGAAATCCGCCTCCCACTCGCACCACTACTAAGAGTAGTAGTAAACCTTCGAGGCCAACCAAGAAATCATCCGCTCTCTTTTGCGAATCGAACAGAACCGATAGCAGTCCATCGACAAGTTCGTCAAGATCATCTGGATCTACAAGGAAAAACTGCCATTTGATCCCAAGGCCGAGGAACTTATGGCCGATCCCAGGGTCTATCTGCTCAAACTACAGGGCACGCAGCTTGAGGAGATACTCCAGTCGATTACTAGCTTTGAAAAGATTGAGAGGAGGCTGGGCAGCTTCTACACTCCCTACTGGAAAGCCTTGAGGATACTCATCGACTCCCTAATCGCCGACAAGAAGGGCCTGAACACTATAAACCCTCTATTCAGGGCAAAGGTGGATGAGATCATATCCAAGCCGATCGATGAGCTCCGCAAGATGAAAGAAACAATCGATACTACCTTGATGGGGAGAGGAGGCTCGAACGATGCGTTCTGGGGCTGTGTGAAGCAGAAGATAGAGGAGAAGTGTTGCGAACAAGAACTCTACCAGTTCTATGAGAAGTACAAGAAGGAGCATCCTCAGGAGAAGAAGGAAGAATAGGAGAGTGAGTATCAGGAATTCGATTAGCCCATTTCGCCCATTTTGGGGCCTGTCTCTTTGGTCAACTCACGCTTGATCACCAATGAGGAGACGGAAGTTACTGAGCGACAGACGATAGCCCAAAAGGTATTCCGAGAAGAATTCTAAAAGTGCAGAGAAAAGCTCGAATAAAACCTATCACTACCCAAAAACCATAATCTGCTCACTTCCGCAATCGTCCACGATTCAACAGTAGCAATCGACTTCATCACCCAATAAATCATCGAATTTGAGAAATACAAAAGATTGGAGTAAGATTAAGAATAGTTTGACGAATGGGTGCCCTGCTAGACCGAGGGCCGCTTCAGGGACAAGAAGCCGCAGTATATCTGCCGACGCAGGGTGACTATCTAATGGAACAAATACAACACCCAGCACTACAGTGAGGACAACCCTCCGCCCAAAGCTGTTCAAGGCTACAAATTCAACATTTTCTACCCCGAGCTGCTGGACAAGCAGAAGACCCCTCAGTACTATTTGTAAGCCACGTAAAGTCCGGACTATTGCATCATCAAGTTCAAAGCCGGCCCTCCCTACAAAGATATCGCCTTCAAGATACAGCGCAGGGAGTGGGATTTCACATAAAAGTCAGGGTTTTAGAGCATATTCCATAAAGGCATTCTCCAGCTTTATTTCAACTTCAAAAAACCCAAATTCAGAATCTGATTCCTGCCCATTTAACATCACATTTTCCATTATTGACCCATAATATCATTTGTTGTATCTTTTCAATGATTTGCCTCTAAAAGTTCGACTTTCCCATTTTTGGAGGAGTAAGATGCAAATTTTGCGAGCTTTATTGCTGAGTTATTTGGCAGAGATAAAGTAAATATAATTTATTGATTTATTAACAATCGAAATAATATGTAAAACTTTGGTTCTCCCCTCAACCTCAGCCACTACTTCAGCAAGCACGAAGAAACAGGCAAACAGACCCGCAACCCAACAACTGACAAAAAAATCGAAGACAGTTCCCTCGAATTCAAACGCACCAACCCCTTCCACCAGCAGCAATACGTCAGATACCCTCGGACCTTCGACCGCCCCAAACGAGGCGAACGCGGACACTCCTACCGGGAGGAGATGTACTTTGAGTAGTAGTTAGAATGCGGCTCTCGATGAAGAAGGAGCAATGTGTGCATAATCGGAGGTATGACCAGGCTGAAAAGTTGGATCACAAAATCAGCGGCCTCAGAAAAAACTACTTCAGCCAAAAAATATCACGACTCGTCGAATCGCAAAAACAGGAGAAACGTTCAGTTTCCGAGGCCCATAAAAACGAAATGCACTACCTAAACCGCGCCTGGAAAGAATACTTCACCAAACTCGAAAGGCGGGAGCGCAACATCTTCCTCTCCTTCCAGCAGCAGCAACAGAAATAGATAAGGTAGGCAAGACGTAGAACTCGAGAGCGATGCCGGTCCCACAGCATCTCGCGAGAAGTGCTCTAGCTGCAGAGCAAAGAACAGCTGCTGATGCGCACTGGAGATTTCCAGCATCTCAAACTGGTCAAACATTTGCTGACAGAGGCCGTAAGAAATGCTATAAGTAGATTAGTAAGGACAAGAGGAGGAGAAGCGCCATGATAGAGCGCACTTCCTGGATGGAGGAGGAAAGGGTGCGCGCCTCCCAGCTCAAGAAATACAATGCCCTCATCTAGAGGCTGGAGGAGTATCGCAGGGATAAGGAGAGGATCTACATGCGCGAGCAGAAGCGGCTCAGGCAGAAGTACAAAAATGTGCTGCAAAGACTAGAACACTAGCAGAGAGAGGAGTTTGTGTAACTCAAGCAAGGCATAGAGCTGCAAATTTGATGTTCTTTCATTAATTATTACAATATTCCCAACAAACCACCACTCTTTGCTAAGGTAGCTATCTGCTATTCAGTCAAGCTAGCAAGAACAACCACAACCCTCTTATGGTTCATGAACTGCTCTCAGAAGCTGCTGGTCTTTGGCTGTTTATAGAAATCAGAAAGAGTCAGAAGTAGTTGGCCAAAGTGCTATAAAGAAAAGCTTATGTGAGTATTTCAATAATGGTTCTTTTATAATAGAAATGAGAGGAGACAACCAACGTCCCTGCAAATACGGGCCCAACTGCTTCAAACTTGCAAACAACAACTGCACTTTTTACCACCCGCCTAACTAGGCTACTTTTCAGCCGCAAATGGCTAAAAGAGGGCTGGGCGCTGGATTCCATCATAATGGGCACTACAACCACCATTTCCAAGGCAACCAACGCCAAAACTATCACCAGCACTCCAGAAGCACTTCCCACAACAACAACTTCGGCAACTTCAATCCCCACCCGAATCAATCAAATTATTACCCAAATCATTACCCAAATAAGGCTGAGAACTTCACAGGCAAATCTAACCATTCCAATGGCCCCAAATTCTTGCATAAAGGTGGTGAGGACGACGCAGTCCACAGACATCTCTGCCGCAACTTCCATTTGGAGGCTGAGTGCAAATTTGGAGAAAACTGCAGAAATAAACATTCTTTCATGTTCGAAAACTAAGACTCCATACGAAGACTGCACTTCCTCAGAAATCTGGTGCATCATCCACTCACCAAATTGACTAAATTCAGCTTAGGCGAAAAAGATATGTTTGGGATCCGGAATGGCCATGAGGTGAACTTCTTTCACTTCAACTGCGAAACCAAGGCTTTGGGGGACGTTTTTCAGTTTTGTCTGCCTGACCCCTACGCAAAGTACAACTTCTACGACCACAAAAACTAATTCGTTTACTACTCCAAAGAAAACCCTGACACCCATTACGAAGATATTGGCTTTTACGATCTTCGGCTATAGAAAGGCTACTTTGTCGCCAACTCCCATTTGCGGAGAGTCACAGGCATGGCCCATTTGGCCACTAATGTCATCATTTCCACCTCAATAAGTGGCGAGCTAAAAGTGTGGATTTTGGAGGGATAATAGTTGACATGCTACCAAGAAATGACCCAAAAACTAAAAAGTCAGCTCAACCCTCAAAACGCGAACATTTAGCTATACTTTGTCGAAGTAACTGAGGTATAAGGGTCGATGGTGATCGCAGTTGGGACATCTGACGGCCGGCTGGCCTTCTTCTTCGGAGAGAGTCTAGAATTTAGGGAGATTCAGCTTCATGAGCCCAATGTAAATGTTATATGATTAGAGTCGAAAGTATTCAGACTTAGGTATGCGATCCGCTAAACCATACCAACCGCCATCGTCCTGACCTGGAACTCCGCCAACACCCACTCTTCTATCCTCGAAATCGATCTGATTAGCTCTTCGACCCGAACCCTCGTGGAAACGAAGGTCACACCTGAACAACCAAAAGCTCTGATGACCCTATTCGAGGTAGCCCACGGGTACCTAATGGTGGCCAATTACACCGGTCTGGTCTCGATCTACGAGTACCCCAACATCGGCAAAAAGATTGGTGCGATCTACCACCAGAACCAAATCAGCGACATCCTCTTCTCTGAAGAAGAGTTCAGGAACACCAACGTCAAGATGAAGACCCTTTTCATTCTGGAGAAAAGGAATGAACAGAAGGTAGGCTCGCTCGGCATATATTTGATCAAATGATTCACTATATTACGCTCTTTATTGATTGCCATTGTTTTAGGCTCCCTGGAACTCTCACTTGGCCTTAGAAGCAGTTTTTAGCTCTCTGCCATTACAAAAAGATGTTTCTATGGTAATCCCACTTTTCTACCACTCTGCTTGAACTTTCCCAAACAACAAACAAAAAACTCACAGCGCCCCAAATTATTTCCCACCCCCAAAAATACCTTAAATTGGTATCCCGAAGGTTATTCTTGAGGGTGAGTGTATACACGAGATAAAATGATTATGAACGCATTAATTATATATGGCCTAGAAAATGATTCCCAAGACATTGGTCAGTGTCATCAACAGTAAATTATTTCACATGCAGAGCGTTTCTTCTACCTGGCTGATGTCGCCCCCCCCAAGGAAATACTCAACGCCTTTTTCTTCAACATCGATAATGTAGGGCCTACCAGATTTAGGATCTTGTGTATGAGGGGTTCTTCGAAGATTTCGGCCCTTTGAATCTTGCCAAAATTTGGAAGTACATAAACGAAGTCTACAAATTTCTCAACGACGAGAAATACGCGAACTGTACCTTCTTTCACTACACTTCACCTCACTACACGAAATGTGCCAATTCCGCCCTTCTTGTGTGTTCTTACCTCGTACCATTCGATACACGTAGGTCGTAGTGCTCAAGAAATCGCCTGAGGAAGCATTCTAGCCCTTCAAAAACGTGCCCTTCCGACCTTTCAGAGATGCTGGCTATGGACAATGCAGCTATAAGTGTACAGTAAGCAATAGCCGACATAGATCTTGGATTGCTTGAGGGGACTGAGCTATGGAATAAAACTGGGGTGGTTTGACTACAAAAAGTTCGACATTGCTGAGTATTAGCACTACTAGAAGCTTGAAAACGGAGACTTGAATTGGATGATTCCTGGCAAATTCGTAGCCTTCAGCTCACCCGCCGACAAACCCAAAGACGACTCAGGCGTAATAGCACCCTTATCAAGAACATCAACTTCACTCCCAAAGACTACGTCCCCATCTTCAAAAAGATGGGAGTCACAGCTGTGGTCCGTCTCAACAACCAGACCTACGATAGCACTGAGTTCAAGGAGCGAGGGATCAAGCATCATGAGCTTTACTTCGCTGATGGGACGTGTCCTACGAAAGAAATTGTACAGAAGTTTCTGGAGATAGCTGAGAAGGAGCAGGGAGCATTGGCTGTGCATTGCAAGGCTGGGCTGGGGAGGACTGGCACTCTCATTGGTTGCTACGCTATCAAGCATTACCATTTTTTTGCTGCCGATTTGATCGGCTGGCTGAGGCTTTGTCGGCCAGGGTCAGTACTAGGGCCTCAGCAATTCTTTCTGCTTTAGTTTTAGGAGTACTTGAAGCAGGAGGGAGAGAAATCACCGATTTGGAGAGAACTCAAAGAGAAGTTTTCGTAAGCAGAGCTCACAAGCCAAATGAAGGTAACTAAACTCTTACTCAGAACCTCAGCCTAGGCAACAAGGGAAAGATCTCTTAAGAAGAGATGCTGATCGGCTCTAAAGGAGAACTGGGCCAGGGCAACCGTCTAGTGGACGCCAAGAAGAAGAACTTAGATAAGAAGAAATGATATTTTGTTTTTTATTGAGTCCCAGGCTTGATACCTAATTTTCACTAGAATTGGCTTTGTAATGTTTGTATAATAAGCATGGAGAAAGCTGTGACCATTTCTCATGGGAAACTCAAAAGAGAGTTCATCATCTCCACCAGAACCAAACCCCACACCTTCCGCAACCTCATCAAAAAAGCACTCAGTCTCCACTCCGAAATCAAACACTTCAAATCTGCAGACTCAAAGTTCAAGATCTAAGAGCTCATAGCCAAAGGAGCCAACGGCCAAGATTACGAAGCAGTACTAGAGGATGAAAGTTCGGATTAGCGTCCTTTGAGCGAAATCTGCAGCCAGAAGAATATGAGCAGAGTATCAGGCCGCAAGAACCCTCCAAGTTAAAAGGAGCTTCTAGACAGCAAATTCTACGTAGACGACTTCCAACTGTTCATGTCGGAGGTCTCGGGAGAAAAGAACAACAGACTATACGGGATCATCTTCTTCAATAACCGCAAAAGAGCCGCATTCCTCGGCAAAAAGATTTTGCGTGAACTGATCTTCGAGTTCGACAGGATCTAGTTCTTCTATGCACTGCATCCCATCAAGATGCACACCAATTCTGCACTGCTTGGGGAGGTCTTGATCTTCATGCTTTTTAGAGGGAATCGGATGATACACTAACGATAGTTCCCTTAGCAAATCACCGCCGCAGACGAAATCTTGAACTATATCAAACATTTGGTCAGACTGGGAAAGATAAATTTTGATTCGATTTAGCCCAGAAAAACCAGAAATCTGATTCATGTCCAAGAACAACGGTCTTTTGATCAAAAGATCTAGAATTCACCCGAAAAGTTGTCAGACTTCGGGGGAAGACCCAACAGGACAGCCTAAATCAAAATAAAGCCAGTTACTCCTGACAAATAGATCCGGAGTCGCAAAGTCTTCGTCAACCCTAAACCTTAAAGCCCCATAAAATCACAAATAACCAACTAAATTTCATTCTAAAACGATTTCTACCAACCTTAGTGGTTCTTTGAAGGAGATCACCTCACTAGACTATAAAAAGGAGTGCTTTCGGCTCTCATAAAAGCCAATGATTCAGGCCTATTAACCTTCTTGAATGCTCTCAACCTTAAAACCACCAATAAAGAGGCACTCAATATCAAACTTGTGAAGGTATGCTTTATTGATATATAGGTCTACTTGCGTGAATTTATTGAAGAGAAATTTTCACAGTTCACCCCAAAGCAAAAGCAGATCATTGAAGATAATCAATAAAACAGAAAAAGTAGCGTCTTTACAGCCCTCTTGAAATTATTCAAATTCGGAGAGTTCAAAGACTTCATCTAAACCCTCAGCAAAGAACTAACCACTTTGTAAGAGCAAAGCAAACAAATAGAGCCCCCCACTATAAAGTACTCGGCGATTGCTAAAAATGCCGACAAAAATAAGACAGGATTTACTCTGAAACTCATTGACTGTGAGCAAGAGTAAGCCAAATCTCCCTATAGCTAAATATCGAGCCCTTTCAGACACACGTAAAAGGTGAGAAATGAGCACTCGAACATTGCTTCAAGATTCCATAAAAAGGTCTTGGAACCGATTCCCAGCGCACTATTGAAAGAGATCGACTTCCAAAACTTCTACAACTAAGCCTAGCGGGCAGGAATATGCGACCTGATCTGCAAAAGCGATGCCTTTATGATGTAATGCTTCGTAAAGAACCCAGGGAGAGGGAAGAAGCTGGACAAAATGAGCAACAAAGTGGTGAAGTAATCTTGAGTTTATACAGAAAGTACCTGCGCGAGGTGGAGAGTCGTTACGAGCAGATCAGAGAACGGACAGTTCTGAGCCCTGAACTACAGCTCAAGATGCATAAACTCTAGATCTTCAATGGCTTAGTCTATTACCTCTACAAGCAGCGCATCATCAACAAGAAGCAGCTCAAAATATCCTTCTACCTCTACACCTGGTCCGATCTGAACATCCTCGCAGCCTTTGAAGTCTACCTGGCCGATAGGAACCTAGAAGAACTCATCGACACACTTTACTCAATCGACTACAACTACTATCTGCATGGGCTGTATGAAATCGATCACGCGGAAGTCGAACAATTTACCTATGAGATCTAATCACAACTGATCATTCTCTTCCTCTACGAGGAGTAGATCCATTCAGGGGAATAGAGGACGTCTCTGGAGAAATTTATCAGAGCTGGCGATACCTCCATCCTCAAACTCTACCAAGATCTCAGCATCTCCAACCAAGACATGATTCGTTAGATCATTTCGCTTGGGAAATCAAAAACTGAGGAACTGGTCAACCTCAACCTTAACAAGAAGGTGACTGCAGAGGAAAGCAGTTAGAAGTAGAAGCACAAAGAAAGATGCGATTTCGCGGATGAGATCGTCACCAACAGATACAAAGGGTTCAACAAGAAAGAACTCTTATATTACTGCATCACCAATAATGAACCTACTATCACAGCCATGTTCGAGAGACTGGACTCCAGCGATGACCAACACGAATGGCTCAACTCCTTCGCACAGTACATCATTGATATCGACTCCATCCACATGAACTTCCTCCTTCAAAACCTAGCCAGTGAAGCAAATCTCGACTCCTCCAAACTCAAAGAGTGTGCCTCTGACACAATAAAGGGGATATACTAGGCGTACCTCCTAACCAACGACCAAGCTGACACTGTGGACTCACTCTAAAGGGCAATTCGAAAGCAGACCAAATCTAGCTCTCCTTGATATTCACCACTAAAGTTTGTAATCTGCAACTACTGATAAGATATTATAGTTCTTATGAGTGTAGCAAATAAACTGATCGATTATGGCAGTAAGTTCATATTGGTCGGAATCGGACTCGCGGTTGCCCTACTTCCCATCCTCCATCTTGCCGCTAATGAAACGCTTCATCATCAGAGTTGGGAGGTGGGATTTGAGAAGTATGAAGACAGGCTGCAGGAAATCGACTAGGTTTTAGGTTTAGAAGTAGGCTATCTGCATCTAAGGAACTTTACGGGTAAAATAACTGGCTCTGATTACAAGGAGACCTTGCGATTTGCAGATTATGTCTGCTATCACTTGTAAAAACAGGGTTCAGCAGTTGTAAGAAAAAACTTGGAGTACAAGATTAAGAGAAAAGCGAAAAAAGGGTAAGAGTCATAAAGCAATACAGAAGGAAACTCTGTTACAAGTTTAGTGGAAGTGCCTGCCCTTGCCTTTCTGAGGAAGGAGGTCGCCAAGTTTATCGATTTTGAGCATTAGTCGCTGAAGCGGAAACATTGGGTAGTTGTTAGTTTTGGTGCGCTCTAGGACAAAATCAAAGATTAAATCTAAATTATCAAAGAAAAGAACTCCGAATATAAGTTTACCATAATCACTCCTTAGAAAATCAATGTCCAACCCTAGAAATAAAGTGCAAAACCAAAAGACAGCCAACCCTAATCAAGCAGCCCTAAATAAAAGTAAAACAACGGAAAAGGCAAAAAACCGACAAAAGTAAAGAAAGTAAGAGTAGTGGAAGAGTAACTGCATCAGCCAAGTGACCCCAAACCAAAAGAACAGAAAGACAAGTAGTCAGGTATCCAAACAAATGATCTCTGATCGCAATTAACAATTAAGCAGCCAACCATCAAGTTTTGTTATTCATCTGCTCCAAAATGATAGCGTGGGCCAACTAAAGAGTCCCCTTGTCTTTCTACAGCTGCTACTAATGGTTAGCGTCTGCTAGGTCTTACTCATTGGGCACGTATTTGACCTTCACCCATCTTTTTATCCAGATTGGGCCTGACCCTGATACTGCGTTGACCTGTTTCACCTAAATACATGCAGTTATACCCATTTCTGCTTCCATTGGAAACTTTTGACTATCTTTTTCTTCTTCGGCTTGGGCACAGTTGCCTTCTGGTAAGATGTCTGCTCCACTTGCTTCTCAGGCACATCCAAAAACTAGATATCCGAAAGGTCAGAGGAAAACTCATCTTTGAGCGGAATGTGGTCTGTGGGCTGCTGATGCGGAATTTCTTCTACAAGCTGGGCAGGCTCCTCGATTTCCTGATCCTCGTTGTTTTCCGCCATTGCTATAATATTTGTAGTAAATAACGAGATTCCAAAAATATCATTTGTTCGCCTATTTCTAAATGGCCTAATGCGTAATCCGATCCACACTCTCATACCTCGCCTTCCTTATCTCGTCTATCACCAAAGTCAGCCTCTCAATGCATTGATCTTTCTTTCGGATAGCCTCTCTCAGGCACATCTCCTAACGGATGTACTCCTTCTCAGCCTGAATCAACTTCTTTTCGTACTCTCTTCTGGCTTACTCTGAACTGACGCCATCAGAGTCCGAATTCTCCATCCTTTTCTACTTTATCCTTGAGCATTTGCAGCTCTTCAGGAATTCATTCAGCTACTTATTCTCATCTTGCAGCCTGTCCAACATGTCGAGCAAGTTTTATATCTTTTCGGCGTATCTCTCGATTTCGTTGAGCTATTCGTCTTCATCACTGTTCCTGTTCGTAACATATTTGTTAGTTGTCTGCCCATCTCTGTCCCTGCTATTCTCAAAACTCTACTCCCCTGATTTGGAACCCATCTCCGAACTCTTCTACGTACACACCTATCGCTCAGAATAGCTTTCATTGATCTTCGAAGAGACCTCATGGTTCCTAAAGGAATTCAGCTCGTTTTTAAGTTTGTCGTTCTCCATCTATAGCTCGACCATCTTCTCCCTCATCCTCTAAAACTCCGCCTTCTCAGCATTGGCCTCCTCTTCATACTGTATAATCATATCCAAAAACTCCTCAACCTGCTTCTTGGTGTTGGCAATCTGCTCATTGTTCTCCTAAGTCATAATCTTGATCCTATTCTCATAAGACTGCTCAAGATGCCTCTTGACAGTCTCCTCCTGCTGCAACTTGCCCTTGTAGCTTTCCAGCTGCGTCGTCAGCTTCTACTTGTCTTCCAGCAGCTTCTTGATCATGGTGGAGTATTCCTCGAACATGACGGTCAGCTACTCCTTGTTTTTGGTCAGCGCCTCCTTCAGCTTCTACTTCAGGATCACCTTCATCTTCTAAATCGAGGCTCGAAGCATCTTGTTCTATTTGAGGAGTTCCCCGTTTTCCCCAAAAGACATCACCTATCTCTCCATCTCGCTTATTGAGTTATAGATCAGTTACTACAACTGGTACTATTTGGTGTTCACCAGCTCTGTCACTTTGCTGCGGCTGATCTTAGGGGTGGAACCCTACTGAATGCTCTTTTTCTCGTGGTTGGACAGTTTCTTGAAGTTTTAGATCTATTTGATGGATTTTTCGTGGGTGAAGGTGGAATTTGTTTTATCTTTGTTGGGCTAATGGAAGAAGAAGTTTTATTTATTTTGCTGGGAGTATGCGATCTGCGATGTTTGCTGCTGGTTCGCAAGTTGGTCGATATAATACTTTTTGAATGCCTTGAGATAGGAATGACGGGAGTGGTTTTTTTCTGACTATGGCATAAAATACGCTTGAACTCGGCCGTAGAGTTATGTTCGTTGGTCTGTGATTCGTTGGTGTGGTTCGTGGTCCTTGAATTGTTGCAGAGTTTTTGGTATTTTTGGAAATATGACATTTTTTAGCTGTTAGTATTATTTATAATCATATTAAACACAGCTAAAGATGAAATCTTTGGGTGAGTTCCAAGTTTTATGAAGATTAAGAAGCTGCAAAACTAACAAATAATAACATGAATATAGATTAAAAACAATCACTAAATTTAAAGATAAGTGACCACAATTAAGTAACAAGCACTTAATCTATATGATTAGTAGCCAGTAACTACATGTAAAAGGTGTATTGGCAACTCCATGACTTCTAAAGCAGCACAAACCAAAGCTATTGGTTGTTGTTGAACTGCTGAGGGGCAGATGAACTGTGCATGATGATCCATCTCACAGTTGATGACCATCTTCTATCTGCAAAGGTGATATGATGAGGTGTGGTGATTTTTAGAGCTAACAAACAATCAAGGAGTGACTTTGGTCAAGAATATTTTTTTCTATTCCTCCTTCACGTCGTTCGAAAAATCTCTAATAGCGATGGAAGAGACTTTTCTCTTTTTAGTGACGTTTCCGTTCTTGTCCAGTTTGCAGATTCCCAACCATTCTCCCAAAGTCTCGCCAGCCTCAATCTCGTAAACTGGGATCTAAATGGATCAAATCGTACCTTGTTTTGATTGGCAAGTCCCTTAATGATTTTGACGTAGTTTGCCTCAGTACAGTTTTTGGCAAGGATGACGTACTTGGCTTTGACCTTCTCGTCTTTGCTCTAAAGGGATTTGCTGACCTCATGGATTCCTTTAGCAAGGAGGGAGTCAGAGTTGGAAGTCTGGACGATTCTCTTGAGGGCAGTCTCGAAATCGATAGCCTGGATCTCAGTGGTGGCCATAATCAAATATCAATTATTTTATATTTAATAAATTAATATTTTTTGATTAGTAGTCCCGGAACAACGTTGTGAGATATGACCTCGCAATGACCACAAAAAATAGAGAGGACAAAAGAGAAGGGGATGCCTTAGGAATCGCATGTGTCTACAAAGGGTTGAATCGACCTTTTTGAATAGATATGAACCGGAAACCCAGGAATGATGTGTTTGAGTCCTTGATAGATTAATAGTTAAAGTGGGTGGTGGATTGACGAAAATAATGATAAGGGAGCATGAGTGCCATCATCAAAACAACTAAGGCAGCGAACGTGGCTCACCCAGCCTGTTCTGGCCCTCCTCATCTTTTCTGGACTGCTGGATTTGGTTCGAATAGTTGGCAGTCGCCTTGAGCTTCCTCTTGAAGATCTAGAGGTTCTAGTCCAGCCATTTGATGGTGCGAGCCAGCTGCGTCTCACAGTCCTATCTGAATTGGTACAGACTGTCCATCTGGGTTTCTGTTGGCTTTTGGAGCTAGGCCAACGTCTACTTTTTCTGGGCCCTTGGTCAGAGATTTTGTACATTGATTGGTTGTTCTATGTCAAAAAATCGATGGATTTCTCAAGAAAGATGCAAGAATGCGTGACCTCGGACTCCACAGCCTTCTTGACCCACTTGAAAGTCTAACTACATCCAAAGCTACGCTAGACACCTTCTAATGGTCAACCTTATCATTGTTGTAGGAGCGACGGTGCACAGCCGAAACCTTCTTAGCCGCTTTCCTCTTAATAAACCTGAGCTTCTGGTGCTCCCCCCTGCAGAAGAGCGGATTCTTGAAAACGAGCATATCGTTGTCCTGCTTGACCTTGTGGAAATCGTACATGTTGAGCTGCGTTGTGGGTGTGGGGTACCTGTCTGACGAAGGATGAGAAGTTGGAGTGGCGGAAGTATTTGGGCAGAATCTCTCTCGTGAATGAGACCATATCCAGGACGATAAAGCCCACGTCGTCCTTGTCCCAACAGATTATCTTCTTGTTCTAGGGGTGCTGACTCAAGGGCAGGGTACCTCCAGGATTTCGTAGGTTTTGAGCAGGAAGGACGCGATTGTTTAGCTGCTGCGCGCGGAACTCCGGTGCTGCCGCTATTGCATCTATTATATTATACGAGAATCAATGGCCAACCTCGGACTTTCCATCAGAATACCAAAGGAGTCACTCATCAAACTCGGAGAGCTGCAAGGCAAGGAACTCGTGGTCAAATTCAGTGGGGGGAGGGAAGTGGCAGGGAAGCTCAAAAGTTGGGACAAGACGATGAACCTCATCCTTGAGGGCACATAGGAAATGCTTGGAATCGAGGAAGGAGTCTAGACCTCCCGAGTGTTAGGGTTGGTAATCGTCAAAGGGTCTCAGGTAACTCAAAGTTTAAATAGATCCAAAGCATCTGTCTGAAGAATGGGTACGAAGTGATCGACAATCCCTACGCTGAAGCTGTCGAAGAATGATGTATACTAGGCACAATTCACATCATGTTGCAGATATACAGCCAGGGTTGTTTATGCGGGTATTTGGGTAGCCTAAGCAAAGCAACAAACAGGCGAATAATGGGGACTGGACCAGCTCAAATGTGAGAGTGTGGTCTTGCTGGAATACTTTGAGATCAAGTCTCAGCGATTGGATGACTATGAGTGGGTCATTACTTTTCAAGGGTTACGTTGGTTCGGTTTTAGAGATCCAATAAAGAATATTGAATAAACATAAAAGATTGGCTTGTAAAATATAGTAATGTCTTTGCCTCACTTAATACGTCTCCGCTTTTAACTGCCTTGTCGCGAATTCAAGTCATTCATTTGTGATTTTACACCAAAAATATAAAAATGCTAAAACGATGTTTTATCATAAAATCAGTCAGCCTTGGACCTCTATTTTGATGAATTAGGCGCTTGACGAC
>Ga0316217_10004811_pt1 | contig 14355 bp, 13 predicted proteins | sample 1anoAmetaG_FD_203633 | JGI IMG/M metagenome (GOLD analysis project Ga0316217, IMG submission 203633) | Freshwater microbial communities from Trout Bog Lake, Wisconsin, USA - 1anoA | ecosystem: Environmental > Aquatic > Freshwater > Lake > Hypolimnion/Profundal zone | place: USA: Wisconsin... | reverse complement strand
CAAATCAACGAGCGGGGCACCGATCGATTCATGGTCGGCGACCCTCACGTGTCCTTGATCGGGTTGCTCCTTTGCCGTCAGGAGTTTGAGCAACGTTGTCTTACCGCTGCCCGAACCGCCAATAACTGCAACCATCTGGCCGCAGGACACGTCCAGGTCAATGCCATGTAATACCCTCTTGTCGCCAAAGGATTTGCAGAGGTTCTCGATGCGGAACTCCAAATGGAGCACCACCGGAAGCACCACCTCATGGTGGGGCTGGGCAATGGGGAACACTTGCGGCAAGGAACGGCACTCCCCAAAAATAAAAAAACCGACGCAAAAGAACACCAGCGGTGTCCGGTTGCGTCGGCTTACTCACTAACAGGTCTCCCGGCTATTGGCCGAAATACCCTTTATTTAGTCATCCGAGGACTACTAAGACCGCCAGGAACCGATTCAAATACGGATTCCGTGGCAATTACATGGTACGCCTCCACGTTTACGAAGTAAACAAACTGCGGGTTTTGCCGTATGATATTCCTCGATGAACACGCAGGGCGAAATCGAAAGTGCCATTTCGGCGGGCATGAACCGCTTTGAGCAGGAGTACATGGGGCGCGGTCCCAAGGACGTGCGGGCTCACCTGATCAATGATCTGGTGGTCATCCGACTCCAAGGCGTTCTGACCGCGGCCGAGCAACATCTGGTCAAGACGCTCCATCCCGAGAAAGGCCGAGACCTGCTCAAGCAGGTGCGGCGCCATTTGATCGAAACTGCGCGGCCAACCATGGAGGCCATGATCCAGGGGATCACCAGGGTTCGAGTGCTGAGCCTGCATCACGACATCAGCACGTTGACCGGGGAAGAGGTCATTCTCTTCACGCTGGCTGAAGCACCCTTGTTCCGTGAGCCGAAAAACTCCCGTGATTTCTGAATCGGACGCTCTGCCTGTTGAGCCAATCGGGGCGACGCGTAGTCCCAAGTGCCATTAAACTCTCCGCTTGTTGCGGGCCAAATCAAGTCCGCTCGGTGGCGATGCGTCAAACTCCAGCATATTTGCCCCCGTTTTCACAAACTTGTTTCCGCAATTTGCTTTCTCTGATCTCGATGCTAGCATCGCTGATGAGGGAGTCGATGATTCCCGCATGATGAATCCCTAAGATTCGTCGGACGACTAAATAAAAGGCATCCCGGTTCGGCGGGAGGCCAGTTAAAGAGTAAGCCGACGTGATCCAACATATTTCGTGTTGGGTCACGTCGGCTTTTTTATTCGCCTTGCGCGAAGATAGGATTGAGATGAAAACCGATGCACAACTCAAGATCGACGTGACCGAGGAACTGCGCTGGGAACCCACCGTGACTTCGACGGACATCAACATCGTCGTGGATAAGGGAGTCGTGACCTTAAGCGGCACGGTGCCCTATTATGCCGAAAAATGGGCAGCGGAACGGGCGACGCAACGGGTAGAAGGCGTCAAGGCCATCGCCGAGGAATTGGAAGTCAACCTCATCGGCGGCCATAAGCGTAAAGATGCTGAGATCGCCCAAGCCGTCGTGCAGTCTCTCAAATGGCATGTGTGGGTACCGAGCCACGTTCAGGCAACCGTCGAGGATGGCTGGGTGACCCTCACGGGTGCCGTCCAGTGGGGATACGAACGCAGCTCCGCAGAGGACGCCGTACGTTTCCTTTCGGGCGTCAAGGGGGTGTCCAACAGCATCACCCTCAAACCCAGCGCCCAGCCGATGGCGATCAAGGATGCCATCGAGAAGGCGCTCAAGCGTAACGCAGAGGTCGATGCCGAGAACATCAAGGTGTCGGCTGTTGGCGGCAAGGTGACTCTGGCTGGCACGGTCCACTCCTGGGATGAGCGGGAAGAGGCCGATTCGGCCGCGTGGAACGCTCCGGGCGTAACCGCGGTCCAGAACGATCTCGCCCTTTCCTACTAAGACCGTAACTCATGTGACCTGGCCGGCCACTCGCAAGAGTGGCCGGCATGTCTCCAGCGAAGGCATCCGCTCCAAAGTCCTACTGGCCACTTCAGGTGCATTGGAAACCCAGATGCATCTGGCGTGCGCGGGACAAATTGGGTGTAGCGGAGATCTGTAGGGTTGTCTGAGTCGCCATATGGTTTGTCCATTCTTCTGTATTTTAGATATTGCGCATTGCTATTCCTAACGCTAGAGGCTAGTGTGCATCGTCATGCGAGCGGCAAACGCGCTGGCACGATGGATGACTACAGGTCGTCGGACGACTAAATAAAAGGCAGCCCGGTTCGCCGGGGGGCCGGTTACCGAGTAAGCCGACGTGATCCAATACCTTTTGGGTGTTGGATCACGTCGGCTTTTGTTTTTGCCCCGCAAGTGCTCCGGCACTAGGGCGGATTGCGACAGGACATTGATGAGCTGCATAAGGAGCGGCACTTTGGAATGGCTAGCCCTGCTCAAGACAACTTAGGCGGTGTGCATTGGGTTGATTTTGTTGATGACTGTACCAGGGTATTTCTGGCGGTATGACGACCATCGTGACGATCGCGAGCATCGCGAAGATCATCATGATGACCACCATGACGCAGAAAGACATTGAAAAGAATGGCGAAGATACTGCTTACCTTTGCGTTTCTATCGCTGCTGTTGTTTGGTGCATTGCTGCGTCGGAGCTACGGATACCATTGGTGTATCGGCCCGCGGGCACGGACGGCGCGGGTGCCCGTACGCATGCCTGCACGCCAGCGTAGACCCATGCAGGTGATGCACTTTCGACTCGGGAGAACCAGATGATGCGATTTCTTGGCGCGCTTGCCGTGGCATTAGTCGTGGTGGCCTGCTTCGGCTATTACCGCGGCTGGTTTGATGCGAAATCCCACGACAGCCCCGGTCAGCACAGCGTGACCGTGACTGTCGATAAGGACAAGATCAATCAGGACAAGGACAAAGCACGGCAAGACATCCACGATTTGGAACACCGCTAGGCCACTGGACGGTTCGGCAACGGCCCCACGCGCGGGCGAAGCTTATTCATGAAGGAATCTACCATGCGAAAACGATGGCGAATGTTCTGGAGCATGACGGGGGTGGCGAGTCTGTGTGCGGTGGGCGGACCGGCCATGGGGCAGGTGGATTATGAGGCTCCGCAATACCCGCAGTACGTGCAATATCCACAGGGCGCTCCGCCGGTGGCACCAGCGATCGCGGGGGCGCAGGTGACGCTTACGCCCGCGCAGATCGATCAGTTGCTTGGGCCCATTGCGCTGTACCCGGACCCGCTCTTGTCACTGATATTTCCCGCGGCCACGTATCCGCAGGACGTTGTCGCGGCGGAGCAGTGGCTGGCGTCCGTATCCACTCCCACGGAGGCGGAAATTGCGGCGCAGAGTTGGGACGGATCCATCAAGGGGTTAGTTCACTATTCCACCGTGTTGGCGATGATGAGCAGTCAGATCGACTGGACTCAGGCGGTGGGCGCGGCGTTCTTGAACCAACAGAAAGACGTGATGGCTTCCGTGCAGCGGCTGCGCGCTCTCGCGGAAGCCGCCAAGAATCTGCAAACGACGCAGCAAGAGCAGGTCCTCGCCGAGGCCGGCACGATCCGCATTGAACCGACGGATCCAAACACCATGTACGTGCCGCAGTACGATCCCAACGTGGTGTACAGCAGCGCGTATCCCATTTCCTTCGGCGTCGGCTGGCCGATCGGCTTGTGGTGTGACAATGATTTTGACTGGAATGGACAATATATCGTGTTCGGTGGCGGGTGGTATCGGGGTTGGCATCATCCGAGGGAGTGGGACGATCATCCGCCAGCCTGGGATCGCCATCCCCCGGGATGGGCTGCCGCGCCGCGGCCCTGGGTGCGTACTGAGAGCAGACCAGCGCCGCGGCTAACAGCGGCGGTCATTGGCCGGGTGGGCCTGGATCGGCCGCGCGGGGCGACAGGGGTGAGTGCTGCCCCGGGTGTGAATCGCAGATTACCGGCGCCGTTACCGATCGGGAAATCGCCGGTGCCGTTGCCCTCGCGGAACGCCTTTGACTCCACCAACAGTCGCGCGGACGTGCAGCGCTCGGTACAGCGGGCCCGCCCGGCGCCTGTTCAACTGCCGACGAGAGCCCAGCCGGTCGCGCCGCAGCGGACGTACCAGCAGGCCCCGCCCGGTAGGGCTCCTGTCCCCCAACGATCCGCTCCTCCGCAATCCGCGCACACCAATGCTTTTAGTGGCGGTTCGGCTGGCGCCACACGCGCCCAAAGCGCCCGCGGCAGCGCATCGCGCGGTCGAAGATAGCCGCCCGGGGTGACCTCCCGGCAACGCCGGTAATCCCTGACCTTTTCACTGTCCATACAGAAACCTGTGTGGGATTAATCAAGGAGATTCAAGATGCATGTTAGGATCCTTCAGTTTGCAGTCGCGGCATTTTCATGTGCCATCTTCCTGACGCTCGGCGCCGTCACCGGTTGCGAGCATCTTTCCAGCAAGAACGCCCAGACACGCCCCGCCGGCGAGCCCGGCGTGGGTCAACTGCAGTTCGACAGCGATGGCCAGGCCGCCGCCGCTTTAGTCGCCGCCGCCAAGGCTCGGGACCACGACGCCCTCCACCAGATCTTCGGCCCCTCCGTGACCGAGTTCATCTCTGGCGACAAGGTCGAAGACGAGACGCACTTTGATCGTTTCGTCAAGAACGCCAGCGAGCACCTCGAGCTGGAGAAGAAAGACGCGAAAACGTCGGTCATCGACATCGGCAAAGACAACTGGCCCTTCCCCATCCCCATCACGCGTCTGGCCAACGGCAAGTGGTTCTTTGACACTGAGGCCGGCAAACAGGAAATCCTCGATCGACGCATCGGGGCCAATGAACTCGAGACCATCCGCGTCTGCCACGGCTATGTCGATGCCCAGCGTGAATATGCCAGCGTCGATCGCGACGGCAGCGGTGTGCTCAAGTACGCCCGGCACTTCATGAGCCACAACGGCAAGGATGGGCTTTACTGGGCCGCAGCGTCCGGCGAAGAAGAAAGCCCCTTCGGCGAGGTCATTGCGCAGGCCACCTTGGACGGCTACACCCCCGGCAAGAAGAATGGCTCCGGGCCCCAGCCCTTCCACGGCTACGTCTATCGCATCCTGACTTGCCAGGGCCCCGCCGCACCGGGCGGCAAATACCATTATGTCATCAACGGAAACATGATCGCCGGCTTCGCCCTCGTCGCCAGCCCCATCGAGTACGGCACCTCCGGCGTGATGACTTTCATCATCAGCCACCAGGGCAAGGTCTATCAAAAGGACCTGGGGCCAAAGACCGCCGAGATCGTGCAGACCATGAAGCAATACGACCCCGATAGCACCTGGACTCTCGTCCCCGACACGCTCGTAAGCGACTGAGCAAACTGGTCCGCCAAGACTCCCCTATCGGCGGGCGACCCCGGCACGATCCGATCCACGTGCGAGCGCAACCTCAAAGTCCACCGTCACGGACATGCCTGAGGTAGGCGTTTCTTGCGTGTGGTGTGCGCGTCTATGTTATTGCGGCCGCGTACCCATAGGTACGCGACCTAGAAACGAAAGGAACCGCCCATGAAACCACAACTGACCAAATCCCATCAAAGCACCTACGATGCTATCTTCCGACATCCGATTGCACACAATCTGCAATGGCGGGACGTGCGATCCATGCTCGGAGAACTCGGCGCAGTCGTCGACCAGGAAAACGGCCACTTCAAAACCACCTGCGGCGGAGAAAGCCTAATCCTTCATCCCGCCAGCGACAAGATCCTGCCGGACATCGACGTGGTAATGTCGATCCGCCATTTTCTTAAGCGTGTCGGTATGGACCACCCGGAAGCCCCCCAAACCGGCATCCACCTGTTGGTGGTCATCGACCATCGCGAAGCGCGCATATACAGAACCGAAATGCACGGCGAAGTGCCGCAGAGCATCATGCCCTATGACCCCCACGGCTTCGATCGCGCCCTCCACTACAACCAGGACGATTCGAACGGTCAGCGAAAGCCCGAGCGTAAGAGCTTTTACGAAGCCGTCGCCAAGACTCTGCAGGGCGCCGAGAAGATTCTGATCTTTGGCGCTGGCACCGGCGCCAGCAGCGCCATGGAGCAACTGCTTCTCGATCTCCAGCACCATCACCACGAACTCGCCGAGAGAATTGTCGGCTCGCTCACGGTGGACGAGAACCATCTCACCGAGGACCAGTTGCTGGCCAAGGCGCGAGAGGCTTTTTCTGGGAAACAACAGCAATGAAAGTACAGTGGCAAATGATCGGGAACCAGGCGGGCCTGGCCAGCTCCCCTTGGCTGGGTAGGTGCGCCTTGGAGCAAGTGGGGTTTGAGGCCCCACAGTATGCGCAATATGTGCAATAACTGACTGATTCGAGTGAAGCAACTTGTCACGACCTCTTCTGCAGATGCTGGATTCATGGCCACCAAACGCGATTATTACGAAGTCCTGGATATTCCTCGCACTGCTGCCGCAGAGGACATTAAGAAGGCCTACCGAAAGCTGGCCCGTAAGCATCATCCTGACCTCAATCGAAACGATCCCGGTGCCGAGGGGCGATTCAAGGAAGTGCAGGAAGCCTACGATGTCTTGGCGGACGACAAGAAACGCAAAGTCTACAACGAATTCGGGCATGCCGGCGATGATTCCGCCAACGCCGCCCAAGCCGCGGCGGCAGCGGCTGCCTCAAGTCGTAGGTCAGGCGGATTCCGCTACGTTCCACAGGAGCCAGACGACGCCGGAGCCGATTTTGGCGACGTCGACCTGGGCGATATGTTCGATAATTTCATGGGGCGAGAGCGTGGACGGGCCAGTCGTCGTTCTGGACAGGCGCCCTTCCGGCGGCCCGCCGCAGTTCCTGAACAGATGCGTGGCGCCGATCTTGCCCACAACTTGACGCTGCCGTTTCTCGACGCCGTCCGCGGGACCACCGTCGATCTACGCTTCGCCGGTTCCGGGGGTGCGGAGGATGAAACGATTGCCGTCCATATTCCCCCTGGAGTTGATGACGGCACCAAGATCCGCGTGCGAGGCAAGGGGCATCTGTCGCCCATGGGCGGTTCGCGGGGCGATCTGATCATCACCACGCATGTCACGCCTCATCCCTACTTCCAACGCCAAGGGCGCGATATCCTCCTGGAGCTTCCCATCTCCGTCGCCGAAGCCGCCAATACCGCCACGATCGCTGTCCCCACGATCGATGGTCCGGTCGACCTGCGGGTTCCTTCGGGCATCGGTTCGGGCAAGAAACTCCGCATCAAGGGGCATGGCGTCATGCAACGCGATGGCTCCCGCGGCGATCAGTACTGCCGCATCCTCATCCAACTGCCGCCCGACCTCGCTGTCGACGAGAAAGCCCAACTCACCATGCTGGAAACAAAACATCCATTTAATCCCCGTGCCAATGTCCTTTGGTAAGGCTGATATGCCGACGAATTCTGAAAGCGCAACCCCTATCGCCCATGAGGCCATCGTCGCAACCGGTTTAACCAAATGGTTTGGCGAAGGCGAAAGCAAGACGATCGCCGTGAAGGGCGTTGGGCTGGTCGCGCACTTTGGCGAGATGCTATTCATCGTCGGCCCCTCCGGCAGCGGCAAGACCACGCTCCTGAGCATGATTTCCGGCATCCTGCGCCCGAATTCCGGCACGGTGCTGGTCAAAGGGACCAACATCTGGACGCTGAGCAACGATAAGTTAGCGGACTTTCGTTTGAATACGGTGGGCTTCGTCTTCCAGGACTACCATCTCTTCCCGCGCCTGACCACGGCCGAAAACGTCGCGATCCCGTTGATCCTGAAGCAGCGCGACTGGAAGGAATCCATTGCCGAAGCCCGGAAATACCTGGCGATTGTCGGCCTAAAAGACCGGAGCGAGATTCTGCCCGTGAAGCTCTCGGGCGGCGAGCAGCAGCGCGTGGCCATTGCCCGTGCGATCAGCAGCAGCCCCGAGATTTTGATTCTCGACGAGCCCACCGCCTCTCTGGATGGTGACACTGGCAAGATGATCATTGCCTTCGTAAAAGAGCACATTCTTAACAAAGACCGCTGCATTCTGATCGTCACGCATGATGCGCGCATCAACGAATATGCCGACCGGATCATGCATATGGAAGACGGTCGTCTTACCTCGTGGGAGAAAGGCACCGAATGAGAAACACAACCATCTTTACCCTCCACGGCGAAGGGCTGCGGGATGTCTGCCCTGCAAAGTGCTGCGCCACCAACGGCAGGCAAACAGCGTAAACCACGCAGCCCCAGAGAGGATCTTCACTATGGGAACGACCCCAAGCAAGCCCGAAATCGAGTTGGCGACCGGGACCACGCATCCCGTCGTTGTCGGATCGGGCTTCGTACCCGTGATCGGCCCACCGGCAGGGGTGCCGGCTGTAGCAGCCGTGCCCATCACACCGGCCGTTGTCCCCCCGACACCATTCTCCCCTGACGCAAAGGTCGCCCCAGAGCACATGCCGCCTGCTCCCTCCACGCCAACGGCGGCGGCGCCCACAGCGCGTGCCGCCCCGACGACACAGGCCGCTCCGATCACTCCCGCAGCCGAAACGAAACCTGCCCCCGCCACGAAATCGGATCATCCCTCGTCACACCGCGGAGGCTATCGCAATACCATTATCTTTACCCTCTCGATAATGGGCGTGCTGGCCGCGCTGGTCGCGGCCTACCTATTTGGCCTGGAAAGAAAGGCCCAGTCCCCGGTATTTACGCCGGTCAGCAGCCCTTACGATTCGGCCATCTACGCCAACGGGATTATCGAAAGTGATCAAGCGAGTGGCGCCAACGTCAATATATTCCCCGAAGTATCCGGGACGATCACCCAGGTGCTGGCGCATGAAGGCAAACGGGTATCGGCCGGCACTCTGCTGTTTACCATCGACGATTCGGTGCAGAAGGCCAACACGGAGCAGCTCCGATTGCAGTCCGAAGCATCCCTCGCACTCCTGGAGGAGCTTAAAGCGCAGCCGCGAAAAGAGACCCTGGCGATTGCCAAGGCGCAGGTAGATCTGGCGCAATCCAACCTCAAAGCGGCACAGGACCAGTACGACAAACGCCGCACCTCCTACGACCTCAATCCGAAATCGATCAGCAAGGACGTGCTGGATACCGCGGAAAATGCCGCCAAGCAGGCGGCATCCGCACTGGACGTTGCCCAAACCCAACTTGAACTTACCGCAGCCGGTGCCTGGAGCTATGACATCGCCAACCAGGAGAAGCAGTACGAAGCGCTCAAGCAGACTTACCAGGCAGCGAATGCCCTGCTGCAGAAGTATTCGGTCAAGGCGCCCGGCGACGGAATCGTGCTGACCCTCAACGTAGCAGTCGGCAGTTATGTCTCGTCCCAAGGCGCCTATGACACTTACACGCAGGGGTTCGACCCGTTGGTCGTGATGGGATCCTCCCAGAAATCCCTGGCCGTGCGCTGCTATGTGGACGAGATCCTGGTTTCCAGGCTGCCATCTTCCGGGCATATTCGCGCCCAGATGTCGCTCCGGGGCACCGACGTCAAAATCCCGTTGGAGTTCGTTCGGGTGCAGCCTTATGTCTCCCCCAAAATCGAGTTGTCCAATCAGCGTCAGGAACAAGTGGACCTGCGGGTCCTGCCGGTGATTTTCCGTTTCAAGAAAGACAAAGACGCCGTGGTGTATCCAGGGCAATTGGTGGATGTATTCATAGGGCAGAAGTAGCGCCACGCTCGACCACTCGCAAGTCAGGACGGATGCCCAAGGCAGTTGTCAAACACGGCGACAGGAAGATGTGAGAGCCATGAAATACGGCGGTATCCTGCGGATCGGATTCAAGCTGCTGGTGAACGACAAGCCGAAATTCTCCGCGCTCTTGATTGGGATTACCTTCGCCGTCTTCCTGATGATGCAGATGACCGCGATGTTCGCCGGCATCCTGAACCGCGCCTACTCGACCGTTACCAACATCCCCGCTGCGATGTGGATCATGGACCCGGCGGTCAATACCGCCACCAGTGCCATCCCTCTACCCAATTACCTGCTGGATGCGGCACGCAGCATGGACGGAGTCAGCTACGCGGTGCCTCTCTTTATGGGTGGCGCGCTGGTTAAGCTCAAGAGCGGAACGTTTCAATCCGTCAATGTCGTCGGCCTGGACGACACCAGCCTGTTTGGCCGTCCAGAGATCGAACAGGGCAATATCCAGGACATCTATGCCGACAACTCTTTCCTGGTAGTCGACGACGCCGAATTCTCCAAGCTGGAGAATCCGAAGATCGGCACGTCGTTCGAACTCAATGACCACCGCGGTACAGTTGTGGGTATCGCCCGGGTGGCTTCCAACGGCCTCAATGGCGTACCGACACTCTATACCACCTACAATCGAGCCATCGAATACCTGCCCTCGACGCGTTTCACCATGTCTTACGTCCTGGTGCAGCCCAAGAATGATGCTGCCGTGGCCGGCATCAAGGCGCAGGTCGCCAAACTCGGGTACGTCGCCTTTACCAAGAGTGAATTCAAGACCCGCATCTCCGACTATTACACGTACAAGACCGGCATTGGCACCAATATCCTGTTGATGACCGTGATCAGCTTTATCGTCGGCCTGTCCATCTCGGGCCAGACCTTTTACACGTTCATCCTCGAAAACCTGGAGAAATTCGGCGCCCTCAAGGCCATTGGCGCCAAGAGCCGGGAACTGGTGTACATGATCCTGTTCATGGCGACCTTTACGGCGCTGACCGGCTATGGCCTGGGCGTGGGTCTGGTGACGCTGATGATCGCGATCGCCCGATCCCGTTTGCCCAACTACGCAGCGATCATCACCTTCTGGAACCTGGGCCTGGCCTTCGGCATGGTCCTGCTGATCGCCGCGATCTCCAGTTATGTGGGTGTGCGTAAGGTCCTCAAAGTCGAGCCGTTTGACATCTTCAGGGGGTAGCACTGGCAACACGGCGGCCAATGGCGTTTTACGATCGAAGACGGCAGCGCCACGATGGTCCGGAACCCAAGGAGTTCTTCCATGAAAACGGTACGTTTCCGGCGGACAGCGGAAAGCAGCTTCGCGGGCATTGCCCTTGCGGGCCTCATTGCGCTTTCCGGATGCAACTTCGCGCCGCCCTATGCGAAGCCTACCGCCCAAACGGCCGCGGCCTTCAAAGAAGCCGATGGCTGGAAGATGGCGGAGCCCAAAGACGACGTGATTCGCGGCCAGTGGTGGGAAGCATTTCATGAACCTGAATTAAACACGATCGAGGAGCAAGTGACGCTCTCCAACCAAAGCGTCGCTGTGGCGTTGGCTAATTTCCTGGCCGCGCGCGCCGTCGTCAAGCAGAGCCAGTCGGAGTATTTCCCTACCGTGACCGCCAGTCCTTCGGTCACCCGGTCACGCCAGCCCTCATCGTCCTCAGGTTCGTCGGCAAGATCGGTCACCAGCACCCAATATGCGCTGCCATTTGACGCCTCGTGGGAGTTGGATCTCTGGGGGCGCATTCGCAACTCAGTGGCAGCCAGCTCGCTGGAAGCACAGGCCACGCATGCCGATCTGGGGAACGTGCGGTTGACCATGCAGGCGGAGGCGGCAGCGGATTACTTTCAGCTTCGCGCGCTCGATATGCAGAAAGAACTCTTAGGGGCGGCAGTGCTGGCTTACCAGGACTCCCTTAAGCTGACACAAGCCCAGTTTGATGCGGGCATGGCGTCCGACCAGGACGTCGCCCAAGCCGAAACGCAACTCAACACCACCCGCGCGCAGGCTACCGATCTGGGCATCCAGCGGGCGCAATTGGAACATGCCATCGCGACGCTCCTCGGGAAGCCGGCTTCATCATTTTCCATCGCGGCAAAGCCGCTGAGCGCGAAACCCATCGCCATTCCGTTGGGCGTTCCGTCGCAATTGCTCGAACGCCGTCCCGATGTCGCCGCCACCGAGCGCCGGGTTGCTGAGGCCAATTCCCAGATCGGGGTGGTCCGTGCGGCGTATTTTCCGACAGTGACTTTGAGCGGATCGGTGGGATTTCAGGGATCGTCGCTGGGTTCCCTGGCTTCGGGGCCGGGCCTGGCATGGGCCGTGGGCTCGACGTTGGCCCAAACGCTCTTTGACGGCGGGAAACGCCAGGCCGTCACCGAACAAGCCTGGGCTGGCTATCAGGGCACCGTCGCCAACTACCGCCAGACCGTGCTCACCGCTTTTCAGGAAGTGGAGGACAACCTGTCCACGCTGCGGATCTTGTCGGAGGAACTGCAACAACAGGATGCCGCTGTTGAATCGTCGCAGCGCTACCTGACGCTCGCCAATGATCGCTACACCTCCGGCGTGGACATTTACCTGAATGTGATCATTGCCCAAACCACGCTGTTAAGTAATCAGCGCACGGCGCTGAACCTCCGGATGCAACAGATGACCGCGAGCGTCCAGTTGATCAAAGCATTAGGCGGTGGCTGGGACGTGTCGCAGATAGCGAAAGCGACCACTCCTTGAGGGTCACGCTCGGCCAAACCGTAGCGCAGAAACTTCTTTTTAAGGACCCGAATTAGGAACGCTATGAATCTTTCTGCCCCCAATGGTGGTGTGAACAGAGGGCGCGTGACGTCCTTAGGGCCGTGGCTCAACGTGACCATCGGGGTCGCCGAGTATCCCTGGCGCCGTTTCGTCCTCTGGGACGTGCTTGGCGACGTGCTCTGGGTGGTCTCGTACGTGATGGTGGGCTACATCTTCAGCGACCGCGTTCAAGCCATTTCCCAGATCTTGGGGAATCTCATCTGGGTGATACTCGGTCTCATTGTTGCCGTCATCTTGGGCTGGGAGATTCTGCAGTATTTGCGCCCATCCAACGCCGTTCACGCGGTATTCCCCAAGATCTCGGCGGGGACTAAGGTGGATTTGCTCCCGAAAAAGATGCGAATCAACGATCTAAAGGGGATCTGGTGATGCCCGGTTTGTCTCTTCTTGCTCGAATTGTTCGCCGCTTCGGCCGCCCCGCCGGTCGCATGATGCCGATCTTCATGGCGATCGCATTGCTGATCCTTGGCAGTACTCTTTTGGTCTATTGGATGGACCTGAGGATTGCCACGGCCAACCAGGCGGCCCGGCGAAGCCAAGAGGTGATCACCGGGCTGGAGGATCTGCTCTCCACTCTGAAGGACGGGGAGACTGGCCAGCGGGGTTTCGTGCTGACCGGGGAGGAGATATACCTTCAGCCTTATGATGCTGCCCTTCAGCACGTCGGGGCGCAGTTGGACCAACTGCAGGAATGGGCCAGGACGGGCCAGGTCGCCTCGGGCGAGGCCACGGCCGTTGCCCGCCTGACGCGGGAAAAGCTCGACAAAATGAACCAGACCATTGAAGCCCGCCGCCAGAAGGGTCTGGAGGCGGCTATTGCCTTGGTGCAATCTGATATCGGCAAGCGGATCATGGATGACCTGCGCGGCCAGATCGGGCGGATGGATGACCGGGAGAACGCGGAGTTGACCGCCCTGCGCCAACGGCGTGATGCCTTCACCTGGCAGCGTACGCTCGTCACGGCCGGGGCATCCCTGGTCACGTTGGGGTTTCTCTTCTGGGCCTACCGCCGAATCCGCAAGGGAATCGTCGGTATTGAACGGCAAAAGGAGGAGTTGAAGCGGCTGGCGGACGACCTGCAGGCAGCCCGGGTCAGCGCCGAGCAGGCCATGGCCAAAGCCGAAGACGCCACCCGTGCCAAGAGCGCGTTCCTGGCCACCATGAGCCACGAAATCCGCACGCCGATGAACGCCATCATCAACATGGCCGCTCTGACGCTGGAAACTGAAATCACCCCCAAGCAGCGGCAGTACCTCAGTATCGTGCATGGATCGTCTAAGAGTCTGCTGTCTCTGATCAACGACATCCTGGATTTTTCAAAGATCGAGGCCGAGCGCCTGGAACTGGAGGCCGCGCCTTTCAGTCTGCGCGCCGTGCTGGAAGAGGTGACCGAGACCTTCCGGGCCAAGGTGATGAGCAAGCACGTCGAACTGATCGTGCATGTGCTGCTTGATGTCCCCGACTCGCTGGTGGGCGACGCCCTGCGGCTCCGCCAAGTGCTGACGAACCTCATCGGCAATGCATTTAAGTTCACTGAGAAGGGCGAGATCGCACTGCAAGTCGCGGTGACCGCATCCACGCCAACGCGGAGTGATACTGCCGGCACCGTCCGCCTGCATTTCTCGGTACGGGATACCGGCATCGGTATCTCCCCCGAGCAGCAGGCGAAACTCTTCACACCCTTCACCCAAGCGGACAGTTCGACGTCACGCAAGTACGGTGGCACCGGACTGGGATTGGCTATCAGCCGACGGCTCGTGCGAATGATGGGGGGCGACTTGACCCTTTCGTCCCAGGTTGGGGGCGGGACGACATTCTCGTTCGACGCGACGCTCAA
>Ga0316217_10004810_pt1 | contig 14358 bp, 13 predicted proteins | sample 1anoAmetaG_FD_203633 | JGI IMG/M metagenome (GOLD analysis project Ga0316217, IMG submission 203633) | Freshwater microbial communities from Trout Bog Lake, Wisconsin, USA - 1anoA | ecosystem: Environmental > Aquatic > Freshwater > Lake > Hypolimnion/Profundal zone | place: USA: Wisconsin... | reverse complement strand
TGGGTAGTAGTGCGGATGAGACGGATATGAAAACTCTGAATCCGTGCAATCCGTGGTCAAATTGATTTTGGTTTTATTTTTCCCGCGCAGCCCCTACCTTCCCGCATGGCCTTGCCGCGAAATCCGCTCGTTAACCTGCTGCTCTGGCTGCTTGCCGGGGCGGGGGCGGTCGCCTTGGCGTGGCCGCTGGACAACCGGGTGGACGCCGCGCTCGCCGCTTCCCATAGCCATGCGCTGTATGATTTTGCGTGGTGGTGTTCCAAGCTCGGCGAAGGCTGGGTGCCGGCGGCGGCGGGGATTGTCTGCGCCCTGCTGTTCGTGCTGCTGAACCGGCCCGGCGTGGCGGCGAGGATTTTCTTTGTGGCGCTCACCTGCGAACTCACCGGCCTGACGGGACTCATCTTGCGCATTCTTACCGGCCGCACCCGGCCGCTGGCCGGCGTGCCGCAGGGGTTTTACGGGGTGTGGCACGGCGGCCATTGGATCATCGGCAAATATCAATTCAGCGCATTTCCTTCCGGCCATGCGGCCACGGCGGTGGGGCTGGCGGCGGCGGCCTGGCTGGTGCATCGCGGCTGGGGCGCGCTGGCGGCCATTTATGCGCTGGCGGTGATGTGGTCGCGCGTCGCCCTGCAATGCCATCATCTGTCCGACGTGGTGGCTTCGACGGTGCTGGCGATTCCGCTCGCGATCATCTCGAAGCAGGTCTTGTTCCCCTCCGTGGAGTTTCAATTCGGCAACCTCCACCGCGCCTGGCAAGGCAAATCCGCCCGGAGCGCCGGTCTCCGACCCGGCAAGTCGCAAAACTGAATGCATTCGAGAAAATCCGTTCTCTATTTTCGGAGCGCAGCTCTATGAGCTGCAGTGTCCGCACTTTCCGCAGATTCCGCTTGCGCCAGGCGGGGCGCTTGTTACGATTAAGAAACGATTCACCGCCACGTCCGGCGGGTTTTCTTTTTTTAACCGGTAGCGAACAAATTTGGATTGATTTGATATTGTGAAAGTATTTTCCGGCACCGCCAACGAGCCGCTGGCCCGCGCCATCTGCAAATCCATCGGCATGGAACTGGGCAAATGCACCATCACGCCGTTTCCGGATGGCGAGACCTTCGTGAAGATCGAGGAAAACGTGCGCGGCGAGGACATTTTCGTCATCCAGCCGACCTCGCCGCCGACGAACCACAACCTGATGGAGCTGTTCATCATGATTGACGCGCTGCGTCGCGCCAGCGCCTCGCGCATCACGGCGGTGGTGCCGTTTTACGGCTACGCCCGCCAGGACCGCAAGGACCAGCCGCGCGTGCCGATCACGGCCAAGCTGGTGGCCAATCTGCTGGTGGCTTCGGGCGTGAACCGGATTCTGGCGATGGATTTGCACGCGCAGCAAATTCAAGGTTTTTTCGACATTCCGGTGGACCATCTTTACGCCGCGCCGGTGATGTATGAGTATTTGAAGAAGAAGAACCTGACCAACTTGGTGGTGGTCAGTCCGGACGCGGGCGGCATCAAGATGGCACATGCGTACTCGCAAACGCTGGAGGCGGAATTGGCCATTGTGGCCAAGCGGCGCAAGAGCGCCACGGAAGTGGAAAGTATGGCCGTCATCGGCGAAATTGACGGGAAAAATGTTTTGCTGGTGGATGATTTGACCGAGACGGCGGGCACGCTGACGCAAGCGGCGATGGCGTTGAAGGCCAAAGGCGCGAAGCAAGTCATGGCCTGTGTTTCCCACGCCCTGCTGAACGATGTGGGCATCCAAAGATTGCGCAATTCTGTTATTGACGAATTGATAACAACTGATACAGTCCAACGCCCTGCAATTGACGGCGTGAAGATTACCACCCTGTCGGTCGCGGGGCTTTTGGGCGAAGCCATCAAACGGATTCATAGTAATTCGTCGGTCAACTCGCTGTTTGAGTTTAAAGGCGGACGCACCAGTTGAGCGCGTCCCGGAAAATTTTAATAAAATGAAATCTGTAGCATTGAAAGCATATCCGCGTTCGCAAGTGCAGCGCGCCGAAGTGACGAAACTCCGCCGGGCCGGACGCGTGCCCGCGACGATTTATGGCCGCCAGGCCAAGCCGCAGAATCTGGAGGTGGATTTCGAGGAAATCACCGATCTCCTCCACCATTCGGTCTCGGAAAATGTGCTCGTGGATTTGTCGGTGGAAAACGACGCCCGATCCAAGCGTCTCGCGCTGGTGCAGGAAGTCCAGCATCATCCGCTGAGCGCCAAGGTGCTGCATGTGGATTTGCACGAAGTCGCCGAGGATGAAAAGCTCGTCGTCTCCGTGCCGGTGGAAACCACCGGGGAAGCGGCCGGCGTCAAGACCGGTGGCGGCACGCTGGAACACGTCATGTTCAAGCTCAAGGTGCGCTGTCTCCCGAAAGATTTGCCCGAGCAGATCTTCATTGACGTCACCGCGCTGGAAATCGGCAAATCCATCCACTTGGGCGAAGTGGTGGCGCCGGCGGGCGTGGAAATCATTGGTGAAAAAGGCCGCGCCGTCGTGGCGGTGTCCGCGCCGCGCGCCGAGGAAGAAGTGGCTGCGGTGGCTGCTCCGACCGCCGCCGATGTGGAAATGACCAAGGAAAAGAAAGAAGGCGACGTCGAAGGCGCCGCCCCGGCTGCCAAGGGCGATGCCAAGGCGGCAGCCCCGGCCGGCGATGCCAAGGCCGCGGCCAAGCCCGAAGGCAAGGCTGCCGACAAGGGCAAGCCTGCCGACAAGAAGAAATAGTTTTAACGCGGGTTGCGGTCGGCCTGACCGTGGTTTTGCGGCACTTGGTGCGCGCAATCCGGCAAAGCTCACATGGAAAATGTTTTTCTCATCGTGGGCCTGGGCAATCCGGGGGCGGATTACGCCAAGACGCGCCACAACGCCGGTTTTTTGCTGGTCGAAAAACTGGCCGCGCAGTGGCAGTCGCCTTGGAAGATCGAGCGGAAGTTTCAGGCGCGCGTGGCGCGGGCGGAACGCGGCGGCCAGGTGATCCTGCTGGCCGAGCCGCAGACGTTCATGAATTTGAGCGGCGAGTCGGTGGGCGCGCTGATGCGGTATTACCAGTTGCCGCTGGCGCGGATTTTGGTGGCGGTGGACGACGCGGATTTGCCGCTGGGTGAAATCCGGCTGCGGCCCGGCGGCGGCACCGGCGGCCATCACGGCTTGGAATCGGTGACGCAGCACGTCGGTTCGCGCGAGTACGCGCGGTTGCGCCTCGGGATCGGCCGCCAGGGTGAAGCGCGGCAGATCACCGGCCATGTCTTGGGCAAGTTCAGCGCGGCGGAAAATGCGCTGCTGGAAAAAGTTTTAGCACGGGCGGCCGGCCAGTTGGAATGCTGGCGGGACGCGGGAATACAAAAGGCCATGAGCCAATTTAACGGGGCGGTCAGCCCCACGAACGAAGAAAAATGAAAAAATACGAAGGTTTGTTCATCCTGAATCTTTCAGGCAAAGAAGACGGCGCCAAAGAGGTGCTCGACCGGATTTCCACCGAAATCACCAACTGCGGTGGCAAGGTCGAGACGGTCCAGAAGATGGATCGCAAGGCTTTTGCCCGCATCGCGGACAAGCGCCACAGTTCCGGCTTCTACGCCAACATCATATTCGCAGGCTCGCCCACGATTGTGGCGCAGTTGCAGAAGAAATTCTCGCTGAACGAGGAGATCTTCCGCGTGCTGTTCACCCTGTTGCCCGAACCCCAACCCGCGAAGACGTAACCCGCCAGAATTTTATGGCCAATTACAACAAAGTCCTCTTGATGGGCAATCTGACCCGTGATCCCGAGCTGAAATATACGCCCAAGGGCACGGCCATTGTTGAGATTGGTCTGGCCATTAATCGGAAGTGGAAATCCGAGACCGGCGAAGCCAAGGAAGAGGTGACCTTCGTGGATGTGTCCGCTTTTGGGCGCACGGCGGAAGTCATCGCCCAATACTTGAAAAAGGGCCGGCCGATCATGATTGAAGGCCGTCTCAAATATGACCAATGGGACGACAAGCAAACCGGCCAAAAGCGCAGCAAGCTGCGGGTGGTCTGCGAGAGCTTTGAGTTTCTCGATAGCGGCGCTCGCGGCGCCGATGGCGGCGCTCCTGCCGGGGCTGCCGCTCCGCGGCCGGCTCGTCCCGCCGCCGCTCCCAGCGCGCCCGCTCCCGCGCATGAACCCGTGGACGCCGATGGTCCGCCCGAAAGCGACGACGTCCCATTTTGATCCGATTTTATCACGCATCAAGCATCATTCACGCATCATTCACGCATCACACAATTTATAGTATGGCAAAAACTGAAGTCATCCTCCTGCAAAACATCGTCGGTCTCGGCGGTGAATCTGACAATGTCCGCGTTGCCGCTGGCTACGCGCGGAACTTTCTCTTCCCGCAACGCCTGGCCGTGCCGGTCACCGCGGCCAACAAGCGCCAGATCGAGGCGTTGAAGCAGCGCCGCGCCGAACGCGAAGCGCATGAGTTCAACACCATGACCGAGTTGTCCAAGGCCCTGTCCAAGCTCATTTGCGTCATCAAGGCCAAGACCGGCGAGGAAGGAAAGCTCTTTGGCGCGGTCACCGCCGGCATGATCGCCGACGAATTGAAGCATCAGTTTGAAATCGTGCTCGACAAGAAGAAGATTCATCTCGAACACGCCTTCCGCACCACGGGCGAATTCGAGGTGGAATTGAACCTGCATCAGGAGGTCAAAGGCACCTTGAAAGTGCGCGTCGAAAGCACCACGCCGGCCATTGCGGTGGCGGAACTGCCCGTCGAAGAAAAGCCGCACTCCGAAAAACGCGGCAAGCGCTTCGAAGCCGAAAAAGCCGCACCCGCGGATGCCAAGCAGAAGGCTGCCAAGCCCGAGAAGACTGAGAAACCCGCCAAAGCGGCCAAAGCCGAAAAAGGCGACAAGCCCGAAAAGAAGTAAAAAGCCAAAATCGAATAAGGGCGAAACCTTTCATCCAGCCACGGAGAATTCTCTCCGTGGCTTTTTTCTTTTCATGGGGATTGCATCCTGACGGCTAAATGGGTAAAAAAGCCGGAGACATGTATCTAAAATGAGCACACAAGTCCTGCTGGTAGAGTCCGAGGACCGCCGCGGTCTTGTCCATGCCGTCACCGGAGTGTTGCTCCGCCATGGCGTCAACGTGGTGGGCAACCAGGAATTCGTGGAGCGCGATGCGGCGCGCTTCTTCATGCGCACGGAATTCGACGGGGCGGTGGAGGTCGGCCGGATCGAATCCGAAGTCCGCCAGGTGCTGCCGCCTTCGGCCAAGGTGCGCCTTTCTGACCTAAAGCCCAAGCGCATCGTGGTGCTCGCTTCCAAGGAGCATCATTGCCTGGGCGATATCCTGATCCGCCACGCCTTTGGCGAGCTCAATGCGCAGGTGCTGGGCGTCTTCAGCAATCATCCTGTGCTCGAGAGCCTGGTCGCCCGATTTGATCTGCCTTTTCATTGCCTCGGCCACGAAGCGCTCACGCGCGAAGCGCATGAAGCGCAATTGCTGGAGGCCATTGAGCGGTTGCGGCCGGATTATCTGGTGCTGGCGAAATACATGCGGGTGCTGACGCCGGAGTTCGTGCGCCGCTTTCCCTCCCGGATTCTGAATATCCATCACTCCTTTTTGCCGGCGTTTGTTGGTGCCCGGCCCTATCAGCAGGCGTTTGATCGCGGCGTCAAGGTCATCGGCGCCACGGCGCATTTCGTCACGGAGAAACTGGATGAAGGCCCAATTGTTGTGCAGCAGGTCATTCCGGTGGATCACACGCACACTGCGCACGACCTCTCGCAGGCTGGACGCGACGTGGAGCAAATGGTTCTGGCCCGCGCCTTGCGTCTGGTGTTCGAGGACCGGGTTTTTCTGTGCGGCAACCGAACCGTGATTTTTGACTGAAATGAATACCACCCCACTCCTCAATGAACTTGCCCGGCGGCCGCTTTGCTGCGATGGCGCCATGGGCACGCAACTCCTCGCCCGCGGCCTCAAAAGTGGTGACTGCGGCATGCTGTGGAACTTGGAACGCCCCGGCGACGTGGGCGCGATCCATCAGGCTTACCGCTCGGGCGGCAGCGATTTGATCACCACCAATTCCTTTGGCGGCTCGCGATTTGCGCTGGCGCCCCATGGCCTTGCCCAGCGCGTGGCGGAGTTGAATCGCGCGGCAGCCCAAGTCGCCCGCGCGGCGGCGGGCGACCACGGCTGGGTGCTGGGCGATGTCGGGCCGTTTGGCGATTTCCTGGAGCCGGTCGGGGACACCACGGCGGAGGATTTGGGGGCGGCCTTCCGCGATCAAATCGCTGCGCTGCTGGCTGGCGGCGCCGATGCCATTCTGGTTGAGACCATGAGCGACCCCGCGGAAGCCATGGTGGGCGTGGAGGCGGCCAAGGCCTGTGCCGCCCAGGTGCCGGTGCTGGTCACCTACGCATTTCAGAAGACCGCGCCCGGCCAGTTCCGCACCATGATGGGCACCGGCGTGGCGGAAGCCGTGCGGCGGGCCACCGACGCCGGCGCGGATATTGTCGGCGCTAATTGCGGCACCTCGCTGGGGTTGGATGACTATGTGGAACTCGCCCGCCAAATCGTCCAGGCCGCCGGTTCGGCCCCGGTGATCGTTCAGCCCAATGCCGGTTCGCCGCGGGTGGAAAATGGCGAGACCTTTTACCACGCCACCCCCGAGCAGATGGCTGATACCGCCAGGAAATTACTTGCCGTCGGCGTGCGCATTGTGGGCGGCTGCTGCGGCACCGCGCCCGCGCATCTTGCCGCCATGAGCCGCGCAGTGAAGCAGGGTGTGGTTTAACCCTAATCTCGACCTGAGAGTGACCGCGCCGGTTTGGTCATTCCCGCCCCCAATTGCGGCAGCAGTTCTCGCGCTTCATTCGCGCCGTAGTTGAAGATGACAAAACCGCCGGTTTTATACCGGCGGGCGATGCCGATTTCCTCAATGGCGCGATCCGCGCCGAAGTGCGAGGATGACGCGCTGGCGCCCAAGCCGGGATAGCAGGGCACTTTCCCCGCCCATTGAACTTGCAGGGATACCATGTTTTCAAAACGCAGTTTGCTGGGCGTGTAATCCATGGGGCAAACGAAATCAAGATAGCCCCGGTCGCACCAGAGTTTCCAGTCCTGGCCCACGCTATCGCGATCGGTATTCCAGTAGCGGAACACGGCGGCGGAAATCTTGATTCCCGGCTTGAGCGCGCGGGCCTGTTCGCTAACGGACTTGACCACCGTGGTGATGTTGTCGCGCCGCCAGTCCAGCCAGGGTTGGCGCCAGGGGCCTTCGGCCAAAACATCCGCTGGCCAGGACTGCACCGTGATCCCACGGGCATGTTGAAAACGCTCTTTGCAGCCGTCGCAAAAACAATACTCCGCCCCGGGATAGCGGATGTAATCCAGATGAATGCCATCCACGCCGTAATTGCGCGCCACTTCAAGCAGCGCGTTAATTTCTAGTTCTTGATTTTCGGGCTGGGACGGGCATAGCCACAGTTCCTCCTTGCCCTGATTGCTGATTTGCAGCCGGTGTTGCGTCCGCATCTGCTCCACAAACTCTTGGGGCGCTCCGTTTAGATTCCAGTCGAGCTTCCAGACGTGCATCTGGAGCCCGTATTTTCGGCAGGCCGCGAGGCACTGGCTGATTTGATCCCCGCGTGCCGTTACCTCTTTCGCCACCGGCAGCACCTTGCTTGGATAATACGCGACGCCCGCGGATAGCATGTTGGGAATGATGGCCGTGAAACCGTTGTCTGCCAGCCGATGAATCGCCTCGTCCCAATTCAGGCCCGGCACGCCCCACGCGCTGTGACACCAAAACGCCCGGAATTCGCCGGGCAAAGGCTTTTGCGCCAGATAATATGCCGTCTTCAATTCCTGTCCGGCGGCAGACGCGTTTTCAGTGGCTTCGGCATATTTTTTATCGGCGGCTAATTGGCGCGCGGAGTTGCGCAAGGCGGTGACGGTGGCGAGACTTCTGGTCACCGCCTCGTTGCCGGCGCCTTGCTGTCTGATCTGCGCAACCGCTTCGTCAAAATTAGTGAAGCTGGCAAATTGGCCATTCCGCGCCAGGCTGGCTTCAACGGCTTGCTCTGGCGTTGCATCGGTTTCTGCCCTGCGAGTTTGCTTGAGGCCGGCCAAAAAAAACTCGGTGTCGGTCTTCTGGCCGCGCCAGGCGGAGACGCGGATGGTCTTGATCTGTTCCCAGCCGCCGGGTTTGCCCTCGGTTTTCAGGTCGGATTTGCTGATGGCAATCGTATTCCATTCGCCGGCCGACTCCGGGAAGAAATCCGCGTGGTACCAGCCGTTGCCGCTTTGAAGATAAATGCCGAAATACGTCACCGGCAAAGTGTCGCGGCAAAAAATCCTGAACTGGATGCCCTGCGCGTCCGTGAGGTTCAATTTTACCGTTTGATCCCAGGAGGCGCGTTCCGCCGGACTGGTGGCAAAACTACAGCGAAGCCGCAATGCCTTGACGCCTTCGAGCACCGCTGTCAAAACCGGCGGCGAGCCAGTCATTGGTTTCCAAGCCGCCTGCGCCGCCGCGTCGCTGGGATACGAACCGTCATCAATGGCCGTCGGCGATGGCGTGCCTGCGGCGATGAAAGTGGCCAGGGTGAATGACAATGTAGCCGCCAACGTGAGCAGGTGGACCAGAGCCCGCGATTTCTTTGGAAACTTCCGCCTCCTGACCTCGGCGGCGACGAGTCCTGCCGACGTTGTCACTTCCCGTAAAAAGTCAGCCACACCGCAGAAAAGAAACATGACCCGGGTGGTCAACTTGTGGAGGATCTTGGTTTTATGCATGGCGAACGTCTTAATCCGGCACCACCCGCACCTGGCCGAGTTGTTTGATTAACCAGCAGACCAAAACAAACGCCGTCATGGGCAGGGCCGAGTAAATGATGAACACGGGCGTGAACGAGGAGACGGTGACGGTTTGCCCGATGGCCAGCATGGTGATGGCACCGACCAGGGAGCCAAGCGCGCCGCCAAAACCCGAGACCGAACCGACGATGTGCTTTTCAAACACCTCCGCCGGCAGCGTCATGTTGGCCCAGGCCGCGTGAAAAAACATCGCCACGGTGGCGCAGGCAATCGCCGCCGCCGGAGTGGGCACGCGCGTGATCGTCACAAAACAGGTGGGGATCATCAGCGACGAGATGAACATCATGGTTTTGCGGGCGCGGTTGAGCGGCCAGCCGCGCCGGGTCAAATAGGCGGGCACCGCCCCGCCCGTCAGATTGCCGAGCGCCAGGCCCACATACGGTATCCAGTAGTACTTTCCAATGGCCGCGAGATCAAAGCCGCGTTCCTGCTGCAAAAATTTCGGCATCCAAAACGCGAAAAAATAAGAGATGGGGTCCGTTAGCACGCGCGCCAGAATGCAGCCCCACGCCTCGCGCGTCTGGAGGATCGCCAGCGTGCGAACGGTTTTGGGGCGGCTGGGCGGCGGTTGATTTTCCTCGATGAGCCGCAGTTCCCCGGCGGTGACCCAGGGATGTTCTTGCGGCACGCGATAAAACAGCCACCACACCATCACCCAGATAATGCTCAGCACCGCACCGACGACGAAGGTGTAACGCCAGCCAAAATGCAAGGTCACCCACGCGACCATGGGGGCGGCGAAAGCCGCGCCAATCGCCGTGCCGGAATTGAAGATGCCCATCGCCATCGCGCGCTCCCGCATGGGAAACCATTCCGAAACCGCCTTGACCCCCGCCGGAAAGTTGGCCGGTTCGGTCGCACCCAGAAAGAAGCGACAGACAGCGAATTGCCCGACGCTGCGCGCGAACATGTGCGTGAAATCCACGACCGACCAGCCGGCGACAAAAATCGCGAAGCCCCGGCGCGTGCCGAGATAATCCATCAGCCGTCCGCTCACGGCATACATGATCGTGTAGCTCGTCAGAAAGGCGGCGGTCACGTAGGAATACTGGATGGTCGTGATGCCCAGTTCCTTTTCCAGCGTATGCGCCAGCAGGGCCAGCGTCTGCCGGTCCATGTAATTCAGCGCCGTGGTCAGGCAAATCAGCCCGGCCACGTACCATCTTAAGCCGCGTATTTTCATGCCATCTGGGTCATGCGCTTGATGGCCTTTATGTTCCCGCAATTCATCGTCCCAAGCGATACTTTTTCTGAATCAATACGAAGGCTATAAATCATCCTCATCCTCGTGCTCATGCTCATCCTTGCAATGTGCCCAATCCCAAAGAGATTGGGGCACAAAGCCCATGAACCGGCGCGCCGGCCTCCCGGCCCGGCTTGTTGGAATTGGCCGCCGTCGTGCCGTACCGGAGGCCGGCGCCCAGCGGCTGCAAATCCGCGCTCGCGTTTGCGACCGGCTTTGACTATGCTCTATTCACGCATCACGCACTTGCCGCGCCGCAGAGCAGCGCAGGCGGGTCACCTGTAATATGAGATTCTTTTGCGCCCTTGGCTTGTTTTGCCTGTTGACCACGACCGGCATGGCGCTCAGCCCCGACGCGCTCGGACTCATTCCCTGGCCCCAAACGGTGCAACCCGGCCGTGGAGTGTTTCAGCTGCAACCCCAACTCCGGATTTTTTCCGACCCGTCGGCGCGTGAGAGCGCCGAATATCTGGCTGCCCGTCTGCGCAATGTAACGGGTTACCCGGTTCCAGTTGAGGTGTCCACGCCTGCGAACACCAACCAAGGAAACATTTCTTTATCCGCCAGCGGTTCCCAACCGGGCTTGGGCGGGGAGGGCTACGAACTTGCTGTGCACCCCGGAGAAATCAGGATTCAAGCCGCCGCTCCGGCGGGCGTTTTTTATGGCGTGCAAACGCTGCTCCAACTCTTGCCGCCGGAAATCTTCGCCGCCGGGCGGGTGGCCGGCGTCGCGTGGCGGATTCCCGCCGTGCGGATTGCGGACCAGCCGCGCTTCCCATGGCGCGGGTACATGCTGGATGTGAGCCGCCATTTTTATGACAAGCAGCAGATCAAACAGACGCTCGACTTCATGGCCTGGCATAAACTGAACGTCTTTCACTGGCATTTGGTGGATGATCATGGCTGGCGCATTGAGATAAAAAAATATCCCAAACTCACCCAAATTGGAGCGTGGCGCAAAGAGATCGGCTTTGATTTGGCGGCCAATGAAAGCACGGCTTATGCGCCGGATGGCCGCTATGGCGGATTTTACACCCAGGACGACATCCGGGAAGTCGTGGCTTATGCCCAGGCCCGGCATATTACCATCGTGCCGGAAATCGAAATGCCGGGGCATTCCACGGCGGCGCTGGCGGCCTATCCCGAATTGAGCTGCTCCGGCGGGCCGTTCAGCATGGACCTCGACGCAGGGATTTTCAAAGGCATCTATTGTCCCGGCAACGCCCAGACCTTCAAATTTCTGGAGGATGTGCTCACGGAAGTTTTTCAGCTTTTTCCCGGGGAATACATCCATGTCGGCGGCGACGAAGTGCCCAAGGACAATTGGAAGCACTGTGAGAAGTGCCAGGCGCTCATGCGGGCCGAAGGGCTGAAGAACGAGGAGGAATTGCAAAGCTATTTCATCCGGCGCATCGGGAAATTCGTCCAGGCGCATGGCCGCAAACTCATCGGCTGGAGCGAGATTCTTCAGGGCGGGCTCGCCCAAAATGCGACCGTGATGGATTGGAACGGCGGCGGCGCCGAGGCGGCCAACAGCGGACACGACGTCGTCATGGCCTCGCAGGAATTCACCTACCTATGCTATTACCAATCGCTCGACCGGCCGCCCCAGCTCAAGGCTGCCCGCCGTTACCTGCCCTTGGACAAGGCCTATGCATTCGATCCCATTCCCGCCGGCCTGAAACCGGGGGCGGAGACGCACATTCTGGGGGTGGAGGCTTGTCTCTGGACCGTCTTTTTTGCCTCGCTGCACGAGGAAGAAACGATGACTTTTCCGCGCTTGTGCGCGTTGGCCGAGGTGGCTTGGTCTCTCCCCGGACCGCAGAACGTTTTTTTCTCGCGGCGGCTCGAGTCGCAGCTTTCCCGCTTGGATCAGGCCGGGATTGCTTACTGGCAGGATCACGCGGTAAAGATCGGCGACTGGAAACCGGCGCAACTTGGCTCGGCGACCAATGTGCTGGAATGGGAGGTGCCGCCGCAAATCGTAACGCCCGGAAAATACCGTTTGAGCTTGAATTACAGCCAAGGCAAGCAGGAGTTGGTCATCCATTATGCGGTGCTGCTCGAGAACGGACAGGAATTGGCGCGGGACACGCATGAAGGCCTGGCCGGGGCCGGTTACAACCGCGTGCCCAAAGCGCGCGATTGGAATTATTTTCTCGAACTGCCTGCGGTTAAACCGGACGCGAAATATGCAGTGCGAGTTTCCGCATCCGGCAACGGGGGCACGAATTCCAGCGGCGTGGTTTTTCTTGAGCCGCCACCGGCGCAGGCAAAAAAATGAACGCCACGGTTTCTCAAGCCTCCTCCAGCCAGCGCCTGATGTCCCTGGACGCGTTGCGCGGCTTCGACATGTTTTGGATCATTGGCGGCGATTCGCTCGTCTATGCCCTCGACCGCATGAGTCAGACACGGCCGGTTTCCTTTTTGGCGGGACAGTTGGAACATGCCGAGTGGGAAGGTTTTCACGCTTATGACCTGATTTTTCCGCTGTTCGTCTTCATCATGGGCTGCTCGCTGGTTTTTTCGTTGAGCCGCACGCTGGCGCGCGCGGGCCGGGCCGAGGCCCTGAAACGAATTTGCTTTCGCGGCCTGGCGCTATATCTGGCCGGACTTTTTTACAACGGTGGCTTGACGAATGAATGGCCCGACGTGCGATTGAGCGGCGTGCTCAGCCGGATTGCGCTGGTTTACTTATTTGGCGGGCTGCTCTTCTGCTTTTTCAAGCCGCGTGCGCTGGCGGCGATTTGCATTGGCCTGCTGGCCGGCTACTGGGCGCTGATGACGTTTGTGCCAATTCGGGACATCCAGTTGGGACGGACCAATCTCGCCCGGTTGGCGGAACAATCCGGGAACCCGGCGGCTGCCGCCTTGTTTAACGACCCGAAGTTCGGCAATCCCTCCCGCGTGAAGCACAGTCCGGCCATGGCGGCCGCACAGGCGATGTTTTACGCCACGACGAACTGGACTACTGGCAAATTTGAGCCGGGCCGCAATTTGTCCGACCACCTTGATTTTCAATACCTCCCGGGCCTCAAATACGAGGTTTTTGCCGACGCCGAGGGCTGCTTGAGCACGCTGCCGGCCGTGGCCACCTGTCTCCTCGGAATTTTTGCCGGCCTGCTGCTGCAAAACCAGACCGTGCCGGATCGGCGCAAAGTGCTCTATCTGCTTGCGGCGGGCGTGCTCTGCGCAACGATGGGCTGGCTGTGGAGTCTGCAATTTCCCATCATCAAGAAGCTCTGGACTTCCTCCTTCGTGCTGGTCGCGGGCGGTTACAGCGCGATGCTGCTGGGAATTTTCTATTGGCTCGTCGAGGTCATGCAGGCCCGGCGATGGTGCCAGCCGTTTGTTTGGATGGGCATGAATTCCATCACCATTTACCTGGTCGGCGCGCTGCTCGGCGGCTTCCGAAAACCCGCGCTGCGGCTGGTGGGAGGCGATGTGAAATCCTTCTTTGACACGCATCTGGCCCAGGGCGCGGGCGACTTGCTCGTGTCTTTGACCGGATTGTTTCTGGCCTTTTGGCTGATGCGCTTCATGTATCAGCGGAAAATTTTTCTGAAACTCTAGTATGATGAATACCAGCCTCTTCGACATTCAAATCAACGGTTTCGCGGGCGTGGATTTCCAGCAGCTCGGCCTGACCGCCGCGCAATTGCGCCGCGCGGTGGATGCCCTGGCGGCGCATCAAACCCTGCGCTTCTTCGCCACCCTGATCACGGATGCCCCCGACGCGCTCTGCGAAAAATTCCAGCATCTGGAGCGCCTTCGCGCGTCCGACCCGGTGGTGGCGTCGGCCATCGCGGGCTATCATTTGGAGGGGCCCTGGCTTTCGCCGGAGCCGGGTTATCGCGGCGCGCATGATCCGAAGCACATGAGCGCGCCGAACCTTCGGACCTTCGAACGGTTGCAAGCGGCCGCCGGTGGTAACATCCGTCTGGTCACGCTGGCGCCGGAATTGCCGGGTGCCATTGAGTTCATCCGCGCGATAACGGGGCAGGGGGTGCATGTTTCCCTGGGGCACACGAAGGCCTCGGATGCGGAAATTGACGCGGCCATCGAGGCGGGGGCGCGGTTTTGCACCCATCTGGGCAACGGCGTGCCGATCGAGCTATCCCGGCATGATAACGTCATCCAGCGACTCCTGACCCGCGACGAACTGATCGCCTTCTTCATTCCCGATGGCATTCATCTGCCGCCGGGTATCCTGAAGAATTTCTTCCGGGCCAAGCCCGCGGGCAAGG
>Ga0316217_10004809_pt1 | contig 14359 bp, 3 predicted proteins | sample 1anoAmetaG_FD_203633 | JGI IMG/M metagenome (GOLD analysis project Ga0316217, IMG submission 203633) | Freshwater microbial communities from Trout Bog Lake, Wisconsin, USA - 1anoA | ecosystem: Environmental > Aquatic > Freshwater > Lake > Hypolimnion/Profundal zone | place: USA: Wisconsin... | reverse complement strand
GTGCTGTACCGCTACCACCGTTTACACTATAAGTAACATTGCCTGTCCACTTAGCATATAAGGTAATAGCACCCGAGAAACTAAATGCTGCACTTGTACTGGCTGCATAAGTTGTACCACTACCATTGGCAGCAGTATTCCAGCCAGCAAATGTATAACCGCTCTTTGTTAAACCAGAACCTGAAACAGTAGTTACCGAAGCACCTGGTAAATAGTTGGTAGCATCTGTAGGTGCTGTACCACTACCACCATTTACACTATAGGTAACATTGCCTGTCCATTGTGCATATAAGGTTGTACTTGATGTTATTGTAAAGGTTACACTACCCGTAGCAGCATAAGCTGTTCCACTACCATTAGCAGCAGTATTCCAGCCGGAGAATGTATAGCCTGTTTTAACCAGCGTACCACTATTTGTTGCTGCTGTGGCAGTCGTATTGTATCCATAGTTAGTAGAACCTGGTACTGCACCTCCTGTATTAGTATTGCCATTATAAGAAACTGTTACCAGTTGCTGACAGATAGCCAGATAAAAAATACTTGCTCCGCTTAAACCAGATGAACTGGTATTCACTGAAGGCTGACTACTTAAAGTTCCTACTGATCCTCCAATAGATGCATAAGAGGAATTTGCTGTATTTTTTCCGATGATGGTCAGATTACCCAATGCAGGTGTAGATCTTCCCAGGGAGAAATTAGTTGCAGCAAATGTAGTACCGGTAGTAACTACTTTCCAGTATTCATTTCCACTGGTAGCGTATACAGTAGTAGCATCTGCAGAACCTACGCCTGAAGCATTTGGTGTTACATTGATAGTTGGACTACCACTTGCAATAGTGCCTGCTGTAAATGCTAACGGATAATATGCTGTTCCTACACCCACCGGTACAATATAACTTCCTGTAGAAGCCGTACCTAATGTCCAGGTTAGAGGACCATTAATGAATGAAGTAGAACTTGCTCCACTGATAGCCGTGTTGGCAACATTGGTTAATGTTAACAAATTAGCTGCAGTAGTAGTTAAAATACCGCTGGTAAATGTTAATGTACCTGCCACTGTTTGCGCCTTTCCTAATGAAACATTTGCATTTAAGGTAAGGTTATTCATTGTTGTAATGGTTGAAGGGAATGGCGATGTTGTTGTTGCATTAAATACATAGTTAGCTGCTGCATTATAATTGGTAACAACATCAGTAATTGACCCACCAACACCACTGCCGTTTGAAGTAATTAAAGTTGCTCCCGATGCCAATGTGAATCCAGTATTGGAAGTTGCCGAACCAGTTACACCACCACTGATTACATAATTTTGCACATCCAATTTACCTCCTGTATTTACAGTAAAACTGCAATAAGGATCTGTATTCGCACCTATTGCAATCCCTGTTAGTAACTGAACAGTTGTACCATTATTTACCTGATAGATTTGACCATAAGATGAAGCAGCTCCTGAATAAGTTAAAGTTTGTGGTGATGATGGAGTACCAGCTCCATTAAATACAAATCCTTTAGCAGTTCCGCTTCCACTGGTATATGGATCACCTGCTCCAGACCAGGTTAAATTACCTGTAATACCAAAAGTTATAGGATAAACTGTTCCACTGGTACCTCCTTGCATCCAATCTAAAGAATAAGGTGATGTTTCTGTGGCACCTGTAAATGTTACATTATTATTTACCTGAAATAATATAGTAGATGCTGTATTACTAGAATTTGCCTCCATTTCAATGGAGAATATAGATGTTGCTCCAGTTACTGTTACAGTTGCACCAGCAGTAGCCGATGGGCCAGTAACATCAATAGTTCCAGCAGATTCTGTAAATGTACCTCCTACGGTAAATGTAAAAGCAGAACTACCAGGCGTTATAATTAAAGTCCCAGCAGTCTGAGTATAATTACCTAATAATGTAGTATTTCCTCCCAGTGTTGCAGTTCCTGAGCCACTTAAAGTAAGATTACCATAACTAAGCCCATTGGTAATAGTTTGAGTAGATGTTCCATAATATTCCACCGTAGAAGCTGCATTTAATGTAATAGTTGGTGTATTCGTACTTACAATTGTTGTAGAAATAGAACCAGAGAACCCTGCTGTATTGCTGGTTCTTATTTTACCAGTAGATGTTATACCAATTGTTACACCTGTTCCTGAAGATATTAACCCAGTACCTGCATCTAAAATTCCTGCCACCGAAACAGCAGCACTATTTGCTAAGGTAAGTGTATAGGTAGCTAAAGAAAGATTACCACCATTGACTACAGTAAGATTTCCTGCGGAAGCTGCTGCACTCAAGGTTATAGTATGTGTGTTTTGTATTGTCACTAATGCAGCTGAAGAAGTTGGTGCACTTGTAGCTGTAATCCAGCTACTATTATCATGTGAAGACTGCCAGTTACCCGCTGTTGCCCAAGCCCCGGTTCCTAAAGAACGGAAATAATCGCTTGATGCTGTCACATCATTCACTGTTACATTAGCACTGGTGTTTGCTGTTTTAGTGCCATCAGTAGCATCTGTTGCAGTTACTGTAGCAGTACCAGCTGTATTTAATGTAACACTAAAGGTTCTTACTCCACTCGACAATGTATTGTTCGATGGCAAACCTGCAGCTACATCCGAAGATGTAATAGCTATATTATCTGCTGCTGCGCCTGTTACAATATTCCAGTTGGCATCTACAGCATTTACCGTTACGGTAAAGGCTGTACCTTTTGATTGTGCTGTTGGTGTTGCTCCGGTTTTACCGGTAGCAGAACCTGCTGAAGCAACTTCACCCGGTAATAATATCTGCAGTTTAGCAAATGCGCCTGCATTTATGGTTACTGAAGGACTTGTATTGGAATTAGTGGTTAAACCAGTAGTTGTAGCCGTAACTGTTTTAGTACCTGCAGTAACCAAGGTAACACTAAAAGTACCTGTACCTGCAGATACTGCAGCGGCAGATGGCATTGTTGCATTAACATCTGTTGAAGTAATTGTCACCGTATTAGTAGCACTGCTTACCAGATTCCAGTTGGCATCTACTACATTTACCGTAACATTAAATGGCGTTCCTGCAGTTTCAACAGTTGGAGTGCCGGTTTTACCGGTTGTAGTTCCTGGTGCTGCTGTTTCGCCTGGTAATAATAGTTGTATTTTGTAAGCGGCACCTGATGAGAAACTAATGCTTCCACTGGTAACTGCTGTAAGACTTACTCCTCCTGATGCAGTTGCTGTTAAAGTCATTACATCTGCTTTGGAATATATAGGGGTAGCTATAGTTACACTGTTTGTTCCACTAACGATACTTCCGGTTAAAGTTCCACTCAAGGTTCCTCCTCCTGTAGCTATGCTCAAGGTGATAGTAGTAGTGCTTGACACATTTGCAACATTACCATACGCATCCTGCGATTGTACAGTTACACTAAATGCTGTGCCTGCTGTACCGGTAGAAGGAACTGCGCTATATACCAACTGTGTTGCCGTACCCGCTGTATAAGTAATAGTTGAAGTAGTCTGACTTCCTCCACCACTTTTTACATTGCTGCCGTTTAAAGTAGCTACAAAACCACCAGAACCTACCAGATTAGCAGCAGTTACAGTAGCAGTGTATGTACCGTTAGTATTATCGGTAGTAGAACCTACAGTACCTGTACCCGTTGAATTGGAGAATACTACTGTTGACCCACCTGCACCCACATTATTACTATACTGATCTTTTGCAGTTACTGTTAATGTTTGAGTACCTGCTACCGTTATACTGGCAGAAGTTGGTGTTAATACTGATTGTGCAGCTACTGCTATACCAGCATTGATGGATTGGGTAACCGCTGTATTGCCATAGCCACTGGCCACTGCAGTTATAGTATGACTACCCACTGTATGTAACTGGGTAATATTAGCAGTTGTTAATGTGATTGTTCCGGTAGTTATTGTATAATAAGTAGTACCACCATTTGTATAAGTAATTCCATCAACAATAATGTTAGTTACTGCAGCATCCCATATAGGATCGTCTGTATAAGTTATTACAAAATTATTATCCACAGTCTGTCCTGAACTGGCAGACAAAGTAGGGGATGTAACAGAAAACGTTTGATCGCCTGTAAGAGAAATAGTATTTCCAGAAACAGTACCACCATAGGAAAAGGTTACTGATGGTGTTGCAGCAATATTAATGGTGTTGCCAACAGTAGCAGAACCTGCTATATCGGCAATCAGCCAGAAATATCCTGTGCTGCCATTAACTATAGTAGTACTGGTAAGACCGGTAAAGCTAACCGTACTACCAGATGTTACTCCGGTACTTACGGTGCTACCTATTTGTGATGCACCACCCAGAGAATTAGAAGAATTATAGTATAATTTATAGTTTACTACATCGGTATTAGCCGTATAGGTACCTCCTGTAGTAAAAGTGACTGAATTTAATATTGCTGTTGCACCCGTAACTGCCGCCTGGAAATTGTTGAGTACGTTGGTTGCAGTAATATTGCTACCGGTACTTCCTATCTGTACATTAGCTGATCCTATCTGCGAAGGGGAAGATAGCGCAATGCTGGAAGGAGTCCATTGAGCATACAATGGTGTACTTACCGTTATGGTAAAGGTTACACTACCTGTAGCTGCATAAGCTGTTCCACTGCCATCTGCTGCTGTATTCCAGCCAGTAAATGTATAGCCTGTTTTAACCAGGGTTCCGGTATTAGCCGCTACTGTAGCGGTAGTATTGTAACCATAGTTTGAAACACCTGGTGCTGAACCTCCGGTATTGGTATTACCATTATACGTTACCGAAACCTGTTGCTGACATATAGCAAGATAAACAGATGCATTTGCTCCGCTCAAACTTATTGTACCTGTATTTACAGAAGGCACCCCACTTAAAGTACTTACCGAACTGCCACTAAGTCCATAAGCTGCATAAGTAGCATTAGAAGTATTTTCTCCGATAATGGTCAGATTACCCAATGCTGGTGTTGATCTTCCCAGAGAAAAATTAGTAGCAGCAAATGTTGAACCGGTAGTAACTACTTTCCAGTATTCATTGCCACTGGTAGCAAATACAGTAGATGCATCTGCTGAACCTACCCCTGTTGCATTTGGTGTTACATTGATAGTTGGACTACCACTTGCAATAGTGCCTGCTGTAAATGCTAATGGATAATATGCTGTTCCTACACCCACTGGTACAATATAAGATCCTGAAGACGCCGTACCCAATGTCCAGGTTAAAGGACCATTGATAAACTGGGTAGAACTTGCTCCACTGATGGCAGTATTTGCAACGTTCGTTAATGTTAACAGATTTGTTGTTGTAGTTAATTTAGCCCCTAAAGTTAAAGTGCCAGACATGGTTACCGGATAATTCAACGTAACTGCTGCATTTACCGTAACATTTGCAGGATTACCAAAAGTAGCAGGGAATGGTGTTGTTGTAGCACCATTAAATATATAATTAGCCCCGGCAGTATAGGTAGCTGTTATATTGGTACTGGTAGAAACTGTACCATTAGAGCTACTGGTACCAGTACCGGAAATACCTCCTGTATTTGTAGTTGCCAATGTTCCACCATTATTTACTGTAAAATTTACATAAGGATAAGATGATGAACGATAAGCAATATTGTAAATGCCGGCATCAAGTTTTGAATTATTAGTTACTGTAACATTTGCATAGTAAGTAGCACTTTGAGAATTCAACAGCATACTACTCAATAAAGTTAACGTTGTTGGATTCGTAGCGTCTCCTATGGTAAAGTTGGTCCAAAGGCCATAGTTACTTGAATAAGTAGCTGTGTTATTAAATGTCTGGGATGTACCATTAAATACAATATATCCTGTTGGATTATATGTTGTTAAAACACCTGTATTTGTACCCGAAATAGCTAAATTTCCTTTTAAGTAAATATAATTAGCTACTGTACCACCGTAAGAAGCAGCATTATTTAAAGTATTGGCATTTAAATTGATAAAACTACCATTAGACATAGTAATATTCCCCAGTACCGTTAAAGAATAGCTACCGTTAGTAGAAGTATTATTCCAGGTTAGAGTACCTGCAGCACCAGAAAGAATTAAATTTCCATTTATAGTTGTATTGCCCGAGATGGTTGCAGTAGATGTACCACTAAAAGTCAGATTTCCATAAGTAGTACCATTAGTAACTGTCATAGCAGCCGAACCATAATATTCTACTGTAGAAGCACTGTTTAAGGTAATGGTTGGACTGTTTGTACTACTGATAGTAGTAGAAGTACTGCCCGAGAAACCGGCTGTATTGCTGGTTCTGATTGTTCCTGCAGAAGTTGCATTGATAGTAGCACTTGCCCCTGCTGTAATCTGATTAGTCAACATATCCAGTGTACCCGCTACATTAAATGTAGTGGAAGCATCTACTACTACTGCAGCTCCAGAACCTAATGTCCATGTACTACCCCAGGTTGTAGTAGGGGTATTACTATTGTGGGTTACATTCCAGGTTGCCAGAATATTCATAGCACTTGGATGACCGCTACCAGTTGTACCATCAGTATTGGTACCCCAGTTTGATGTAACAGTAGGGTCTGTATTAGCTAACAAATAATAACTTGGTGGAGCCAATACTGTTAAAGTATAATCTTCTACTTCACCAGATGTAGGTGCTGTACAAGCATTTGGAGTAGTTTGTGAATAATCATTCCAAACTCTGATTCTTGTATTTCCTAAACTTGCAGTTACCGGAATATTAATTACTGTTGTAGGATTAGTAGAAATAGATGTACTTGTATATATGGTTGTCCAACTTCCTGTCTGATTCCAATCAACAAATACAGCATAACTCTCAGAACCACCCACACCAGGCAAAGTTGCAGTCAAACTTATACTTCCACCTCTATATTGACTAATAACTTTTGAAGTAAAGTCTGTATAATCACCTGTCGCTGCATATGATGATGAATTATTAACATTAGCAACACCTCCAGTAGTTGTTACGTTTGATATATAATAGGAAGTATTTTGTGTACCCGATATTGCACAATAGCTAATCGCCGGTGTTGCACTGTTTTCAACACCACTCGTCCAAAGCGTTCCATTGCGGGTAAATACTTTAAAGTAATAAGTAGTACCATTGGTTAACCCTGTTACTACGGCAGGAGAGGTACTACCCTCATATACTATAAATCCATTTCCAAATGCAGTTCCTGAACCATACGTTAAGCTTGCTCCGGAATATGCTCCCCCGCTTGGTGTACCACCTGTATTGGTTGCAGGTGATGCTACTACCAGTACATCGGAATAACAACCGGCAGGGGTAGCCCAGGCTACCGATACCGAACCAGCTCCGGCAGTTGGTGTTACTGAACCTACATTGCTTGGTGTGGCACTGGTAAATCCTTGTGCACCACCATCACCAGGTGTTGTAGTACCACTTAATGTACTGGAAGCAAAAGTTAAATTAGATGTGGTAAGATCACTGATGGATATATTGTTGGCAGTGTTTGCCGCACAAGCTATGTCTGCAGTAATATAAATATAACCTGTTCCTACTGGAATAGATTGAGATACAAATGTTGGGAATGTTTTACTACCTGCAGTACCAATACTGGTATAAGTTGACAATAAAGTACTGGAACCTGCTACAAATGGAGTAGCAGCTGAATACCAAACTTTCAGATTGGTAATGTCCGTATTGGCATACGTTCCTGCTGTTGTAGCCGTCATACCCGTTAAAGTAGCAGTTGCATTTGAAACGGCTAAATTTAATTGATACAACACATTATTGGTAGTATTCTGTGTAAAATTACCAGCCGAAGTGGTGGTAGAAGAAATTGCCACGTTGGATGGAGGTGAATAGGTTAGTGTTATATTACCTCCTGAGAATCCTAAAGAGAATCCACCTGTATAAGTAAGTCCTGTTACTGAGGTAATTATATATGTATTAGCTGGTGTACCACCTGTATACGTACCAATTGTCCAGCTATAACCTGTTGTATTCGAAAAACTTCCACTGATAGCACTGGCATTTACGTTAATGGTAAATGTACCAGAAGCCGGGGTAGTTAAGGTAGTAATAGCAATTTTATCGCAATTTGTTATAGTTAAACCAGTAAGATCACAGGTGTATGAACCTCCATTATTCCATGTTTCAGCACCAGTTGTTAATGTTCCACCAGTACCTGATCCAGCAGGGCTGATAGCACCATTTACTGCTACAGTTCCACTAACGGTTCCTGTTCCAGCCAAAGTGCCACTTCCCCCTACTGTTACTGCAGAACCAGCAGCCAATGAACCAGTTACATTCAATGTACCACCAGTAATAGTAGTAGCACCTGTATATGTATTTGCACCACTCAGGGTCAATGTACCTGTACTGGTTTTGCTTATACCAAAAGTAGATCCGGTAATTACTCCACCATACAATAATGTTTGTCCAGATGCAACATCAATTGTACTGCTTGCTGTTAAAGTTATACCCCTGTTGGTATTTAAAGTAAATCCTGTAGAAGCAGACAATATGCCACCACCCAAAGTAATGCTGGCTGCTGTTAAAGCTGGAACCGTGCCAAGATTAGCATCAGCACCTACTGAAAGAGTTCCTGCACTTACTACAGTTTTGCCATAAGCATTTGTACCTGAAAGTATAAGAGTACCTAATCCTGCCTTAGAGATAGTATAAGTATTGGTGGCTATATTACCACCTACAGTTAACGTTCCACCATTTACAGTAATTGTTCTGTTAGCAGTTAATGCCGTAATTGCCCCTGTCCCTAAATTAAGATTATTAGTACCTGTGAAGGCAAAACTGCCTGTCCAGGCCATAGGATAGTTCAGTGTAGTAATTGGGCTACCACTGGTATTATCTAAAGTACCTCCAGCAATAGTAAATGTTCCAGCCACAGTTCCTAAGGCATTTGAATTATTAATATTCAAAGTACCAGCACTCAATGTAGTACCTGCTGTGTGTAAATTATTACCAGAAAGAGTTAACATTCCTGCACCTGCCTTGGTTAAAGTATATGCAGCAGATTGTATAGCACCACCAATCGATAAGTTATTTGCACTAACAGTTACAGTTGGACTTGCAGTAAGTGTAATATTACCAGTTGTTTGCAACAGGTTGTGTGCACTTCCTGTATAAGTATAGCTACCACCCCAGCTTTGTGCATTGGTAGTAGTTACATCAGCACTGCTGGTATTGTCAATTGTACCACCGCTGATAGTGAAAGTACCTGAACCAAGAGCCGAATTATTATTAATATTCAAAGCACCTGCACTGAGTGTTACACCACCCGAACCAGTATTGGCACCGGCCAGCGTTAATGTACCGACACTTACGGTAGTCAATCCATTATAAGTATTATTACCATTCAGAATTAAAGAACCTGCACCTGCTTTAGATAATGTATAAGATCCTCCGCCTATAGCACCACCAACTGTTAAAGTACTGGCATTTGCTGTAACTATTCTGTTTGAACCAAGAGTAACTGCCCCAGTTCCTAAATTTAAATTATTGGTACCAGTATAAGCAAAATCACCATTCCATGACTGTACATTATTATTACTATTGGTTATTGTTGCACTGGCAGCATCTATTGTACCACCACCTAAAGTAAATGTTCCAGTTCCTAATGCTCCGGCATTATTGATATTTAAAGTACCGCCCGATACAGTAACTCCACCACTTAAGGATGAACTGTTTCCTGAAAGGGTTAATACACCAGTACTTAAAGTAGTAAGACCTGTATAACTGTTGGCACCCGATAGCACTAATGTTCCTGCTCCGGATTTGGTCAGACCATAACCTCCGCTAATAATTCCTCCTACCGTTAGTGTACTGGCTGTAACTGTAACAGTAGGCAAAGCCCCTAATGTAACAGCACCCGTACCAAGGTTTAAAGAACTACCACCTGTAAAGGTGTAACTGCCATTCCAGGTTTGAGCGTTATTGCCACTATTGGTTACAGTACTACCTAAAGTATTGTTGATGGTAGTTCCACTTCCTATGGTAAAAGTTCCGGTACCTAATGCTCCGGCATTATTAATATTCAATGTACCGGTTGACAATGTAACTCCACCACTTAACGATGTACTGTTTCCAGATAAGGTTAATGTACCATTATTGATAGTAGTAAGACCTGTATAGGTATTTGCACCTGTTAATGCCAAAGTACCGGTACCTGCCTTGGTAATACCATAGGTTGAACCGCTGATAACACCACCCACTGTCAGTGTACTGGTAGTAGTAGTTACCTGACGGGTAGCACCTAATGCTACAGCTCCAGTACCAAGGTTTAAAGTATTAGATCCTACAAAAGTATAATCGCCATTCCAGTTTTGTGCATTATTACCAGTAAGTGTATAGGCTCCATTTGCATCAATACTACCACCTCCAATTGTAAGCGTACCCGTACCTAATGCATAAGCATTGCCCACGGTTATTTGACCCGATGTTAATGTTGTGGTACCAGTATATAAACTTGGGCCATTTACCCCCGATAGTATAGTAGTACCCGTAGTATTGGTAATTCCGCCACTACCACTGATTGCACCTGAAAGTGTAAGGGCATAAGAAGCATTAGGCGCAGTAGTCAATGTATTGCTACCCAAAGTTATTGGCGAAGTCAAAGCACCAACAGCACCACTCGTATTAAAAGTGGTAGGTGCATTAATATTTACCTGAGATGGTGTAGGAGAAATTGTAGCAGGTATAGTTACATTATTGCCGCTTGCTGCGCTGAAGTTTGCTGCATTATAAGTTGCAACACTCGACCATGTTGTATTTAAAACACCCGCAGTACCGGTACCCCAGTAAGAAGTTCCTGTCCAGCTATTAAACCCTGATGCAGGATAAGTGCCTGTATTGGTAGCCCCCCAGTAATAAGCAGTAGGTGGTAAAGCCTTAAGTGCTAATAAAATTGATGCAGTATAATCAGTATAATTAGTTAGCGTTGCAGTGCCTTGACCTGTAGAACCCGTAGTAGCTTTTGTTGCCCATGCTGCTCCTACTGAAGTATAACTAGATGAATTTGTAGATATACTATATAGAGAATTATTTAAGGAACCAGGTGAAGTAGCTGTTGCAAATGCTGACCAGGTAGGTGTATTCAAAGTTGATCCGCCAAGCATTATTACTGCTGAATTAGCGTATCCTGTTGTTATACTAGTTGCTACAGCTTGTGAAACAGTAGTTGAACCTGTAGCGTTTAAAGTACCCGGAGCAACGTCAAAAGGTCCTCCAGTACTACCGCCTACAAGATACCCACCTGTTACATCTACACCCGAAAATGCTACAAGTGCAGCGGTAACATAACTAGTTGATGAATACGTAAAAGTGAAATTTGAAGCTGCAACATCAGTAGAAGTTGCAACTTTATATAAAACAGCAACATAACCATCAGTTGTGCTGACTTGTGAAATAGTAGTCCAACCGCTGAGTGCAGGTGTAGTGTTAGCAGAATAAATTGCTACATTAAGAATCATTACATCATTTAATGCTAACCCTGTTGGTTTAGTGATTACAAATGAAGTAGAGGTAGTAGTTTTAGTTACATTTGTAGCAGCCCCTCTTAGTGCAATCTGTCCCCAGCTTTTCTGCCCCATTCCACAACAAAAAAACAAAGCAACAACCATCAGTTGTCTGCCAATACTTTTCAGGTTCAGTCTGTTCAGGGTAGAACTAACCAAAAACAGCGTAGTATTTACTATACTACCGCCTTTTCTTGTGTACATCTTATTCATAAATCTGTGTTTAAAAATCCAGTCTTAACTCCCGTCAGTCATTACAGTGTCAAGATCTTATTATTCAATATCCGTTTTTAATTTTTATCCGGTCATCTGGCTTTAAAGCTGTCAGACCTTATATTTATTTAGTCAAATTGTCAATTTTGTATTGCTTATACTCATTGTCAATTATCAATTGTCAATTATCAATTAATTTTTCATCTGGTTAGAACGAGAGCAGTTTTGTATAAACACTAAGGTAAAATACCCGATTTATGTACGCTATCTCTCATTTTCTCTTTTCGTTAGTTATTTCCACTAATCTAAAAACAGCAGTTATAGTTTAGTATTAAAACCAAATCATTTCAATATAATAAACAGTGTATATTCTACACCCCATTTAATGTATTAACAAATGCTTTGGGATTGCAAAATAATATTTATAGCATACGAACCAAATATTTTTTTAAAAATTATTTTTTATTCTAAAATAATCAATATTATTAAATTATAATAAATGGCATAGATTATATTTAAAAATATTTATTAATGATAACTTAATATTACAGCCTTCAATGTTATTAACTACTATTAATAAACACTAATTTCTCACATATGTTTTGGCTCATTTTTTTAATTCATCAAAACCCCTATACTTGCCGCCCTCAATATTGCAAATAATACTGCTGTTTGCTTATAATTATTACAATAGATAATACATTACAGTGCCAGCTATTTAGTATGTATTTATAAAATATTAAATCCTGAAACATTCTCTTCATATGAAATCCATCCTCCAGTCTCCTACAATCTGTTTCCTACATTAACTCTCCAATGCATTCTACAGGGTTCCCCGATCAACGCACATCGTCCCCCGTGCAACGCACATCGTCCCCCGTGCATCGCACGTCGCTCCCCGATCAATCTACGTCGCTCCCCGAGCATCGCACGTTACTCCCCGAGCATCGCATGTCACTCCCCGAGCATCGCACGTTACTCCCCGAGCATCGCACGTTACTCCCCGAGCATCGCACGTCACGCCCCGATTTTTTTCCTTTCTTAAACCCGGTTTCTGATACTCATTCATCCTGTTTTCATCCACGTTTTCCTTCAACTAACTCTTTTTGCATTTTTTCTTTACTTCAAGCACACTTAATATATAGTTTCACCAATATATTACTCACAACGATTACAAAGCGATAGCAGAAATACACCACTCATGCAACTCCATAGAATATTACACATTTTTAAGCCAGGTAAAATAAAAACACATCCTTCGTGATTCTTTGTGTTGTATTCCTTCGTTGTTCTTTGTAGTTAAATTGTATATGCTAAAAGCTAATAGTCTGCAGCTGATAGATAAATTTAATTTTTAAACTTTTAGTCTTTAGTTTTTTGTATTAAATTGTATTTGCTAATTGCTATTTTTTCTTCAAATCAAACCTCCAGAAAGCTTCCAGTTCAAAATAAAAGGTATTACTCAAATTCTCCCTGTTCACCGATTGTACAGGCAAACCCTGTTGAATACCATTTTTATAATTTATGCGAATCAAGGGTTGAAATGAATATTATATTATGAGAACCAGAGTTGGGAATATCTGAAAGGTCATCCCTACGGGATTCTTGATATCATTTTATTTATGCTTCTACCATAAGGCCGTTCCTACGGAACTTTTTTAATAAATCCCGTAGGGATGTCCTTATGGTAGACGAGACACAAACTTGAAATTAAAGCCCTGTAAGGGCGACCTTTAATAACCGTTATATAGTTTATTATTCATTTGAACCCTTGATTCGCATTAATTATATTAATCCTTCTTGCCTCTTATTAATTTTATCGTATATTGCAGTATTAATTATTAAATATGGGACAAGCACAAAGAATACAAAATACATCAAGTCCATCGTTATTGCGCCTGATAGTAGATGAAATAGACCTGATGAATGAAGAGGAGAAAAAAGATATCTTACGTAAAATTAAGATGCAAAAAGCACTCTCGCTTGCCAGAGAAGCTGATACAATTCTGGAAGGCCAATTTAAACAAATGACTGAAAAAGAAATAGCTGAAATGGTTAGTAATAATCGAAAAGAAAACTATGCAAAAAAGATTGGTCATTGACACATCGGTGTATATTACTTACGCCATGTTTAATAAGATTTACAGACTTTTTAATGCCATAGATAAATATGATTTAGCGGTATTTGTAAATGAATTCTTATTGAATGAAATAGAGAACAACCTTTATGAATCATTACGATTTAAAGATGCAGACCACTTAATGATATTAGCTGCCATAAAAGAAATTACCAGTAATATTACTTCCACCCCTTTATATAAAAACAGTCCTGATCCTAAAGATAATTTTCTATTCGATTTAGCTATTCAGACCAATAGCGAAGTAATTGTTACTTCCGAAAAAGCATTGCTTGGTTTTGAAGAAAGTCCAGTTATTATTCATGATATAAAATGGTTTAAAGAAACTTTTCCTGTTCCACTTTAATATTTATACATTGAATGCTAAAAACAAACAGCTAATTGCCAGTATTTTTTAGTTTTTTTATTTAACCCAGATTAAGCATTAGCAATCTATTACGAACTTCAACTGTTGCAAACACAAGTGTTTGCTTGATTTTTTGACCTTATCATAGTTCACTATGTTTGCGCCCAAAAAATCTGTTCA